>Ga0208323_1000544_pt1 | contig 16745 bp, 19 predicted proteins | sample June2015DPH_10_1_2_FD_184703 | JGI IMG/M metagenome (GOLD analysis project Ga0208323, IMG submission 184703) | Peatland microbial communities from SPRUCE experiment site at the Marcell Experimental Forest, Minnesota, USA - June2015DPH_10_100... | ecosystem: Environmental > Terrestrial > Soil >... | reverse complement strand
GTGGAAAAGTCTGAACGGCTGACTTTTCCACCGCGCTTGGAAATCCGGCAAAAGTCGCCGGATTTCCACATTCCCACAGCGCCGACGGCGACCCTCACCTCTCAACTGCCCAAAAGATTACACATCCCTGGGATGAACGTCGCGTGCTCTCGACAGCTTCATTTTATTGACTTCGAATGGGAGCGTATGCTAGCGTTAAAAGCCTGATAATCCAACTTGCGAGTGGGTGGAGCCTGGATGGCTTTTAACAAGGCCAAAGCAATGGAAGAGGCTGAGAAGTGCCTCGGCCAGGGAAGAACAGCGCAGGCCATCAAGCTTTATCTGGCAATCTTCGAGAAGGAACCAACCGACCTCGGAATTCTCAACACCGTGGGCGACCTCTACGTCCGCGACAAGAACATGCCCGAGGCTCTGAAGTATTTCCATAAGCTCGCCGACTCCTACACGCAAGAGGGATTCACCCTCAAGGCGATCGCGATTTACAAGAAAATCGTGAAGGTGGACCCTGCGGCGGTCGATGTCCTGCTGAAGACAGCGGAACTGTACATGGTGCAGGGCCTGAGCCGGGAGGCGCGCGAGCAGTATACCGGGGCCCTCGAGTTCTACAAGAAAAAGAATCAGAATGACAAAGCTCTGGAGATTTTCCGCAAGATCGTCGCGGTCGATCCGGAAAACACGGTCTATCGCGTGCGGCTGGCCGACTTTTGCGAAAGCGTCGGCAAGAAGACGGACGCCGCGCAGGTCTACCTGGAGACCGTGGAGATCGGGCTGCGACGCGGTGATCTGACCGCCGCCGAAAACGCGTTGAAAAAGGTCCTCGCACTCGACCCCCAAAACTCGCAGCTTCCCTTGCTGCGCGTTCGCCTCGCTTTTGCGAAAAAACAACCGGAAGAAGCAGAAAAGCTCTTCGAGGCCAATCCCGCATTGAAGTCCGATCCCAGAGTGCGGCAGCTCCTGCTCGACTCCTATCTCGGCAGTCACAATTTTGGAGCGGCGGAGGATCTTGTGGTGGAGGTCTTTCGCGCCAATCCCGACGACTTCTCGCCGCTGGCTTCCTACGCGGATTTGTGTTTAGCCAACGAGAACATTGAGGCCGCCTTCCGCGTGCTGGCCAAAGTTGCCGATCCGCTCATCGACGAGGCGAAGGCAGGCCCCCTCATGGAGGTGTTACGCCGGATTTGGGCGAAGAGCGCCAATCATCTCCCGACGCTCGAGCTCATTCGGAAGATCGCGGAGAAGACGGGCGATGAATATGCTCTCCCGGAAGTTCTGGACGCGCTGGGCAACGCCTACGTTGCCGCCGGCGAACTGGAGAAGGCCGAAGCTATCTACCGGAAGTTACTCGAGCGCCAGCCGGAGGACGAGCAGATCAATGCCCTTTTGAAGCAAGTGCTTCAGAAAGAGGGGAAGGAACAACCGGTGGCCCGAGCGCAGGATCTTGCCAGCGCGGAGATGGCGCTCACGGTGGAGGGCGAGCCTACACCGGTAGGCTCCCCAGTGGCCGTGCCCGGCGCCGCCGAGGAAGCCGCGGCGGTGAAAGAGGCGCTTGATAATTCCGACCTTTTCGCCCGTTACGGTTTAACGGATAAAGCGTTCGCCGAACTTGATAAAGCTCTGTCGCTTTATCCGAACCAAATGGAACTCCACCGACGCGTCTTCGAGATCGCGCAGAAGGGTGATCCGGCGCGCGCCGCCCAGGCCGCGAAAGCTATGGCTCGGATTTACGCGGACCGAGGCGATTCGGCGAGCGCCAAGAAGTACGAGCAGTTGGGCGAGGCGTCGGGCGCGCCCGCGACTCCCGAGGCGCCGCCCGAAGCGCCGCCTGCGCCCCCTCCCGAGGCGCCTGCACCCGCGCCCATGGAATTTGATCTTTCCGGCGAGTTTCTTGCGGGAGCGGCAACGGAAACTCTGCCGCCTCCTCCGGCCCCGTCTCCGGCCCACGACTTCGCGGCAGACCTCACGAGTCCGGCCGCCCCAGAGACTTCGCCACCGGCACCACAGGGAATCGAATTCGACTTATCTGCGCCCGTTGCGGCCGAGCCCACGGCGACGACGACGCCGGTCCAGGAGTTCGACCTCTCGGGTGGCTGGGAGGCGAGCACCACCGCTGCCCCTCCCGAAGCTCCACCGGTGGCGCCTCCTGCGGCTGCCGGGTTCAATTACGAAGACAGCAAAATAGAGGTCGAGTACTATCTCGACCAGGGCTTCCTCGACGAGGCAGGCAACGCGGTGCGCGCGCTGGAGGAAAAGTTTCCTGGAGACTCGAAGGTGGCTGAACTCCGCCAGCTCGTGGACCAACGCACGGCACCTCAGGAAGCACCGCAGCCGGCGGCCCCGGCTGAGCCCGCTCCGGCCGCACCGCCCGAGGAAGAATGGGAATTGCCCACTTCGTTTGCAGAAGCCCCGCCGGTGGAAGTTCCTGTAGCGCCACCGCCCGCGCCTGAGCCCCCGCTGGAAGCCCCAGTCCAAGCCGCTCCGGAAGCCGCACCCGAAGCGGGCGGGTTGGGAGGATTGATGGAGGGCTTGGAAGAGAGTCTGGCGGGCATTGAGACGACGCCGCCCGCAGCGCCGGCATCAGCCGCCGCGCCAGAGGCCCCCAAGCTTGCCGCGGAGCCGCCTGCCCCATCCAGCCTGCCTTCGCCGCTCAGCGGCCTGCTGGAAGAACTGGGCGAAGGCGATCACGCTCAGGCGGTGGATGATCCGCAGACCCATTACGATCTCGGAGTGGCGTTCCGCGAAATGAACCTTTTGGACGAAGCCATTGGGGAATTCCAGAAGGTGGTCAGGGGGGTGCAGAAAGGGAAATACCCGCCTAATTTCCTTCAGGCTTGCACGTTGCTCGCCGTCTGTTTCATGGACAAGAAATTGCCCGCCATCGCGGCCAAATGGTATCTCCGCGCTTTGGAATTTCCCGACCTGGACGAGGAGGCCACGATGGCCGTGCAATACGATCTCGGCTTGGCCTACGAACAAGCCGGCGATAAGAAGAGCGCCCTGGAGAAGTTCTCCGAGGTCTACAGCCAGAACATCGACTATCGCGACGTGGCGGAGAAAATACGCCTGCTACAGACGAAATCGTAGTGAGGCGACAAAAGGCGAAACTCGAAAGTCGAAACTCGAAAGTCGGAACTGGAATAATCGATGACGCTGCGAAGCGTTCCGAGTTTCGATTTTCCTCTTCGGCAAATCCCAGACTTCCTGCCGGTCCGAACCATGAGTCGCGCTCTTGCCATCCTCTATATCGTTTTCTGTTTCGAGCTGGGCCTGTTCCTCTTTGTCTGGCCTTGGACCGCGTACTGGAGCGGAAACTTTTTTGTCGACCGCTATCCGCTCGTCTCGAGCATTGCCAGGAATTACTTTGTTCGGGGAACGATCTCGGGCATCGGGCTGGCCGACATTTGGCTGGCGATTTACGAGTTATGGCGCCTCCGCCGGCACCTGGGCCTGGTGCAGTCGCCGCCAGCGCCGCGATGATTTGCGATTGGTGATTGGTGATTTCTGATTTCCGGCAATCGCAAATCACAAATCGGAAATCGCCAATGCATGGCCTTTGTTACATCACCGACCGTCACGCCCTCGAACCGAAACCGCTTCTCCCGAGAATTCTCGACGCCATTCATGCGGGCGTCGACTTGATCCAAATTCGCGAGAAGGACCTCGCGACCCGGGAGTTGCTGCATCTCGTAAAGTCCGCCGTCGATGAGGCGCGAGGCACCAATACTCGGATTCTAGTGAACGATCGCCTGGACATTGCGCTCTCTCTCGGCGCGGCGGGTGTGCATCTGGGGACTCAGTCCATGCCGGCGAAAGCGGCGCGCGCTTCGGTGCCGAAGGGATTCCTGGTGGGCGTCTCGTGTCACTCGGTCCAGGACACGCTTGCAGCGGAGGCGGCAGGCGCGGATTACGTTCTTCTCGGTCCCATCTTCCCCACTCCATCGAAGCTCGTCTTCGGCCCGCCGCTGGGCCTGGCGACTCTCCGCGAGGCGGCGTCACGAGCCAAGATCCCGATCTTCGCTCTCGGTGGTCTTAACGTTGACCGCGTGAAGCCTTGCGTCGGGGCCGGCGCGAGAGGCATCGCCGGCATATCCGTGTTTCAGGACTGCCCTTCGCTTGCGGACCGCGTGCGGGCTTTGCGCCAAGAGTTCGACAAGGGCCGCGCGCAACTTGAATCCGGAATGGCGAAATCTTAAATCACCGCCGCGCCGCTGTCGCGACTCCTAGGTCTGGAATGAAATGAAATTGGTTTGCGAACGCGCCTTTTTCATCAGCGCGCTAGAAAGTCTCGAGCAGGATTTTAGACACAGCCTTGGAAAGGTCGTAGGTGGCCCGCAGGTTATCGCCGAAGAATCGCACCTTGCCTTCCACCTTGCGGTCCACGAGCAAATTCCCGTCGCGCCCGGCCACTTGAACGTGAACCTTGATGGACGTGGCGCCAGCCACCGTCGTCACCTCGCGCGTCCGCTGGCTGCCGGGCGTGAAACCCTCGACTGAAGTTCGCAAGACCACGAGTTGAGGGAACTCAGCAGCAGTCCGGTCACCGCTGCGGAAGACGTTCAAGAACCGTCCCGTTTTCCCCACTTCCCGAATCAGGTTTTCGTACAGAGCCATTCGAAACTCGGGCGGGAGCGCCGCGGCGCCGGCGGTTACTTCCTCGACTTGAATCGCGTAGCTCGGAGTCTTCGCCGGCTTCGGCGTCTGATTCCGGGAACCCGCCTGTTGCGCAGAACCACCCGCGGCAGACGCCCTGGCGCATGCTCCCCAAGCGAGGGCGACGATCAGAGACGACACGAGGCTACGTCGCATCAAGCGCATCACTTTGGTTTCCCTTCGTTGGGTTTCGGCTGCCCGCTCGCCTCTTCGACGGGAATGCTCGCGTGCGCGCCCTGCGCGACGAGCGCCTTCTTGACCGGCTCCGCCCGGCCGCGGGGAAGTGTGAAGATCACCCCATGCAGGCCGCCGTTCGCGTCAACGTATTCGACGGTGAGAACGTCGATGCCTTGCCGGAAAAGGCTGATGAAGCGCCCGCTGCCATAGGGCGCGGCGATGCTGGTCACGGTTCCGAGCGTTCCTCCCACCAGACGTTTGCTGTCTTGAGCGGTGAACACGTCTCGGATATCCGCCACTTTCACTTCCGCGCTGGCCCCGGTGGCTTGAAACCGCATGGCCCCCGCATGGACGGTCAACTGGCCATTGGCGCCGCGTTTGATGTCGCCTAATCCCAGGACGTGCGTCACGCCAGCAGTCGTCTCGCCGGGAGTTGACGCTTCGGAGGTTTGAGGCGCGGCCGCCGCCACCACCGGCACGGCGGAGAATGGAACAGCGGCCAACAGAAAACACCAGCCGACAGACACCATGACGGGCGCAAATCGAAACATACGGCGCATCACCTTCCGAAATATTGCGGCGGCAAAGGGTTCCAAGACGCATGCATTATGACCGCTTGTTCGAACCAAGTCAATCAAATTGCTGGAGGGGGTAGGCCAGAGTTCCAATTTCCGCTTTTTCCGGAAATTCCTCGCCGACTAATTCGAACCCCCGGCGTCTCTGAGGAGGGCGCGAGCCGACCTGGAAGAGGTGTCTGAGGAATCGGCTGAAAGATCGTACTCTTCAGTCTCGGGCTGCTGGTCATGGGCAAGACCGACTGTTCTGGATCGGGTGTGCTGAACGGCGAGGAGCGCAGGTCGGAGTTGGCCGGTGCTTCGCGTCATGGTTTGGTGTATGATGGGACCGTTTGAGGAACCTTTCGTAAGGCGACCCGGGTCAGATTCCATGAAAGTCACACTGATGCGCCTGGCTGGCGGCGGACCTCAGCAAAGCCAGAGGTACGGCGGTGGTCATCTCGGATTGGGCTATATCGCCGCTTGTTTGCTCCAACGCGGGCACCAGGTGAGAGTCCTGGATGGCAAGAAGCAGACGATCACCGAGGCGGATGTGCGCCAGCACATCCGCGAGTTCCAGCCCCAAATCTTCGGCGTTACCGCGATGACGCACGAGATCCATGGCGCTGCCCGCGCCTGTGAAGGCGTGAAGGCCGAGGCCGGTGACATCGTGACGATAGTGGGCGGACCGCATACTACCGCTCTGCCCGAAAGGACGCTGGAAGAATTCCCCGCGGTCGACTTGGCCGCCGTCGGCGAGGGCGAGAGCACGATGTGCGAACTCGCCGCCGCGATGGCGGCTGGGAATGGGGCAGCGGCGACGGGGGAAATCCGGGGTCTTGCCTTTCGGCATGGTGGCAAGATTGTGCGCACGGCCGACCGGCCGTGGTTGGAGGACCTCGACAGTCTGCCTTTTCCCGCCTGGCATCTATTTCCCAAGGTTTTCTGGCCGGTTTTCGCAAGTCGCGGCTGCCCGTACGGCTGCCTGTTTTGCCAGCGGGTCATGGGCAGGCGACTCCGCTTGCGCAGCGTCGACAATGTGCTCGCCGAACTTGATGCGTTGGAGGAAAAAGTTGGCCAGCGGGACGCGTGGTTCCAGGACGACACCTTCGGCGTGAATCCAAAGTGGACAGACGAGTTCCTCGACAAACTCATCGCCCGCAATCAGCGCAAAGGGTACGTGTACCCATGGGGTGGCAACTCTCGCGCCAATTTGGCCGAGGCCTCGGTCTATCGCAAAATGAGAAGCTCCGGCTGCTACACCGTCAGTTTTGGCGTGGAATCCGGCAACGACGAGATCCTGAAAAGAATCCAGAAAGGCGCTACCTGCGCTATGGCGCGGAATGCCATCGCTGCCGCCAAGAAGGCCGGGATTCACACCAGCGCCTTTTTTATCATTGGGCATCCGGGCGAGACCTGGAAGACGGCCCTTCAAACCGTGCACATGGCCGCCAAGTGCGGGGCTGATTCGATCGCTGCCGGGGTGATGGTCCCGTATCCCGGGACTGTGATCTGGGACATGGCACGGAAGGGAGACTACGGATATCGGCTTCTCTCTGAAGACTGGAGACTTTACGACAAGTACTTCGGCGGCGCCCTCGCCATCCGGGGCCTATCGCACCGTCAACTGGAGTTTTTCCAAGTGCTGACCTACGTCTGGCACCATGCCTACAACCTGCGCCTGCGGGAATTCGCTAATTTCGCCCTGCGATTTCGTCGCGAAGCCGTCGCTATGCTCAAGCGACTCTTTCACCGCACCCCGGCCGTTGAGCATCCCGAGTGAACTGTCGCACTGATACCTACAGCATGGTTGGTGCGTCTCTGTGATGTGGCCGATAATCGAAATTTGCCCTAAAGCTGCTCGCCATCGACAGCTAGTGCCGTTCCAACTTGTTGCGCCTATCTATTGCACCTACGTCTTGCGCAAAGACCTTCTGAGTGGCTGAAAACTGTTTGCCCAAAAAAGTTGGAACGGCACTAGGAGTGTGTCGGAGATAAGCAATTCCCAACCAAACGCTGATTCTTCTCTTGCTAGTGATGGGGCTGGTCTTTGCCCTGTCTGCCTGGACGCAACAGAAGCCCGTAGCGCCGGGCTTCAGCCCGGCACGTGCCGCCCTAAAGGGCGGCTCTACAACGCCGACCTCCACCCCGGCAAAACCCTTCACACAAGATCAAGTGCAGGGCCTGGTGCGGGACGGACTCGGAGGCGCGTCGGGCGCGAAGCTGATCGAGCAGCGCGGGATCGATTTCGCGCCGGTCGGAATAACGCCATTCCCCGGGAATCTGTCATCCCGAGCGCAGCGAGGGATCTCGCCCTGAGCCTTGACTGGACTCCACTACCAGAGCGAGATTCTTCGTCGCTGGCGCTCCTCAGAATGACAGCGCTTCGTGCACCGGGATGAATCCAAATTAGCGCACTAGAGCGCGAAGAAGCCGCTGAGCCAGGTGCAGGTTTTCGCCCTGCTCGCCGCGCAGGCGCAAATGGCTGCTTCCACGACTCTGCCAACGAGGGACGGCACGTTGCCGCCCTCGGGGGCCCAGCGAAGTCAGTCGCGGAGCCCTGGGGTCGCCGAGCGCAGCCGGGCCGGGGTCCGGCTCGGGATGCTGGCGCTTCAGCTCGGCCAGCACCGGCCGCAGCAGGGCGTAATCGGGCATGCAAGCCTTGAGAGCAGCGTCGGCAACCGTGCGGACAAACACCGGCAGGTTGTTGCGCCCCTCTTCTGCCCAACGAATCCACCGGCGCAATTCCGTGTCGTCGTGTAGGTAGTCCATCAATTACAATATACTTCGCCATTCAACCTGCCTCCGGGAAACCTGCGACCTCATAAATGGCAGCGGCATCGCTAAGTGTTCCGGCCCAGAATCCACAGTCTACGAACCCACAGGGGCACCGTTTGGGGGCTTAGCGCGGATGGTTCTCTATAACGGCAAGCTGCCGTACTAGGCATCGGTTGTAGGCTGCAGGGCCTTCGAAGAATTTGGCATGCGCACAGGCCGACTCGATAGACTTCCGTTCCGGCCCGCTCAAACTGGACAGGTCCGGTCGCCGGGGTGCCGCTGCAAGGCGACCAAGCTGGTCTTGGAGGCATTGGTTGTAGGCTGCAGGGCCTTCAAAATCTCTGGCACCCCCACAGGTTGACTCAATAGACTGCCGTTCCGGCTCGCTCAAACTGGACAGGTCCGGTCGCCGGGGTGCTGCTGCAAGGCGACCAAGCTGGTCTTGGAGGCATCGGTTGTAGGCTCCAGGGCCTTCAAAATCTCTGGCAACCCCACAGGCCGACTCAATAGACTGCCGTTCCGGCTCGCTCAAACTGGACAGGTCTGGTCGCCGGGGTGCCGCTGCAAGGCGACCGAGCTGGTCTTGGAGACATTGGTTGTAGGCTCCAGGGCCTTGGAAGAATTTGGCACGCGCACAGGCCGACTTGATAGACTGCCGTTCCGCCTCGCTCAAACTGGACAGGTCCGGTCGCCGGGGTGCCGCTGCAAGGCGACCGAGCTGGTCTTGGAGGCATCGGTCATAGGCTGCAGGGCCTTCAAAATCTCTGGCACCGGCACAGGCCGACTCAATAGACTGCCGTTCCGGCTCACTCAAATCGGAGGACACGTTGGCGGCGGGGCGAGGTGTTGTGCCGGGTTGGCTGTCAGTGTTGGTCTCGTTCGCTGTAACGATGGTCGGGGCGGTCGGCCGCAGCTCGCGGCGCTCCCGAGGTCGCAGCTCACCAACAGAGGGGTGACGCGACTCAAGTCGCTGAGCGGTCCTATCCCTGGGAGCATGCGTGACGCCCCTCGACGCTGCAGGGCTCGCAACCGGCACGTTCGTGTTCGGCTGCGAGGCTCGCTTGGGCGGTTGCTGGCTTGCCGCTGCTGGCGGTTGTCTGGCCTCGACTCTCGATGTTTGCTGGCGAACTCCGTTCACAGGAGCCGATGGGTGTTGGGGAATCTCTTTTTCGCCACCACGTATAGTTGCTGCTGCCAGAAGGACCAACACCAGCGGTGGAAGCAGGGCCGGCATGGGCCACTTCATTTTAACTTTCGTAACACATATCCACAGAACAAACGGAGAGGCGGTAAGACAGAGAGAGGAAGCAAATTCTGCACCATCAGTAATGTTTGAAAACAGACGTCCAATGGCGGCAGCGATTCCCGCCCAAATCAACAGTCCCAAAATACCTAAGACAATTATCAGACTTAGTGTGTCGCCGGTGGGCGTTCGTCTGTCTTGCTTAGGTTGCGCTTGCGGCGGCGCACCAATAATTACGGTGACGCGGGCGGTGGCGCTCTGCGTGCCGCCCGGACCAGTGGCGGTGAGAGTGAAGGTGGCCGAGTCCTGCAAGCGAACAACCTCGGAGCCCTGCAGACCAACCATGCTTACTCGTGCTCCTAGTTCCAAGCGCAACTCTGTAGCGTTCCTGGAAGTCCAGCTCAACGTGACAGGCTGGCCTTTCTCGACAGTGCTGGGATTTGCGGAAAGAGTCACGGCAGGAAGTGGCGGTGGACGGGGTTGAGGCGGGGGTTGGTAATATTCCTCTGAACGAAGCAGCTCGAGCGAAGCATCATATTGCGCCCTCCTAGCCCCATCCTTCAGCGTGTCATACGCCTCTTGTAGTTCTTTGAACTTATCCTCTATGAGATGCTGAACAGCCTTATTCGCGCCCGGAGTTTTGTCGGGATGGAATTGCATTGCCAGGTGCCGATAGGCCGTCTTGATATCATCGGCGCTTGCTGTTGGCGCAACACCTAGAATGTCATAGAACGTTGTCATGGCTTTAGCAGTTTGCTGGCGTCAGCGATGGCTTGCTCCAACCCTTCGTCCGAAGTTCGCACGGATAAATCTGGTCTTGACCGGAGCTTTTCTAGGAATTCCCAATCGGCATCTTCCGTGCCAATGGCCAGGATTTCCGTTCCCTTATCTTTCGGTAATCTCCCGTTGCTCAACGCAGTAATCGCATTGTCTGGCTTCCCATGTGACCACCCCGAGGCATGGTTTGGACCCGGCGAATCTTTTCCTGCACTTCGAGGGAAATCCGCTCAACCACCTTTCCGAACTCCAAATTGGCAATTACCTCAAGGTCGTTGTACATCTAAAATTCATAATAGCAGTTGATACAGCGTATTATCACAGTTTTTCGGAATCCTAGACTGAAATTTCTGCTTTGACTTCCTGACGAGCGGGCAGCCACGGTCAGTGCTTTCGTGACCGTGGGCTTTTCCTTCGATGACGAACCCACAGTCAATTCCAAAGACGAATTGGGAGTGCCACGGGCATCCAGCCCGTGCACATGGGCAGAGCTTGCCCTGAGCGCTGCGAAGGGATGCCCATGCTACGGTCGCCGTTCGAACTGTAGTCTCCGCGCTTGTAGCTTCCCACCGTGCGCAACGCGATCACCAGGTAGGGGTAGGGCTTGCCCTACCCTCCGCAAGGGCACCCGCGAGGGGTGCCCCTACCCTTCTTGGTTCGGCGGCAATGGACACGAAGGGGACGGTCCCGCGTGGCGGGATCCCCCTACTGCGAAAGGCCTTGCGAACATCGGGGTCCAAGAGAACGAGATTTGTGCCCGCGTGGTAGCGCAGGGCCCGCGGTCCGGCTGGCGGCTTTTCGAGCGGTGCGGGTTCTTGCCCCGGCCCTACATCCAGGTACCCAACTCCCGGAATGGCCCCGTAGGTAGGGCCGGGGCTTGCCGCGCCGCAGTAGCGCTGACCCTTAGAGCCTGCCCTGAGCACCGCGAATGGGTCAGCAGGTCGAGCGCCCGCGAAAAATGCCGACCTGAAAGTCGGCGCTACACTTGCTCGGCCGCGCCGCCAAAACCACAGCGCGGCGGAAGTACCGCAAGGCTGGAGAGCGAGCCTTGCGCTACCTTACCATGCTGACGCTGTTCAAAACGTGGCTTGGTCGACAGGGACGTGGGCGGTAGCTTGCTTGGCCACGAAGCGTTTCACCTTGATGTTCGCCTCCCTCTCGCGAGTCTCGGCAATCTCGAAGGCGGTCTGCATCCGAAGCAAGGTGTCCATCTTCGGGCCGAAAGCCTTCTCCACCCGCAGCGCCATGTCGGGCGAGAGCGAGGCGCGGCCGTTGAGAAGGGCAGAGAGCGCGGGGCGGGTCACGCCAAGGACTTTGGCGGCCTTGGTAACCGAGAGACCGAGAGGCTTGATGACCTCCATCCTGATGAATTGTCCCGGATGAGCCGGGCGTGCCATACGCATCATGATTTTCGTCTCCTTTCAATGGTAGTCCTCATAATCGAGGTCGAAAACCTCTCCTTCCGTCGGGTCGATTCTGAACGTGATCCGCCAGTTGCGGGTGACCGTAAGACTCCAGGTTCCCTTTCGGTCGCCAGTGAGCTGATGCGCTTTCCAGCTCGGCATGTCGCGGAATTCCTGGGCGTCTTCCATCTCCTGCAAGAAGGTCAGAATGTTCCGGACCTTCTCCACGACAGACGGAGCCACGCCGGAAGGATCATTGCGCTGCATGAAGCGCCGCAGTCCCCGATGAACCACGCTTCGGATCTTCACCAAGTAAGACTACACCGGAATACGTAGTGTGTAAAGAGACGCTTTACGGCGGGTGGCCACGGCGTCGCCGGGGCCACCTCTCGTGCTCGTCGGCTTTTCCTTCGATGACGAACCTACGGTGAATCCCGCCTCGCGGGACGAACTAACCGTGGCAACCTCAGGGCAGTCGTATTCGTGGCACGGGCATCCCGCCCGTGCGCATGGGCAGATGCCCATGCTACGGTTGCCGTTCGAACCGTAATCTCTGCGCTCAGTGCTTCCCACCTTGCGCAACTCGATCACCAGGTAGGGGTAGGGCTTGCCCTACCCTCCGCAAGGGCACTCATGAGGGGTGCCCCTACCCTTCTTGGTTCGGCCGCAATGTACATGGAGGAGACGGTCCCGCGTGGCGGGATCCCCCTACTACGAAAGGCCTTGCGGACACCCGCGGGCTGGCGCAGACGGTCGCTGACATCGATGGCCATGTCGGCACCACCCGCGGAACAGACCCCGCCTGGGTCGCTCTCTCTGCCTTAGTGTGGATTTCTCCGCTCACCTCAGGGCTTCCGTTGAAGAAATCGATTCGCGAATCTCCGACTCGGCAACAAAATGCAGCGCGTCGTAATCCCCGATGGACAGGATGCATCTCTGCGCGTCCTTTGGTGTCTCGAAGACCAGGAGGATCCCGATCGTGGGCCGCTTCTTGCCACCAGAGATGGTCGCCGCAAGGCGGCAGTCCTGTTCCTCGCAGGTCAGCGACGGCTTCTTCTTCGCACTCGCCTCCCCGAACTTTTCCGCCGAGATGCCTCCCAAGTGAACGACGGTATAGACCGCGTTTTCCTTGTTCTTCGGCGAGATCACTATGCCCCCGGCGTCGAACTTGCGCGCGCGTCTGGCGGAAAGCACTCTAGGCGACGGCTGCGGGGAGACAGGCTCCTCCGCAACAACCGGTCCAGCCATCAGAACGAGAACAATTCCCGCAATGCAGACTGCGGAAAGCCGCATACTAGCCCCCCTCCGCCGGCTGCAGCCAGACTCGGCGCCTCGCCGGCGAGAGTAACCCGAAATTTCCATTATTGACTCGAATCGGGGCGACAACGTACACCTAACCCGCCCTGAAGTCAATTGCCAGTCGGGCCTCCAGCGTTCGGTGCCTCTACCGCCCACGGCGGGGACGGTCCCGCGTGGCGGGATCCCCCTACTACGAAAGGCCTTGCGGGCACCCGGCGTTCTCTACACCAGCTCGATCGTTACCCGGCGTCCAACTATCGCCGCCGCCCGCTGAAGGCTTGAGAGCGTGATGTCGTTTTTCGGGTCCAGCAGACGGTCAACCTGTGTCCGGCTGGTTTTGAGCAGCGCCGCCATCCGCGACTTGGATATTTTCTTTTTCTTCATGGCCCGGGCGAGCTGCCACGCCACGACCTCCTTAATCGCCTGTGCTTGCGCCTCTTCAAAGATGCCTTCCTCCTTGAGGAAATCATCGATGCTCGAACCCATATGTTTCCTGCTCATGGCTCCAACTCCTTCTGCCGCTTACGTGCCAATGCCCAATCCTCATCCGGCGTTGTCCGCGTCTTCTTGATGAAACCGTGCAGTGCCACGAGGCGCCCGCGATAGAGACAGAGCAGCACGCGCGCTGTTCGCTTCGTCGGCAAGCCCGTCCGCACTTCCCATAACCCGCTCCCCAGCGGGCGGCACAGCGGCATTCCCACCGGCCACCGCCATTGTGCCCGCAGAAGGTCCTTCCCGATGGCGTGACGCTCGGCTTCCGGCAATCCCTTCAGCCATTTCCGCACCGGCTCGCTTCCCGCCTCGGTGCGGAAAAAGATCAGCGGGATCTTTTGCGGCTCCGGATCGCCTGGCATCATGCACCTTATATAGGACAGTGTACCTTATAGTGTACAGGCGAGCAAGCTCATTTATTTGAAAGTGGCCACGCCCGGCGCTCTCGTGACCGTGGGCTCTTCCTTCGATGCAGGACCCACTCAATTCCAAAGACGAATTGATCGCGGCTACCTCCGGGTAACGAAATCTCAGGCGCCGTTCGAACTGCAATCTCTGCGCTCAGTGCTTCCCACCTTGCGCAACTCGATCACCAAGCGTAAGGCGTCGTTGACCGCTCTTTCACTGCGAAAGGCCTTGCGGACGTCGGGGTGCAAGAGAACGAGATTTGCCCCCGCGTGGCAGCGCAGCTCTGCGGCCCACGTACAAGAATGAGATCGGGCGGACGTTACGGCGCGTTCCACGGATTGATGAGGGTAGCTCCGATGCCCTCGAAATCGCGCGTATTCCGGGTAACTATGGTTAGATCGTAGGCAAGCGCGGTCGCCGCAATCAATGAATCGACCGTGGGCAGGGGCCTTCCGGCCCGTGCTCCCTGCGCCGCAAGCGATGCCCACCGACCGGCCACCTGGCGATCCACGGGAAGTATGCGACCCAAAAACCACGCTTCCAGGTCTTGCTTCAGCCACTGTTCAAGTTGGAAGCGGCGCTTGCCCTCGGCAAGCAGTTCGATTCCCTTTTGAATTTCGGCCAGGGTGATGACGCTTACATGCTGGGATTGGCGGTCCGTGGTCTCAAGCCAGCGCTTGACGCCGGCATCAGGGCCTCCCGGCCGGTTGTACTCAGACAGAACATTTGTATCAATCGGGAAACCGCTCATTCAAGATCAACCGGGCGGGGATAGTCTTTGGATCGCTCGAGGTCGAGATTGGCGCCGGCAAAGGGGGAATCGAGGAGCAGGTCGGAAAGATTATCGAACCGCTTATGAGTTGGGTCCGGCTCTGCTGCGACGGGCAAACCCGCTTCCTTGGCGACAAGTTCCTGGATGTAGTCGTCCAGCGAGACACCCCGCGCCTGCGCTCGCTCCATCAGGCCTTTTTCCACTTCAGGATTTAGGTTTAGAGTCAGGGTCACGGCTGCGGCTCCTTCTTCTTCCACCATACCGTATATTGGAGCCTTCTGTCACGAAGCAAGTGGCGCAGACCTTTCGGACAAGACATTTGTATCAAGAAGCCACGCCATCAGAGCGTAACACCTCGAACCGGGGAGCGGTCGCCGGCTGGTCCAAGGTCGATTTCTTTATATGGCGAAGCCTGCATGGCGGCTACGAGGTCGGCACCCCTGTGCGTAGCGGCTTCGCCCGATAATTCCGCTGCTGGCGGTGCTGATTTCAGCGCCTGCATCAGAACATCTTCAACGCTCCGAAAGTCGCCGCTTTTCATCCGTTCCTGGATGAGGGCTTCGAGTTCCGGTTTGTGAATTTCGATGGTCATCAGTGCGATTCCTTCTTCTCCCACCATACCGCATTTGGGGCCTTGTGTCACGGGGCGGATTCTCTTGTCGATGCTGAGCGCGAAGCTCGAAGTCCGTCGGCTCGTGCCGCGAAAATGTAACCCGGCCTTCGCGTAGACCCGATGCGCGGCTTCAGGCCGGGGCATATCGCTTGATCGCGAGGCCCCGCGCGTGCGCTCGCGTTTTCGCCACGTCATAAGCAAGCTGCATACGGAGAAGGTGATCCATGTCCGGGCCGAAGGCCTTTTCGATACGCAGGGCCATTTCCGGCGTCAGCGCGGCCCTGCCGTGCAGAAGATCGGAGAGCGTGGCGCGGCGCACTTGCAAAATCTCGGCCGCCTTCGACACGCTGAGGCCGAGGGCTTCAATGACTTCGGTTTTAATCAGGTCGCCCGGATGGGGCGGGTTCTTCATGGGCATTTTTCGGCCTCCTAGTGGTAGTCGATCAGGTCGATATCGCCGGCAGTGTTCGTCTGTTCGTCGTAGCAAAAAATCAACCGCCAGTTTCCCGTGACCGTCAGGCTCCATAATCCTTTCAGGTCGCCTTTAAGAGGATGCAGCTTCCAGCCGGGAAACCGGCCGACCTGCTCCAGCGTCCCGGCGGTTTCGAGGGCAAACAGAAGCTTGCGCAGCTTGTCGGCCATCGCGGACGGCACCCCTTGGGCGTTTCCGTCCTCATGGAGTTGCCTTAGCCCTTTGTGGCGAAAGCGGACAAGTTGCATGCTGTCCTTTCACTCTTCCAGTATGTACGGTGATACCGTACACGTCAAGCGTTTTATGGTGGAAGCTACGGTCACTGCTCACGTGACTGTGGGCTTTTCCTATGCTGACAAACCCACGGTCAATTCCAGCCGCTTGAGCTTGATGCGGTCGGCGTGAACCTGTGCAAGGTCGTAGTGCGCCTGCTGCGTAAGCCAGGTTTCGGCACTGCCTCCGAAAACCTTAGACAGCCTCACGGCCATTTCGGGAGAAATCCCGCGCTTCTCGTTTACCAGTTCCGACAGAGTAGTGCGCGTGACTCCGAGGGCGGCGGCGGCGGCCGTGATGGTCAAGCCCAGAGGCTCAATACACTGGCGCAGCACAAAGCCGCCGGGGTGGGGTGGATTCTTCATCGGCATAATTCCAGTCTCCTCTCAGTGGTAATCGACATAATCAACGTCCAGCACGTCGCGGTCGGCAAAGCGAAAGATCACCCGCCAGTTGGCGCGAACCGTGCAAAAACCCTTCTACTCGCCCTTAAGCGGATGCAGCCGGAACCCCGGCACGTCCATATCCGCAATCGTACCGGCAGCATCCAGCCGCGCAAGAATGTCACGCAGCTTTTCCGCGTGCTCCCTAATCACGCCGCGCGAGTCGTCGTCTTCGTGAAGGCGTTTCAGTCCCTTGTGGCGGATCGACCAGATCATTCCTGTACTGTAACGCGTCACGTAACGCATGTCAACAGCGGGTAGCCACGGGGTTGTGTCAAGCATTTGTCAGTTGAGCTCCGCGAGAATACAAGACTTCGAACCAAGTTGTTCCGCAGCGAGCGATCCAGAGGCGGAGCTTGAGGAGGCGGTGAGCGCCGCGTCGTGTCCAGCGCAT
>Ga0208323_1000484_pt1 | contig 17879 bp, 10 predicted proteins | sample June2015DPH_10_1_2_FD_184703 | JGI IMG/M metagenome (GOLD analysis project Ga0208323, IMG submission 184703) | Peatland microbial communities from SPRUCE experiment site at the Marcell Experimental Forest, Minnesota, USA - June2015DPH_10_100... | ecosystem: Environmental > Terrestrial > Soil >... | reverse complement strand
ATCCGAAGACAAACTGGTTACACTCTGTGGTCATAAGGCTGTTGCTCCTTCTTGGCAGAGTCTTTCTAGACAAAAGAGTTATGCCATGAAGCAACAGCCTTTTTCAATTTAGTATGAGAAATTCGGGCTAGCTGCGCCTGCGCCACTGCCCAGAACCGGCGCCGCGCGCAGCAAGTCCTTCCGGCCTACGGCCTACAGTCCTTGCCGCTCATCCACTATCAAGAGCTTACAAAAGTGCTCCTCCGAACCACCCCTGGCGGACATTTCAATATGGCAGAAAACCGGACATTTCTACTTTGCGTTGACAGGCGGAGGCGACAGGCGGAGGCGACACACACCAAGACATCGGCAGATCCAGCGAGTATGCCGTAAACGGCAATGCCCGGGTCTCAGGTCTGAGGAGCCCCCGGAACGCCTTTCCCGTGCCTCCCCTGGAGGCAATCTTTCAATGCGCCAGCCACTGGTAACTCACGAAGGCCAGCCTTTTGCTGTCTGGCGACCACGAAGGCACATTGATCGTTCCCTGCCCTCCAAAAAGTTTCGCCAGCACGCTGATCTTTCTGTCCTGCAGGGACATCAGCCGCAACATCACGTCCTTGTCTTCCGGGTGGCCTTTCACGCTGGCGTCGTAGGAGAGAAACACCATCCATTTTCCATCCGGTGAAATGTGCGGAAACCAGTTGTTGTATTCATCCGACGTAACCTGTTCCTGCTCGGAGCCGTCGGCGTGCATTCGCCAGATCTGCATCTTTCCAGTCCGCTCGGAATTGAAGTAGATGTACTTTCCGTCGGGAGAGTAATCCGGCCCGTCGTCAAGGCCCGGCGCCGTGGTCAGACGCTTTTCTTCGCCGCCGGTCACGGGAACTGTATAAATGTCGAAGTTACCATTGCGCTCGCCGACGAACGCGAGGGTCTGGCCATCGGGTGACCATCCGTGCCAGTAGGAAGGAGAATTCTGCGTCAGCCGCTTCGGCGTGCCACCGCCGATCGGCAGGACGTAGACAAGCGAGCGGTGCTCTTCCTGCGATTGATCGCTGACCGCCAACAAATGGCCATCCGGAGAAATGCCGTGATCGTTATTGCAGCGGTTCGCAATGCCGGTGTCGATCGTTTCGGGCGTGCCGCCGGTCACGGCAATTTTCTCGATGTGCCCATTGCGGTTGAAGAGCAACGAAGCGCCGTCGCGCGACCAGTTCGGCGCCTCAAAACGCCCTGGGGCAACGTAAACGACGCGGCGATCCGTCGAATCGATCGCAATGGTCTCCAGCGAACTATAGAGTGCGGGCTGACTGGATATCGCTGCCGGCGCCTGCAACGTGACATTGCTGAAGACTGCCTCCTCCACGATGTCCTTTTCATGCGAGCACACGCCGATGCCTACATAGTACGTGCCGTGAATCGGCACGCGGATCGAACCACCCGCAACCTGCACAGGGTCGCTGCTTTTTCCGAGCAGCATGTAAACGTAGTCACCCCGCTTTTCGAGTTGCAGACGGCGCGGCGCGGAAAGATTCGCCTGGATTTCGTGCGTGGTGGCTCCCTTCTCATCCCGATACTGCAATGACGTCAGACCTTCTCCATGCAAGGCCACGTCGGCATACGCCGAATCGCCGTCGAGTGTCTGCCGGACCATCAGCACGGCCTTTCGATGGGGATTCTTGCCTTGGCCCAGGAAGTTGACGTCTGCCACAAGCGAAACATCCCGGGAGACTTTCTTCCAGACGAATTGGAAAGCATCCGCGGCAAACCACATGTTTTCGCCGCTGCCGGCAATGGTATAGCTCTGCTTGCCGGCGTCGTAATCCACCGAGCCCGCATGGAGAACCGTGCCTACGTCGCCGTGCCCTTCGAATATTCCAATGGCCTCAGCTCCCGGTCTGGCGTCGAGTTCTGCCCTCACGCCCAAAACGAGCAGCGCGCTTGCCATCAACAAAAATAGTCGCGACATTTTAGCCTCCACTTCACGATCTCATTGCACTTTTGTTTCGTCCAGCTTCCTGAAGTCCAAAAGCGGCGTTCGCCCATTGTTTCCGGTGCGAATCGCGATGCTAGTGCTTCTCCGGCATCAGATTCCCAAACATTGTGAATCCGTTTTCCGAACCGGCGAATGCCTGTTTGGCCCCGCGCAAATCATTCCCCGAAAACAGTCCTTCCCGTGTGAGTTCTGTGCCCGAAAGAAAGGTCAAAGTCCCCGTTGCAGCTTTGCTATTCCGGATCGTCACATCCTGGCCGCGCCGGAGAAGAATGGATTCCTTCGCCGTGGCATGCGCCGCTTGGCGGCCATAAAATCCATCCACGTCGAGCCGCTTGAAATCCTCGCACTCAATGGCATTGGAGAAATAGGCGGGAACATCATCAGCCCACGCGACGGTCAGCCCGCGAAGATCGAGTCCATCGATGTAGCGCGCATACAGCCCGGGAATGTCGTGCCTGAATACCGCATTGGCCCGATCGGTGGCCGTCCAGCGGAAATCGAAATTGCCGCCGGCCATTTCGCCCACCTTGGGTCGTGGCGCGCGGAATTTCAACTTCACCTGGTCGAAAACGATATCGTGAAGCCAGGCTTTCGCGTCGCCATAGGCGACGATGCCACCTTCGGCTTCACTGGTGATATTGGTGAAACGAACGTCACGCACCTCGGGCTTGGGGCCCGTGCCTGTTGGTGGACCAACGGCGATGAAGATGGGCTCGGCCTTGCCCCACCAATGGCCAGACAGGAGTTGTGTGTCGATCACAATCGTGGAAAACAGCACATGGGCGGTCGTTCCGCTGCGCTCAAAAATTCCGATGCCCCGGTTGGAGTGAATGGTGAGATTGCTGAACGTTGCGTAACGAGTACTCTCCATGCGAATGGCGGCAGAATGCGACTCTAGCGATGAATTGGTGACGCCAATGTTTTCTCCGTCATAGAAAGCGAAATCGTCGTCGCCGGCGTGAATGTCGCAGTCCGAAAAATGCGCGTTTTTGCAGGAGAAGCCGTCAATTCCATCATTGTTGGGGAGCAACAGATTATTCAGGATGTGAATCCCGGAGACCACGATGCCTTGCGAGTGATCGATGTGAAAGGTCCAGTTTGGGGCGTTCCGGAGGGTAACGTCGCGCACCAGCACGTTGCGGCATTCCGCGAAAACAATCATTGTACCGGGGCGGCCTGACGGCTTGGTTTCCACGGGCCCGTCACTCAATTCCAAGATGGACTTCATAAAGTCCGGGCCTTGCCGGGTGTACTTGGGATCGAAATCGATTCCATAGTGCGGCTTGTGGAAGTCAAAGAAGTCGTCACCGCTGCCGTCGATCACACCTTGTCCGACGATGGCGATGTTTTCCGCTTTCCGCGCCACGATAATCCCAACGCGGCTACCTTCTCCGGTGCTATTCACGCCATACGTCGTCCCAAAGTCATACTGTTGGATGGGAGCGTAGGCCGCGACATTTTTGCTTCCTTGAATGATCGCGCCTGCCTCCACGCCCAGGGTCACATTGCTCAGTAGCTCAAACGTTCCCGTCAGATAGACACCCGGCGGGAAGACTACGCGCCCGCCGCCTGCCGCATTGGCCGCGCGGACTGCCTTACTGATAGCTTCCGTGTCCAGCGTTTTCCCATCTCCGGCCGCACCAAAATCCTTGACATCAAAATCCCGTTGAACGGGTGAGGCCGCAGTAACGAAACCAGGATGGCTGCAGAGCACAATCGCCAACAGCAATGCCACCGCGACAAACAGCTCCACCTTGAGTTTCATGCGCTCCCTCTCTCCTATATCCGGCCATCGGGCGTGCTCCGCCAGCCACGGCGGCATGCACCAAGTCCCTATTCTTCACGAAGTTTCAACGGTACAGGGCTACCCGGGGCGATTATATTCCACACTTCCTGAGAGTCATTAGAAAATCGTTTGTCTTTCGGGGGGATTTAGCCGCTGCGGGTGACGCCCGGCGACGCAGTGCCATGTTCTGTCACTTTGCGGGAAGTTCGCGGCTTCGGAGCGGAGTCGATGTTGCTATCCGTTTAGTGCCTTGGGTGCGTTAGAACTGCCACTCGCAGCCCTCTCGCGCGTGCCCTCCATCACATCCTTATTTATCGGGATTGGACTACAATACAGGGACATTGAGGGTGTCGGCTCGTTGGCGTGGCGAGTCCGTACCGTTTGTGATCTGTCCCGGTTCTTCGAGGAGACTCATTAAGTAGGGTCTGAACCAAATAATGAAAGCGATGAAATCACCCCACATCCGAAAATCTGGTGCTGTTACACTCCGAGCTGTTGCGGAACATCTGGGCCTGACAGCCGGAACGGTCTCCGCGGTATTGAACGATTCACCGGCGGCGCGTTCCATTCCAGCACGTACCCGGGAGCGCGTCCTCAAGGCCGCACGTGAGCTAAACTACCGCCCCAATTTCTTCGCACGGTCGCTGCGTGTAAAGCGCAGCCTTACCGTGGGTGTCATCGCCGAGGAGATTGGGGACGCTTACGGCAGCCTGGTCTGCAGTGGTATCGAAGCCTATCTCCGGGAGCACGACTACTTCTTCCTGACCGTCGCCCATCGCCACGACCCGAAACTCCTGCGGACGTACTCGCAGCTGTTGCAGTCTCGCGGAGTCGAGGGAATCATCACCATTGATACGTCGATTGATGAACAGCCGCTGCTGCCCACCGTCGCGGTGGCGGGGCACCAGAAAGTAGAGAACGTCACCAACATTATTCTGGATCACCACCGCGCTGCCGAGCTGGCCCTTGGCCATTTGAAACAACTGGGCCATCAGAACATTGCCTTTTTGCGCGGCAATCCGGAGAGCTCGGACGCCGTGTCGCGCTGGGATGCCATTCAGGAAGTTACGCGCGAATTTGGCATTCGCATCCGGCCCGAACTTATCGTCCAGTTGGAGGGCTGGGAATCAGCTGCGAAGCTGGGCTATCCGTCAGGCAAGGTGCTTCTCGCGCGGAATGTGCCGTTCACCGCGCTTTTTGCCTACAACGATATTTCCGCGATCGGGGCCATGCGGGATTTTCAGGAAGCCGGGCTGCGTGTTCCGCAAGATGTCTCGGTCGTCGGATTCGATGACATCACTCTGGCGGCGTATTCCATTCCGCCGATCACCACGGTGCGGCAGCCACTTCTGAAAATGGGACGCATCGCCGCGCAGACGTTGCTCGACCGCATAGAAGACCGTGCCCCATTCGTTCCGGAGATTGCCATTGAGCCGGAACTGGTTGCCCGCGCCTCCAGCGGGCCGGCGCGTGCATAACCTCAGCCGCGCACCGGCCTTTCGGAAGTTCTCCGCTCAGGCGTTCGAGTGTGCCTACTCGACGCCTACCGGATGCGATCCTCGCAATGCATAGTAGGCAATATAGAGGTAGCAAATCACCGGCAGCACAAACGCGTGATGCACGCCGATGCGGTCCGCGATGGCGCCTTGCGCTACTGGGATGAGAGCTCCACCCACGATCACCGCGATCAGCAAGCCTGAACCGATTCCGTTAAGTGTTCGCGGAGCGCTCGCTACGGGTCTTCGAGCCACTCACCGCGAAGTAGAGAATATACAAATAGCAAAAAACGGCCGCAATGAGGGCATGGTGAATCCCTTGCCCCCAACTGGTCTCCCCCTGGCTCATTGTTGGATAGTAACTACGGTTGATTAGATCTGCCGCTTTACCCACGATCCAAGGAATGATTGCTCCGCCGACGATAGCCATATTCAAAATGCCGGAGCCGTCGCCCGTAAGCGGACCCAATTCTGCGATCCCCATGGTAAATATGCAGGGGAACATGATTGAGTTGAAGAGTCCAACGGCCAAGATCGACCACATAGCTGTATGGCCATTTGTCGTCACCGAAATTGTGACGAGGAGGGCAGCCATGATTGCAGCAAGCGCCAACAATTTCCCCGGTTTTATTTTTTGAAGGAGAGCTGAACCTATGAAACGACCGATCATCGCCCCTAACCAGTATAAGGAGATGTACTTTGCGGCCTCTGCGAGTGCTGCGCGGTATCGATTCGCTGCGTCCGGAATGTTGGCTGAGGAGATGAAGCCACCGATATTATCCAGCGCAAGGTAATTGGCGATGGAACTTCCTATGGCAACTTCACCGCCCACATACACAAAAATCCCGATTGCACCAAAGACAAGATTTGGGTGCCTCCAAACAGAATCATTGACCTTTTCACCTAAGTGGTGCTGAGCGGCAGATATTGTCGGGAGTTTGGATAACCCGATGCCTATCGCGAGCAGCGCGAGGGCTGTGGCAAAGAAATAAACATAAAGCTTAACCACTGCATTGGCTTCCGCTGATGCATTCAGATTTACAGCAGCAGCCGTGGTTCCGAGAATCAACCTCGCACCGATCCAAGGGAATACAGCCGTACCGAGAGAGTTAAATGCTTGCGTAAGATTCAACCGGCTGGAGGCGGTTTGCGGCTTCCCCAATATTGCCACGTAGGGATTTGCCGCGACTTGGAGAATCGTAATTCCTGTCGCCAAAATGATTAAAGCTGCAAGGAAAAATGGAAATGAAGGAATTCTAGCCGCAGGATAGAAAGCGAGGCAGGCCATCACCATGGTGAACAGACCCACCACGATTGCTTTCTTGTAACCGATCCAATCGATGATCTTGGACGCTGGAATTGAGAAAATAAAATAAGCAGAAAAAAATGCGGTTTGGATAAGCATGCTGGCGGCGAGCCTTATCTTGAAAACATGCTGAACATATGGAATCAGGACGTCATTCAGAGAGGTGAGCGAACCCCACATGAAGAACAGAGTGGTCACAATCGCCAGCGCGCCAATGTAGTTTTTCGGTGATTCTCCTGTTACCTTCGGACTCTCCATGATTACGTTCGCCATCGTCTAGGTATCCCTTCTATTCCTTAACGAGCGGTTGCCAAATCGACCTAGATAGTGTCACATCCATTCCCGGAACCGAAAGGTTTCTCGTCACACCGCCTTGGGCGGGAAGGACCTGCGATCATTGCCGGAACAAAAAAAGGCGGCCCCGAAAGGCCGCCCCGATTTGGAAATTGCCGGTGTCAGGCGTGAGAAGTCACCGCCTCTTTTTTCTCTACCACGTGTGCCAGCCCCGCTTCGAGCACATCCAGCCCTTCATCGAGCTGCGCGTCGCTGATCACCAGCGGCATGAGGATGCGCATGATATTGTTCAGCGTTCCGGCGGTAATCGTGAGGAGGCCGTGCTCATAGCAGTAGCGTGCGAGTTCCTTCGTTTCGGCGTCGGCAGGTTCTCGCGTGCCGCGGTTGCGCACCAGTTCGATCGCGCACATGCCGCCAAGGCCGCGCACGTCGCCAACCAGTTGCCATTTTTTCTGCCAGCCCTTGGCGCGATCTTCAAAGCGTTTGCCGATGACCGTGGATCGCGCAAGCAATCCTTCCGTTTCGATGGTCTCCAGTGCCGCCAGAGCCGCCGCGCAGGATGCGGGGTTGCCAGCGAACGTGCTGCCCAGGCCGCCGGGTTGCGGTGCGTCCATGATTTCCGCTCGCCCTGTCACGGCAGCGATGGGCAAACCTCCGCCAAGGGATTTCGCCGAAGTGATCAGGTCCGGCTCGACACCGTAATGCTCGATCGCAAAATATTTGCCCGTGCGGCCGATCCCGGATTGCACCTCGTCCGCGATGAACACGATGCCGTACTTCTTACAGATGTCCTTGAGGATAGGAAAAAACTCCTTCGGCGGCGCGATGAATCCGCCTTCGCCCAGGACGGGTTCCGCAATCACCGCGGCCACCGAATCCGGCGACACCACACGCCGGAATGTGTCTTCGAGATGATGCGCGCAAGCTGTGTTGCAGGACGGGTAAGTCAAGCCATACGAGCAGCGATAGCAATAGGCATACGGAATGCGATAAATGTCGGCCGCAAACGGCGCAAATCCCGCCTTGTACGGATTGGTCTTGCTGGTCAGAGACAACGTCAGCAGCGTCCGACCGTGAAACGCGTCCTCGAAACAAATCACCGCGGGCCGCTTGGTGTACGAGCGCGCAATCTTTACGGCGTTCTCCACCGCCTCCGCGCCGGTATTGACAAAGAACGTCTTCTTCGCAAACTTGCCCGGCGCCAGCGAGTTCAGTTTTTCCGCGAGAGCAATGTACGACTCGTAGGGAGTTACGCCAAAGCAGAGATGCAGAAATTTTCCGGCCTGATCGCGCACCGCCGCTTCCACCTTGGGAGCGCGGTGCCCCACATTCAGGCAGCCTATGCCGCCGGCAAAATCAATGTAGCGATTCCCATCAACGTCCTCGATCCACGCGCCTTCTGCCTTCGCCGCGAAGATGGGCGTCACCAGGGACGGCCCCCTTGGAATGGCCGCTTCCCGCCGGGCCAGCAGCGCTTTGGATTTGGGCCCGGGGATTTCTGTGCGAATCTGAATTGTTTTCATGGTTCCTTGTTCCTTTGACCGAATTTCAGTCGATCTCTTCAAACTTCTCAGTACCAGCCAATCGGTGCTTCGTCGAGATTGACGAAAACCTGCTTGGTCTCCAGATATTCCTCGAGGCCCCACGGCCCGAGTTCTCTTCCGAACCCGGACTGCTTGTATCCGCCCCACGGCGCTTCCACGTAGGTAGGCTGCATGTGATTGACCCACACGATTCCCGCGCGAATGGACTTGACCACGCGAAACGCTTTGTAGATATCGCGCGTCCATACTGCCGCGGCCAATCCATACGGTGTGTCGTTGGAGATGCGGATGGCCTCCGCTTCGTTCTCGAAAGGAATCACGCTGGCCACAGGCCCGAAGATCTCTTCGCGGGCGATACGCGCGGAGTTTTGCACGTCATAAAAAATAGTCGGCTCGACGTAATAGCCCTTGCCGAACGCCTTCGCCCTTCCCCCGCCAATCGCGGTCTTGGCCTCTTTCTTGCCGATTTCGAGATACGAGGTTACCCGGTCGTACTGCTCCTTGCTGACCAGCGGCCCCATTTTCGTGTCGCGATCCAGCGGCGGCCCCAGTTTGATGCGCTTGGCCTTTTCCGTCATGGCCTCCACGAATTTCGTGTAGATCTTCTTCTCCACCAGCACGCGGCTGCCAGCGGAGCAGACTTCGCCCTGATTGATGAACACTCCAAAAAGCGCGCCATCCACTGCCGCTTCCCAATCCGCGTCGGCAAAAAAGACGTTTGGCGATTTTCCGCCCAATTCCAGCGTCACACGCTTCAGCGTATCGGCGGCGCTCTTCACAATGATTTTTCCGACCGCAGCACTGCCGGTGAACGCCACTTTATCCACGCCCGGATGTGCGACCAGTGCCGCGCCCGTAACTTCACCCAAGCCGTTCACGACGTTGACGACGCCTGGCGGCAACCCTGCTTCCGCGAACCAGTTCGCCAGTTCCATCGCCGTCAGCGGCGTCTGCTCCGCCGGCTTCAGCACGCATGTACATCCCGCGGCGATCGCCGGCGCCAACTTCCACGCCGCCATCAGCAGCGGGAAATTCCACGGAATAATCTGGGCTGCGACACCCACCGGCTCACGCAACGTGAAGCTCAGCGCGTTCGCGGGCACCGGATTGACGTGGCCCGTCACCTTATTCGCCAGGCCGCCGTAATATTCAAAGCAGGTCGCCACGTCGGCCAGGTCATATTCGGCTTCCACGATGGGCTTGCCGCAGTTGCGCGCTTCGAGCTCCGCCAGCATCGCAGTGTTTTGCCGGATCTTGTCGGCGATCTTGAAGAGGATGCGCCCGCGATCCTGCGCCGTGGTTTGCGCCCATGGCCCGGAGTCAAAGGCGGCGCGCGCCGCTTTCACAGCTTTGTCCACATCCGCGGCGGTTGCCGAGGCCACGTGGGCAATTGTCTCTTCGGTCGAGGGGTCAAAGACCGGAAAGGTCTCGCCGGAGGAGCTGGCCACCCACTGCCCATTGATATAGTTCTGGTAGGTTTTCACCGTTGGTTTTGCAATAGTGGACATGAACCGCCTCCCAAGTTCGCTTTCTTATACCGCCGGGGAATTCGCTGCCAACTTGCGTGCCGCTTTGCGGCTTCCATACACATAAAAGAAAAATGCCGCCAGCCCGATGAAAAACAGCGTTCCGCCCCACATCCAGATCTCATACCGCATCAGTGACTTGATCTGCTGAGCGGGGAAAAACGCCAACGCAATCCCGAGAATAGTCGTCAAAAGCCCGAACCCACCTGCTAGCACCAGTGTCGTCCTGCCGTAGTGGCCACGCACGAAATTTTCTGCCACCGCAATTTTCAGCAGCGCTCCAAACATATACAGAAAGGGAATCAGTTGGAGCACCACCGCAAGCGATAGAAGTTGCTGAAACGTTTCCTGCACTCCGCCCGTCGATCGAAAATTGACAATCACCAATATCAGCGAAACCGTCGCGTGCACGATCAGCGCCGCATACGGCGTCGCGTACTTTGGATGAATCCGCCCCAGCCAGGCCGGCATGTACGAATCCAGGCCCGCGACAAACGGTATGCGCGCCGACCCGCCCAGCCACGCCGAACCGATCCCCGCAATCGAAAGACTCAACAGCAGCGCGAACGGCGGCACAATCCACCCGACATTCAGCCGTCCCGCCATGTGGCTCACGGCCTGCACAATTCCCTCAAGCACGCTGATGCTGTCCTTGCTCACTGCAACCAGCAATGTGAGGGTAGCGCCGATATACAGCAACCCGGAAAGGATCCCGCCCCAGGCCACCGCTCCCGGCATGTTCTTCTCCGGATTCTCGATTTCGTCGCCCATGATCGAGGCAAGTTCCAGCCCCACCAATCCGAAGCAGATCACGCCAAAAGAATTCAAAACGGAGCGTGGATTCGCGGGAATCTGGAAATCGGCCCAGTGAACGGTCGTGCCAAACTTCATGTACACCACCACGCCTAGTCCCATCAGCAGAAATGCGGCCACGAACGTCCCGATGCCACCGATATTATTGACCCACTTCCCCACGCCAAGTCCCATGATGTTGAGGATCACCAGCAGAGCCAGCAGCACCACGGAAGCCGCCAGGGCAAAATTCTTGTTGTCGGCAAGACCCGCGTGGCTCGGGCCCAGCACAAACACGGACACGCCGACGAAATACAACATCACCGTCGGCACGTACATCATGTTGTTGGTCCAGTAGCACCACCCCGAAAGGAATCCGTGGAAGTCTCCGAACACTTCCTTGGCCCACAGATAGACGCCGCCCTCGCCCGGATAGCGGTGGGCCAGTTCGATTACGGCAATTCCCTGCGGCCAGAAGAACAGCAGAAGCGAGATCAGCCAGAGCCAGACTGTGACTCCGCCATTGGCGGCAATGGAAGGCAATACGTTGAGGTTAAAAACAGCAACAACAAAGAGCAGCACCAGGTCACGCCGCCCAAGCACCCGCTTCAAATGTGGCCGCCCGGCTTCCGAAGCCGGCGAAGCGGCTTGCGCTGTGGTGACCTCGTCGCTCAATCCTGTTGCTCCTTAGTGTCCCGCCGCACCGACAATTTGCGCGCCGCGTTCCTGCTGCGTCTTGGCCAGCCCGGGCGCGACTTCCTCAAACACCGCGAGGTGCTTGTCGATGTCCGCTTCGGTGTGTTGCACGGAGACGGTCCACTGTTCGTCCCACCAGTATGGCATCGCCAAGACGCCGCGATTGACCATGCCAAACCAGAATTGCCGCCACAGATCCACATCAATCTTCATCCAGTCGCGGTAGTTCAGGATTTCCTGCGGGTACAGCATCAGCGCACCGTTGACCCCTGCCTGGGCCACATACGCTTTCAGGCCAGTTTTCTTCAGGATCACGCGGTAGCCCTCCGCCAGTTTCTTGCTTAGCTTCCCCACGTGGGCATAGTTCTCGCGGGTGAGAACTTCACGGAAGGTGGCCAGACCCGCGGCCATCGCGAAGCGGTTCGTGTTGAACGTGCCGCCGTGGAAAACCTTGTGCTGGACAATGAGGTCCATCACCTGACGGCCCGCGCCAAACGCCGCCAGCGGCACACCGCCGCCGATCGACTTCGCCAGCGTGATGATGTCGGGCTTCACCCCAAAGTACTCGCTGGCGCCGCCCCAGCAGAGCTTCGCGCCGGTCTTCACTTCATCGAAGATCAGCAGCGCGCCATTCTTGTTGCAGATTTCGCGCAGTCCTTCCAGGAAGCCAGGTTGCGGCATGCATATGCCGACGTTCATCATGATCGGCTCTAGAATGATGGCCGCGATCTGGCCGGGAAACTGCTTGAAGCGGTTTTCCACGCTGGGCAGATTGTTGAACGTGGCCACGGTCACGTTGTCGAGCACCGCCTGGATCACGCCCAACCCGCTGGGCACGGAATTCGGCGCATTGATGTCGCCGATGTCCTCTTCCTTCGGCTTCACGCTGACGAGCGCGGTGTCGTGCAGGCCGTGGTAGCCGCCCTCAAAGCGCAGGATTTTGTCGCGGCCCGTCGCGGCGCGGGCGATGCGGCAAGCATGCATCGTCGCTTCCGTGCCGCTGGAGCCGAAGCGCACCATCTCGACGGGATAGCGCGCGCAGATTTCCTCGGCCAGTTCGGCTTCCATGTCGTGGGGCATGCCGAAGGTGGTGCCGTTCTGCAGCGCCCACTGGATAGCCTTGACCACCGCCGGATGCCCGTGCCCGGCCATCAGCGTGCCGAAGCACAGGTTGTGGTCGAGATATTCGTTCCCGTCCATGTCCACGATCTTGCTGCCGTGGCCTTCAGCCACGAAGATCGGGTAGGGATCGTAGGCGCGGTAGTTGCTCGCGACGCCCAGGGGAATGCGCTTCTGCGCCTTCTTGTGGGCTTCTGCGGATTTGGGCGTGCGCTTCTCGTAAAGAGCGAGTTCCTTCTGTAGCGCTTCTTGCATTTTAAACTCCATGCAGGCTGGCCTTCCTAAGCGGTCACCTGTGGCAGGTCTGTTCCCTGCGGTCAGTTTCAGCGAGGTAAACTACGAGGTTCGTGGGACGTACTGCGAACCTAATCTTACGCCTTCCTTTGTACTCGAAGCCACGCGCAGGAGCAGTTCCGTGCGGCTTCGCAATTCCGCTTCGCACTAAAGCGCCCCGGCCACGCCGGGGCGCTTTCTGCTGGCTAAAATCGAACCAGGAGCTCTTAGAACATCAGCTTTAATGCAAACTGCATGACGCGGGGATCACGCGCCTTCAAAACCTGCCCGAACGTCGAGTCGCTAAAATTCCCGTCAGGATTCTCAAACTCCGTATGATTCCAGGCGTTGTAAAACTCCGCGCGGAATTCCGTGGTCCATCGTTCGTTTATCGGAGTTCTTTTGGCGATCACCAGGTCTGTATTGCTCAGCGCAGGGCCGCAACACAGCGAATGCGGCAGATTGCCGAAAGTACCGGGAGCCGGATCGCCAATATTAGTAGTGTCAAACCAGAAGTTTCCATTTACCGTATGTATCTTAGGGTTCACGAACTGAACTGGCCCGGTCGAATACGGTGTGTTCGCGTCTTCGAAGAAGTAACTGCTCTGGAGCTCCGCATCGTCTTGCGTCTGCATGCGAATGGGGAAGCCGCTCTGGTAGGTAATGATGGCGGATACTTGCCAGCCGTTGGCGACCTTTCCGGCGAACCCTTCCTTCTTCGGAATGGGCAGTTCCCAAACCGGGCTGAATACGAACCGGTTCTTTGCATCCAGCAGCGATAACCCGCGCGTGGCGCTGGGATTGATGGGGTTGAGTTCGTTTTCGAACGACGCGCCCTGGTCAATCGCCTTGCTGAAGGTGTACGAGGCCTGGAACAGCAATCCGTGAGAATAGCTCTTCTCAACGGAGATCTGGAGCCCGTTGTAATTAGAGTTGGCGACCGTGTCTTCCGCGAAGATATTGCTGAATACCGGCACACCGTCGGCCGGGCATCCCGTGTTGGCGATCGGATCGCAGTTGGGCGAGGAATACGGACGGAGACCAACCAGATTGATGGGAATCCCGACGTTCCCGTTGTTTGTGATCTTGCACCCTGTCGGATTGCTCGGGTTTGCGTATGGGCAAGGGATATTCGGCCCGTTGGCCACTGGCCCGGGGATATACGGCATGTTGATGGATTGCCCTGGCAGCAACGTGAAGGAATACGGGGCGTCCGCGCCAAAAGGTCCACAGGTTCCTGCACCCACATCCGTGTTTAAGTCCAAACACGTCTGTGTATTCCCGTAGTTCAGGTCGTGAATGGAGAGCAGATGGTGCGCTTGCGTGCCCACATAGGCGACGCGCAGCAGCATATCGGAAGTTAATTGCCGCTCAATCGTAAAATTGTACTGTTCCGCATATTGCGAACGCAGATGCGGCTGGAATTCTCCGTAGAGCAAAAGCGGCCGGAACTGCGACCAGTCCACGCAGCCATTGCGTCCGGCAGGATCAAAGCAAGGTGTACTGGGAGTCTGGTGGATGATTGCGCCAGCGTCGTTCGGAGCTTGCACGCCGTTCTGCCCTAAAAACGGCGTATTGAAGAGCGGGCCCGAGAGCAGCGCACTGACACCGAACGGTGGCTCGGCGCTGAACTGCTCCATCACCAATTGCTCGATGGGGTTATAGAAAATTCCATAACCGCCGCGGATCGTGGATTTCCCCGGGCCGCCGGTGATCTTTGCCAAAGGGCCCTCGGTCCAACTGGGGCTGTACGCCAAGCCGAATCTTGGCGCAAACGCCTTGTAATAAGTCGCGGTCAGTCCTTGCGGCACGCCTTTGTCCCCCGGGAAAACAAGTCCGGTCGGAAAGTAGGCATAGTTTGCTGATGTGGGCCCGCAGTCCCCTGGTGTGGTGCCCAGCGTTGCCGCGCTCGAAGCGGACAACCAGCACGGATACTGGGTCGTGTCCTGTCCCGGCCGGAACGTTTGCAGGCGGTTCCCGCTATCCACGTACGGCGTGTTCAGCTCCCACCGCAAGCCATAGTTCAACGTGAGGTTAGGCTTGATCTTCCAACTGTCTTGCGCGAACAAATAAAGGCCGTAGTTCGTCAAGTCTTCCGCCTGAGCTGCGCCTTGCGAATACGATGTCGGCACTCCCAGGAAGTAATCGGGATAGGCGTCGGGGGAAGAACTGGTGGGAGCCAACGAATTGGACGACCCGCCGTTCTGGAACGTAAAGTCGCCGTTGATGTCGTAGTAGAGGAACTGGTTAAATTTCTGATCGCGAAAATCGCCACCGAATTTCAGGCTGTGCGTCCCCATCACCTTGCTGTAATTGTCTGAAAACTGATAGGTATTGCCGGTCTGCGGAAGTTCTCCCTCGAAGTTGTTCCCGATTGAAAATCCGCCGAGCACTTGCACGAACGGAACGCCCTCGCGGCCCGGAATGTTCGTTGTAATCCCAGATGTGGGATTGTTGGGATCCGCAAAACAATTCGCCGCCTCCACAAGGGTTCCGCAGGCATCATGCAGGCTCGAAAGAATGTTCACGGGGTGATTCAGGCTCCCCTGCCCCTCACGGAAGTAATTGAACCGCATCTCATTCACAGCCGTCGAGCCAATCGTGGAAGTCTCGCTCACGTTCAACTGCTGGACCCGCGTCTTGAAGAGACCCCCAAAACCCGGAACGTTCGCTCCGGCCGCCTGAAAGTCGGAAAAGGGATCCGTGTGGTTATCGTCATCGAAATAATAGTAAGCGGTAAAGTGTTGCGTGGTTGTGAAGGTGTGATCGAACCGCAGCGTGAACTGATCTTCGCGATCTTTCTTGTCCGGCGCGTACGACAGTACTCCCGTCCCCACGGGCGCCACATAATTCTGATAGAGCGCATTGGCCGTGGGATCAAAACAGGCCGTGGGAATCTGGCTATCGGTCTTCGTATTGAAGTTCGTGAAGATACCAGGGGAAATCAGGTTTCCATTCTTATCGTAGGTTCCCCCGTAGTTGTTGCCAACGGCGATTGGAGCTCCACCTTGCCCAGCAACGGCAGCCGCACATCCGGGCCGGCTGTTCAATATATTGGCGAAGGTCTGGTCCGTGAGCACTCCCGCAAACGCCCCATCCGCCGAAAAGTCTCCTCCAGCTTCCGCTGCTGTTGGCAGGAATACCTGCCCGGAAGAGATACCCTGACGCAGGCGGTCGCCCTCGTACGAGCCAAACAGGAATGTCCTGTCCTTTTTGATCGGGCCGCCCAGCGTTGCTCCAAACTGATTCTGCTTGTAATCCGGAGCCGTGCTGTCAAAAAATCCCTTCGTATTCAATACCTTGTTCCGGAAGAATTCATACACATCGCCATGCACGGAGTTGGTTCCGGATTTGGTGACCACGTTGACCACCGAACCCGAGTTGCGCCCATACTCCGCGTCAAAGGTATTCGTCAGTACGCGGAATTCCTCGATCGCATCCGGCGACGGCTGGATGGCTGGTCCGTTCACGAAAATGTCGTTGCCGTCGCCACCGTTCACCATGTAGTTGTTCGACCGCCCGCGGCCGCCGTTCACCGAAACAACCCCGGGATTGCTGCTGCCGTAAAACAGGTCCGCGCCCAACTGCGACTGCACGCCCGGCTGCAATTGCAGCAGCTGATAGGTATTGCGCGAATTGAGAGGGAGTTCGCGCACGGACTGGTCGGTCATCACCGCCCCAAGTTGCGTGGTCGTAGTGTCAATCACCGGCGGCGCTCCGGTCACTTCGACCGTGTCAACATTCGAGCCGACCTGCAGCGTAATGTCGACCGTGGCAATCTCGTTCAAAACGAGAACGATTCCCTTGTGGGCAGACTTCTTGAATCCCTGTTGATTTACATCCACCTCGTAACTGCCAACCGGCACCTCGAGGAAGAGATACTCACCGGCGGCCGAAGTCTGCACTTCCCGCGAGACATTCGTGCCCTCATTGATCAAGGTCACTTTGGCGCCGACAATTGCGCCTCCGCTTTCATCCGTGACTGTTCCGCGGATGCGGCCGCCCGTGCTCTGCGCGCCGGCGTACGGTACTGGCAGCAGGAACACCATGGAAAAGAGGAACGCGGGGAAAATGCTCCGGCAACAGACAGACTTCAGTTGCGCAAGGCGCGATGCTTCTTTCATTTAAACTCACCCCTAATTTCACGATAACCGCAATCAGTTTTTTGCGATTCTTCGTGGTTGCTAGCGGCCCGGGAACCTTACTATAATCCAGCAAACTTAGAGAAAGCCGGGACCTGTGTCAAGCAGAAAGAATTTCTCCAAGCCATCGGATTCTTTGGGCGCACCAGGCCTCCTGCGCATCTCGGAGGTCGCGGGCCGGTTGAGGATTTCTTCCTCGGCGCTGCGCTCCTGGGAAGCGCTGGGGCTTGTCACCCCGCAGCGCACCCAGAGCCGCTATCGGATGTACACGGAATCCGATGTGCGCCTGTTGCAGCGCGCCATCTTCCTGCGCCGGGCCCGCGGCCTCAATCCTCCCGCCATCGTCCACGTCCTCAAGAAACAAGGACTGGTCGACAGTCCCGTCGACGCCCCGCAACTCCCCGGCCAGCGATTCCGGCGTTTGCGCGTGCGTCGCGGGCTTTCGCTCGCGCAAGTGGCCCGCGCCACCGGCGTCTCGGTTGGTTTTCTCAGCGCACTGGAACGCGGCCAGATGCACTCCTCGGTAGCCACGCTGCGGCGCATCGCGCGCTTTTATAAAACCAGCATCATGTTGCTATTTGATACCAACGGCGAGACCCAGCACCTCGTTCGCTCCGAGCATCGTAAAGTCCTCGAAACCTCTCCCGGCGTGCGCATGGAACTCCTCGCCTGGGGCAATACCGCCATGGAGCCGCACCTCTTCCGCATCAAACCCGGCGGGGGCAGCGGCGAATCCTACGCTCACGAGGGCGAGGAATTTCTCCACGTCCTGCGCGGTGAATTTGAAATCTGGCTGAACAAACAGGAGCATTACGTTCTCAAATCCGGCGACAGCCTCTATTTTCAGAGTTCCACGCCCCATCGTTGGAAAAATTCGGGGCGCTGCGAAACCTGGGTTTTGTGGGTGAATACGCCGCCGACTTTCTAGGA
>Ga0208323_1000483_pt1 | contig 17883 bp, 16 predicted proteins | sample June2015DPH_10_1_2_FD_184703 | JGI IMG/M metagenome (GOLD analysis project Ga0208323, IMG submission 184703) | Peatland microbial communities from SPRUCE experiment site at the Marcell Experimental Forest, Minnesota, USA - June2015DPH_10_100... | ecosystem: Environmental > Terrestrial > Soil >... | reverse complement strand
CAATCGAACCGGCCCACGAGGACAATGCGATTTCCGGGCCGCTTGAAATTCTTGCTCACCACCTCCCTGACATCCGGCAAACGCCCCATGGCCGTCACGACCAGCGTGGCGGGCACATCGATCCTTCGGCCTTCGGTCTCAAATGTCCCGGAGCTTGAATCCTTGCCTGAAATGAAGGGAACCCCGAGGGCAACCGACATGTCTGCGATGGTCTCAACCATCTGGCGCAAATCCCAGGCTATTTCGGGACGCACGCGCGGCGTGTAGAAGTTGTCACAAAGGACCATCTGCCGGTAGTCTGCACCCGCCGCCACCGCCTTGGTGATGGCCTCAATGATCATCAGACGCGCCAAACCCGCCGGGTCGATTTCCCCATAAAAGGGATTGAAGGCTAAGGTTGTGATCATGCCGTAAGGTTTGCCCCGCAAGGGCGCCGAAACATAAACATTGGTCGGCATCCGATGATTCTTGCCCGCATAAGGCCCCATGGCAGTCCGTCCCTGCACCGTCGTATCAAAGCGGCAACCGGCAGCGCTCTGGTCAGCGCAGTGGTAATGTCCCAGCACCCCACGAACGGCGGCCGCCCACTCCGCTTCGGTGTGTGGCTCGGAGATGTGCAAGGGTCGGAGGTTCCGCTGTGGTCGCGCCACCAGCAACGGGTCAATGGGGCAGGCTTCCCAAAGGAAAGCCATCTCGAGGTCCACAACCTTCCGGCCGCGCCAAACAGCCTCCAGGCGGCCGGTCTGCGTAAAGTGGCCGAGGACTGAATACCCGACCTCGTACCTTTCGAGAATGGCGCGCGCCTCCGTAACCTTCTCAGGCGGGACCGCCAGGAGCATTCGTTCTTGCGATTCTGAGAGCAGGATTTCCCAGGCTGTCAGGCTCTTGTCCTTTAGCGGAACAGAGTCGAGGTCGATGCGCACGCCCGTCTCAGATCCCATTTCCCCCACCGCGCATGAGATGCCTCCGGCGCCGAGGTCAGTGATTGACCGAAGGCACTCCTGGTCCCGCAAAACCGGGATGGCCGACGTAAACCTGCGCTCCGTAATGGGGTGACCGATCTGCACGGCGGCGGATTCTTTTTGCAGCGTTTCGCCGGTCATGCCCGTGGAACTGGCGGTGGCGCCGTGGATGCCGTCCCGGCCGGTTTCGCCGCCGATCAGCAGCGCAATGTCACCTGAACGGGGAGCGTCCTTCAGCGCGTATTTCCTGGGAATCAATCCCACCGAATGCCCCAGGGCAAAGCACTTGGCGTAGCCGGGATGGATGCGGTAAACCGGGTGCATCATGGGAATGCCCATCGGGTTCGTGTAATAGGCGGTTGCCCGGATCGATTCCGAAACAATTAACTGTGGATGTAAAGCCCCGGGGGGAACTTCCGAAATCCTGGGGTCCATGGTTCCCATCACGGTGCTGCCGCCAATCGGGTAGCCCCCCTTGCCAAAGCCCAGCGAATCGCGGATGACGCCACCGTGTTTCGTCGCAATACCCCCAAAAGGAGCTATGGAGCTGGGAAAGTTATGGGTTTCACCTTTAATGGTCACTACCCAGTCCTCATAGAACTCCATGCCTCCGGCATTGTCTTTGAAGGAGGAAACAACCAAAGGGTGGTTGATTCGCGCCGTCGCCTCACTCAACCTTTTCAGGAGCCCGAGACTTTTCCAGGTCGTGTGGTAGCAGTGATCACTCCACGATTGCGCCAGGATCTCGATCTCGGCGTCCGTGTGGGGCCGGCCCTGGGCCTTCTCGTCCGCCTGGATGGCCTTCATCTGGGAAAGTGGCGCGTACCAGGAACGGGCCTTCGAAAGCGCAACCAGTTCCTCGTCCGTCAAATCCAGGAGAGAAATCGTCGCAACAGGATCGGGATTCCCGGTGGGACGAAGCGTGGCCACGACTTCGTTCGGCTCGCGGATGCGCTCGACGACGTGGTTGTAGAGGAAACGGGCGGCAATTCCCCGCGCCTCGGATTCATCCAGGCCCCAGAATTGGTAGCGCCTGCTGAGTCGTGCGAATTCCAAGCCTGCTTCACCCAGTGCCCGCGCCCCTGCCAGAATGGAGGGCGTTTCCGGGTCTGTCACGGCGGGCCGATAAGCGATTTCAACAATAGGCCCCAGCCCAGGCTCGAGTTGGGAGCGTTCAGCAGCCACTTGGTAAAGCGGATTCACCAGAAGCGGCATCAGCCGTTCGAGGTCCACCGATCCCTCGAGCCAAAAGACGCGTTCGATCACTAGATTCTTGAGTTGGGGGTAACCGCGCAAGTGAAAGAAGCCTAGCCAGCTACGGGCTTCGGGGTCATCTTTCGAGAGTGTGTAAATGCTGTAAATCGACATCGTCGCCTCGGAGGAGGTTTGGGTCAGGTTAAGCGCCCCGTGTCAATCGCCCAGCCATGTTGGCCTCGGCGTAGGCCGGGCAGCAGCACGTCACGGGGTACGTCATGAAACAAGCAGCTCATTATATCCGGGATGCCATTTGTTGTCTCTCCCCAAGAGCGGGGAGGGAGCGCGGGCATCCTGCCCGCTGTGGCACGAGCATCCCTTCGCTGCGCTCAGGGCAGGCTCTGCCCGCGCCCTCTTGCCCCTCGTCTTGGCACTCGCTCGACTCCCTTTTCCACGAGTAGAGTGAGACTTCCCGGCAGCGGGAGCGGGACGCTCCCGCCACAGCGGGCGAGACGCCCGCGCTCCAAGAACGGCCGCGGCTACTCCGGCACCGCAACCTCAATCGCTGCGCTGAGTGCCACGTTCCCCCAGGCAACTCGCATTGTGACATGCCGGATGTCGTCCTCCGGATGTGACAGCGTGATGGTTAGTTTCTCAGCCTGGGTCTCCACCTTGGCAATGGACACCAACGCTTCGAATTCCACCGGAGCTTTCTCAATTTGAAACGCGTCAAGCCGCCCTTTGCGGACCCTGCCAGGGTCAATGAAAACCAGGCTCCACTCTGAGCCCTCTTCGGAGCGATGCAGGCCCAGGTAATAGGACCCCACCGGAACCTTCTTCCCGCCAATTGACAAGGGAAGCTGTGTATCCAAAATGGACCAGAAGTTGCTGCCCATCCGCCATATTTTCCCCCTGGTCATGGCGTCGAACTTGGCGGGGTCTTCGTACTCCTTTTTCCAGACGGGCCGGCCATAGTCGATGACGAACTGCCCGGCAGCGGCATTGGTTTGGGTGTTCCAGTAGAGCACTCGCGCCGAGGCCCGATCATCCGGCGTGCCGCCCTCCGCCACAATCTTGGGCCTTTGCTGCTGCCCCGCAGCATTCAACGTAAAGAGCAGCATCACGCCTGCCAGCAGTGAGTGGATCTTCATCGTTATTCTCCTTTTGTTTTGCCTCTTGCGCTGGAGTGTAATTCTAGCACGGGTCTCCGCACCCTGTGGGGATTGTCAGCATATCTAATCGCCCGCGATGAATGAAAATCGTATGCCTTGCATCTCCAAGTAGCCAGCGCAATTCATCGGAGGGCGCATGAATACTGGAGCTGTTCGCCAAGCTGACAACGACATGCGGGGCAACCTCCCGTTAGAAACCCGCACCTATGATCTCGGCACGCTACCTGATTTTGCCTCGTGCCGCTACGCGCCAGGAACCTGCCACCATGCCATTCCGCAAGATAAACGCTTCGTCGTGCATATTCACGCAAGTGCAGACGTGATTGGGGATGACCGTGAGGACTTCCCCAACATAAAACTCGTGGGCTGAACGAGTGATGTCCAGGTGGCCGTGCTCCTCGTTCAACTTTATTATGGGTACGTCAGGAGCCTCCACCACATAGCCGTAGCCGGACTCCGGTCCCGCGCCTAAGAGGTCGGAGGAAAGCGTCTTTGACCCTGCGTCGATAATTGCGCGGCCCGGCACGGCCGTCGAGACTACCGTCGTCACCACCCGCGCCGCGCAGTCCGCGAGGCGGCAGGCACCCTGATAGAAGGTGTTCAGATCGTTGTAAACATATGTGCCAGGACGGATTTCGGTCAGTCCCGCGACCAGGTCCGCAAACTCGGCGGAGGGCGTTGAACCGCCCGAAACGATTTCGACCTCGAGGCCTGCGTCGCGAAAAGCCGCCAGCGCCCGTTCAACCTTCCCGGCGACGACCTGGATCCCTGCCCGCCGCTCTTCCGGGCTTCCCCGGATATTTCCGAAATAAGTCATGAGGCCGCGGAAGCTGAGTCCCGGCATTCCTGCAATCTTGCTTGCCAGTTCCAAGCAGGGCGCTCCCGGCGCCAGGCCGCAACGGTGAAAACCCACATCAAACTCCACCAGAACTCCAATGGTAGAATCTTGCTCAGACGCGGCCCTTGAAAGTTCCTGCGCCGCGGCCTCCGAATCCAGCGCGACAGTGATCCGCCGCCAGCGCGCCAGCGTAACCAGGCGCCGAAGCTTTTCGGCGCCCAAGATGGGATACGCAATCAGGATATCGTCCAAGCCTGCTTCCGCCATCACTTCGGCTTCTCCCACCTTCGCGACGGTCAATCCCAACGCACCGCGGTCAAGCTGCATGCGGGCGACTTCCGGCGTCTTGTGTGTCTTGACGTGAGGCCGCAGGCCAACTTCCTGCTTGCGACAGGAGCTTGCCATGCGGTCCAGATTCCGCTCCAGCGTGTCTAGATCGATCGTCAACGCGGGCGTTGAAAGTTCATCGTAGCGCATCGAACCTCGTTTGAGAGTAGGCTTGGCCTGACAGAACACCAATAAAACACCGGCATGTCATGCTCAGCGAAGCTGTCCCGCCGCGGCGGGTCAGTCGTCAGTTGCCGGTGGTCAGTTGTCGCTAACCCGCGGCTCGCTGTCTCCTGCCATCTCGAACCGAACACCTGAAACCTGACGCCTGGGTCCTAGCACCTGGAACCTGACACCTGGAACCTGTCCTTCTGCTAACACTTCCGCAGCTTGCGGACCCGAGCGATACAATCAATCTCCACCTTGATCTTGGGCAACTGCGCTCCCACCGTGGTGCGCGCGGGTGGATCCTCGGTGAAAAACTCCCTATAGACTGCATTCATGCCTTCAAAATCCTTCATGTCAGCCAGGAAAACGCCCACCCGCACTACGTCACGAAGCGAGCTGCCTACTGCTTCGAGGATGGCCCGGATGTTTTGAAGCGTGCGACGGGTTTCCGAGCGAACGTCGCCTAATTCCAACTCATTCGTGCTTGGATTTACCGGCGCCTGCCCGGCCACAAATACAAAACCGTCGGCGACGATTGCCTGTGAATATGGCCCGCGCGGGTGGGGACCTTCGGATGTTCTAATCACCTTACGCATCGTAACTCCTTCCGCAGCTTGTTGAATGGGACTGCAAGGTCGTCATTGCGAGGGCCCCGGGGCGATGCAGGACGACAGCATTGGACTCACTCCAACCCAAAAAGTTAGGTGGGTTTCCGACCAACGCCTCAGTATAATGTCCGTCACTCTTCGCGTAAAGGTAATCCGAATTCATATCGCCAACGGAGTTTCATGGCCGGCATTAGTGTACAAGAACAAAAGTGGATGAATCATCTCGTGATCGTCCGGCATGCGGAATCCCAGCGCAACGTCGGAAAACCAGCCGCCCAAGCAGCGGGACAGCTCGAGTATCACGATAACGTTCGGGACATGGACGTCCTGCTGACGCCGAATGGCCAACGACAAGCCGAGGCGACGGGCAAGTATCTGGCCGGGAAGTTCCGCTTCGACCGGCTTTTCGTTTCCCCTTATGAACGCACCGTTCAGACGGCGGAATTGATGGTGAAGCACTTTCCGTATCCCCTGGAGATGACCTTGGAAGAGCGTGTTCGGGAAAAGGAATTCGGCGTTCTGGATGGCCTCACAAGAAAGGGGATCGCCCAGAAGTATGCGGAGGAAGTCAAGCGTCGGAATCGGCAGGGAAAGTATTACTACCGTCCTCCCGGTGGCGAGAGTTATCCCGACGTTGCCTTGCGTGTGCACAGCTTCCTTGGAACGCTGGTGCGCGAGTGCCGCGGACAATCGGTGCTCGTCGTGTGCCACTCGGTTGTGGTGCTCACTTTTCGCCGATTACTGGAACGCTTGACCGAAAAGGAACTGCTCGCGATCGACCGAGACCCCGGACATGACGTCTGCAACTGTTCCGTCACTTGGTACGAGTTCAACCCCAGCGCCGGCGAGAAGGGCCGCATGGAGCTCCGCCAGTTTAACGGCGTTCACTACCCTGCCGAGTACGCAAGCACTGAGGAATGCACCAAGAAAGCAGAAGGCAGAAACTAGAAGTCAGAAGTCAGGAGCATGGAGTCAGTAGGCGGCTAGCTGGCGGCAGGTCAGAGAAAAGTGTGCTCCCAGTTTCTAATTTCTGATTTCTAGTTTTCTGGTTCCATCTATGTCCACACAATCCGCCCCACCCAAAACTGCGCACGAACTTCACCGCGCCCTCGGGTACATGGGCTCGACGGCCATCGTGATCGGCACGATAATCGGCTCCGGAATCTTTCTCGTGCCTCACGACGTCGCCCAGCAGGTCGGGTCAGTCGAAGCCCTTATGCTGGTCTGGCTCGTCGGAGGCGCGCTGTCATTGGCCGGCGCGCTCTCCCTGGCGGAGCTGGGGACGGCCAATCCTGCCGCAGGAGGCATATACGTTTATTTGCGTGACGCTTACGGCAAATGGTTTGCTTTTCTCTATGGGTGGGCCTTGCTCCTAGTGATCAATTCCGGCTCCGTCGCTACGCTGGCCGTTGCCTTCGGAATCTACAGCACCACATTTGTGCCGCTATCGCCTCTCGAACAGAAGTTCGTAGCGGTCGGAGTCGTCACCTTGCTGACCTTCGTCAATGTCCTGGGGGTCCGAAAAGCAGCCGCAGTCCAAACCCTCTTTAGCTTGGCCAAGTTGGCGGGTCTGGCCATTATCATGGGCGCTGCTCTTTTCTCGCGGCATATCGTCCCCGTGCAGGCTACCCACTTGTTGCCTATGCCATACACCACTGCGAGTTCATTCGGCGTTGCCATGATTGGCGTGCTTTGGGCGTACGAAGGCTGGCACATGCTCTCCTTCGCGGCCGGCGAGGTCAAGAACCCTTCGCGCGTGCTTCCGCGCAGCTACCTGGTGGGCACGCTAGTGGTAATCGCGGTTTACATAGGTGCGAATCTCGCCTACCTGCACGTGCTGCCGCTTCCGGCCCTCGCGGAACACCAGCGCGTCGCAGCAAAGACCATGGAAGTCCTGGCTGGTCCCCGAGGCGCCACATTCGTTGCCGCCCTGATCCTGTGTTCCATTTTTGGCGCTATCAATGGCACCGTGCTGGGCGGGCCGCGCGCTTACTTTGCCATGGCGCGCGATGGCGTGTTGTTCCCTTCCGTGGGACGAGTCCATCCGCGCTATGCAACGCCGGCGGTCGCCTTGCTGATCCAGGGTGGGTGGTCGATCCTGTTGGCCTCCACGGGCACCTACAAGCAGCTCTACACCTACGTGATCTTCACCGGCTGGCTCTTTTACGCGGCGGCCACATTCGCAGTGGTCATCTTGCGTCGCAAGCGCCCCGACATAGAGCGGCCTTACCGCGTCTGGGGTTACCCCCTGGTTCCGATCGCCTTCAGCGCCGCGGCGCTCACCATCGTGGCTAACGCGCTGGTGCGCAGCCCTAAGGAATCGGGAATCGGGTTGATCCTGGTTCTGACGGGCGTGCCGATTTTTCTGATCTGGAAACGCAAAGCAAAGGCGGCGACCGCGAGCACCCAATGAAGAGCGAATCATTGCGCAAATGGCTGGAAGCGTATGGCAGGGCGTGGGAAACCCGCGATCCCGAGGCTGTGAGAAGGTTGTTCGCTGAGGACGCGACTTACCAGGAAACGCCGTTTACGCAGCCCATGCGCGGGCCCGACGCGATCCAACAATATTGGTCCCAGGTTGTTGCAACCGCTCAGGAGCATATCAGGTTTGACTATGAAGTTCTGGCCGTTGCTGAAGACTCAGCCATCGTTCACTGGTGGGCTTCGTTTGTCCGCATCCAATCGCGGGCACAAGTCAGCCTGGACGGAATTTTCCTTTTGACATTCAATACGGAGGGACGCTGCCGGGAACTTCGGGAATGGTGGGTCCGCAAAGAACGCAAAGGTGAATGAGGAAATTCGGGCCTTTACTTCAAGTTTTCGGCGATTAAATACTCAACCACCACCACATCGTGCCAGCGCCCCTCCAGCTTGGTGTGTTTCAAGTGCACTCCCACCTCGCGCCAGCCCGTCATGCGGCAGAGGGTCCGCCCGGCATCATTGTGCGCCAGGAATCGGCCCACCAGCTTGAAGTGGCCGACGGCCTCGGCGAGTGCCAGGACCGCGCGCATTATTTCCCGCCCCACGCCATGCCGCCGGTAGTCGCGGTCAATGTAGATAAGGAGTTCAGCGATCCCTTCCATGCGGGGACGGACGAGGTATGGACTGAGCGCTGCCCAGCCCAGAATCCAACCATTCAACTCCGCCACCAGGAGAGGATACTTCCCCGAATGTTCATTCACCCAGCGCGTTCGCTCCTCGGGCGTAAGGAGAAAGTTCTCAAAGGTAGCAAGGTTGTCTTGCGTCGCCTGTAGATAGATGCGGGCAATGTCGGATGCGTCCCGCAATTCGGCCGGACGCACTTTGAGCTGAAAGTGGGGTCTGGCGGAGACGTGAAGGGCTGGCGTATCCATGATTTTATTGAAAAGCACCGTCTATCTTAGCAAGCTCAGGCGATGTTTGCCATAGCACAAATTGCACGACAGGGTAGGTGGTAGGTCGTATGTCGTAGGTGGGGAAAGAACAGGATTCCAGTTTCCGCTTTCCAGCTTCCATTTTTCCAGTCTCTATTTTCCAGTTTCCAATTTCCAGTTTCTAGTTTCGTCTTCCCGCTCGTCCCGCCATGGCGGGTCACTCGTCACTACTAAAACCTCTTCGTATCGGCTCGCACGCGGTCCACGTACTTGCCCGTAGCCACTTCGACGCGTATCGTCTCCCCAGGTTTGATGAATTGTGGGACCATCAGTTCCATGCCATTTTCCAGCGTAGCGGATTTGTAGGTGTTGTCCTGTTGCTGATGGACTGGCTGCGCGGTCGTCTGGATCTTCACCTCGACGATCTCCGGGAAGACGATGCTGACCGGCTGCCCTTCGTAGAACTCCACCGGCACTTTCACCTCAGGCTGGAGAAATGTCGCCGCCGCGCCGATGGCCTCGAGCGGGATGGAAACCTGGTCATAAGTTCTTGGGTTCATGAAGGTCGCCGAATCAGCGTCGCTGTAAAGGAATTCCATCTCGTGCCTCTCAAGTTGGGTTTCCTCCAGCCGCTCCTCCGGCCGGAAGCGCAACTCTTTGAACGTGCCCTTTAGAACATTGCGCAGTTTCGTATGGACGCTGCCGGGCATCTTGCCCTGTCCGAGGTGATACTGCGAGTCGATCACCTTGAAGAGGTCATTACTTATCTTCAGAACCGTTCCTGGACGGAGCTGGGATGCGATCACCATAGGAACCTCGAAGGCGGGCAGTTACGGGCCGCTCGGGCGCGGCTCAACGATGGCAAAGAGCCACCACAAAAGTCCGGTGACACTAAGAACCCTCCGCTATTCTACGCCATCTCCGGCTCGTGGAGTCAAGGCACAAGAGGCGCCAACCGCTTCCTATCCCGAAGGTTCTTGCTTCTCTTCTTGTCGGCAGGACCCGGTCCAACTATGGTTGACAGGATGCTGAACAACCCCTTACCGATCATTGACGGTCCAGCCCTGTCGATTTCAGGCGATTCAGCGCTCAAGCTTGGGCGGGATATGCCGATAAACGAATCGAGAAGGTGGTGCGCTATGTCGAATAACCAACCAGAGCCGTCGAAGATTCAGGATGAGCCACTTCGCCCGCAGCAAGTGCTGCAGTGGGAAATGTGCCAACCGGGAGTCTTGTTACTCAGTTCCCTCGCCTTGGGGACGATGCTGGCGTGCAAACAGGACATGAACCAACAGACCATCGCCGAGCCACCACTGGAAACCGAAGCTGACATCATCGATGGCGACATGCCATGGTTCATCTGACTCCTGACTTACGAGCTTCACTCAAAAGTGCAGGCCAATACTGGGTTCAGATTCACCTAGCGCGGCTTGGGTGCTGGAATCTGAATGATCACTCGGCACGGTGCGTGATGGGCAACATAATGCACGGTGCTCCCCAGCAGAAGTTCGCCCAAGGCATATGGATGAGGTCCGCGATGTCCCATGATGAGCAACTCCACGCCCTGGTCCTTGGCCTCGCCCGTTATGGCTTCTCCCGCCTCACGTGCCCGTAGCAGTTCAGTGACTATCTTCTTGAAAGATCTCTCCGCGACCCGTTTTGCAGCCGCGAGGATCTCCTTTCCCGAATGGTCAAGAATCTCATCTCCTGCCTCAATTGGCGTTGCCAGCGGCACTTCAACCACGTGCAGAGCAACAAGTTCAGCATCCATGCTGTTCGATAGGTGGATTGCCAGGGTCATGAGACTCTCGACCGACTCCGGGTCGCGCAGAGCCACCATCAGTTTTGCTTTGACCACATTTGCCTCCAGTTTATTTAATGGTATGTCGAAAGCGGCGCTCATGCCGCCTTACTGCAAGCAGAAACGATGTGAAGACTCCGAATCCAGTCAGAAGTACGGTGGCGGGGCCATCTTCTCACCGCAAACTACCCGCCGTCGAGAATCAATCTCCGCACCCGCCGACATCTTGAAACCCTGGACTACAAACGATCGCGGTCGTGACTAACTGGACCCCTTCAGCGACCATCTCCTCAATGGCCTTCCGCCCCCCCTCTTCGGTGATGGGCTTAATGGCATCCCGAACGAGAGCCACGGGCAGGTTGCGCTTGCGTAGTGCCAGGACATCCGACAGTACACAGTATTCGGTGGCCACGCCAAACACGACGAAGCGAGACTGGCCAAGGGAAGCGAGGATGGCGTCGAAATTCACGTTTGCGGAGACCACGTACACTGGCTTCTCCACGATGAGCTGTCCCACCCATTCTTTGGAGGCCTGAAAGGCGCCCGGACGGTCTTCCACCACCACGGCATCATGGAAGAACGTCTCAGCAATGCGGCGCTGGCCGGGTGTCCCCACCACGCAGTGAGGAGGCCATTGGGCGAACTCTGGGTCATCCGGCGCGTGCGCGTCAGCCGATGAAATAATGGGGATTCTGTGGTCGCGCGCCCACAACATCAATTTCGCCAGGTTAGGGATGATCTCCTCCGCATGTGGCACATAAAGGCTTCCACTCGGAGACATGAAGTCCACCTGCGTATCGACATCAAGGAATACCAGGCGGCCAGACTTGGTCGGTTCACTCATTCTCGCACCCCTTGAGCAGTGACGAGTGACCCGCCGTGGCGGGACGAGCGAAAAAACCAAACCGGAAACTCGAAACTGGAAACTGGAAATTTGAAATTGGAAACTGGAACCTCAAACACAACACCTCCCGCTCGCCCTTTGCCTTCCGCTTTGTGCCTTTTGACTTTTGCCTTTTGACTTCTGCCCTAAGCGTGCCGGCGAGCGTCAAATGCCTGTCGCGCACCGAAGGTAGTCTCGCGAACCTCCTCCAGGAGCCGCTGGAGCGCCTCGCTCTTGGCTACGGGATAACCAGGCGCGTTCCGCAGAGCGTGGTAAGGTTCCGGCAAGCCGTCAAGATTCGCAAGGACATTAGTCCTCGCGTCCTGAAGGCATGGCCGGGACCTGAGCCTCCGGCCATTGCGCATCACGGGGTGGAGCAGCGGTGTGCCCTCCGAAGGTTCTTCGCGGGAGCGTGTGATCAGATCATGATGATAATGAGCGCCAGCCGAGAACCGGAAGACCTGCTTCCGGCCCGGCGAATAGACTTTCTCTTCGCTGGATTTGCTCTTGTAATCCACATGCCCGTTGTGTTCGATCTCAACCAGTTTGTAGACCACGTTGAGCGCAGGGACGTCGCGCGAGGTGGCGAGATCGGTCCCCACGCCGAAGAGGTCGATGGGCGCTCCTTGGGAAAGCAAGGCTTCCACCTTGTACTCGTTCAAATCCCCGCTGGCCACGATCTTCGCCTCACGCAGGCCGTGACGGTCCAGGATTTCCCGAACCCGGCGGCTCGTTACGAGGAGGTCACCGCTATCGATGCGTACGCCGGCAATCTTCCGCCCGAGCGTGGCCGCGGTCTCCGCTCCTGCAATTGGGTCATAGGTGTCGATCAACAGGATGGCATCCTTCGGGAACGTGTCCAGGAGCGCCTCGAAGCTTTGGCGTTCGGTTGGGAAAGCCTGAATCCAGGAATGGGCTGCCGTACCCGCAAGCGGGATGCCGTATTGAAAGCCCGCCAGAACATTCGAGGTCGCAACACACCCGCCGAGGTACGCGGCGCGCGCGGCGCGAACGCCGGCTTCCGGCCCCTGCGCCCGCCGCGTGCCGAACTCGAGCACGCCCCGGCCACGCGCCGCCCGCACCACGCGAGCCGACTTGGAGGCCACCAGCGTCTCAAAATTGGTGATTGAGAGCAGGTAGGTCTCAACTATTTGTGCTTCCAGAATCGCCGCGGTCACCTGAAGGAGCGGCTCTTCCGCAAAGATGAGTGTGCCTTCCTCGACCGCCTCGACGTCGCCGGCAAAGCGAAACTTGCCAAGATACTCGAAGAATTCGGAAGAAACATTGCGAAACACAGGCAGACTGCGAACGAAGTTCACATGCTCTTGAGTGAATCGTAAGGCCGCGAGGTAATCCACCGCGTCTTCGATGCCACCGGCCACGAGGTAAGCGCGCTCGGGGGGTAACTGGCGGACGAAGAGTTCAAAAGTTGCGCGGCAGTCGACATGTCGCTCGAAGTACGCTGCCGCCATGGTCAATTCGTAGAGGTCCACCAGCAGTGCGCGATTGGAATCGAGTTCAAGCATCCTTCCCCTGTGCGTTTGTTCCCAAAGATTGCGGAATAATGACGCGTTTGCCGCGCCAAGGTCATACAAGCTGAAAGATATCTAAACGGGCGCGAGCGTCACAAGCAGGCCAGGACAAAAGCCTCTCCTGCCCTTAAAAATCAGTATGTCCTTGAGGTGGGGGAGAGTCAAGGCGCAGTGGTCAGCGCTTTCCCATCGCGCGGTCGATGGCGGCAAGCACAGCGCCGGGCGGCTGAAACTGGCCGTGGGAGTCAAGAGCAACAAAGCTGTAAATGGTGCCTTCCACCAACCGGATGTGAAAGGCGCCCTGTTTAGCAAGGTATGCCCCGTTGTAGCCGCCGCTGGACCAGGTGATTTCTACCGTCTCTCTTGCCTAGGAGGGCCGGCTGGGCGGGCGGATAACTGGATGGACTTCGTCACCACGTTGCTGCCGCTGGACCAGGTGACCTCTACTCTCTCTCCTGCCTTATGGCTAGCCATGGCGGCCTGAAGGTCTTGCGGCGTCCTTATTCCCCGGCCGCCGATGCTGAGAATTGTATCGTTAGCCTTCAGCCCGGCCCTGGCGGCAGGTCCCCCAGGTGCGGCATCTAAGATTACAACCCCCCTGCTCCCGGTCGGCTGCTGTTCAACCGGACGAACGCCCAGGTAACCCGGAGCCCCTGAGATGGCGGCCGTGGGATTAGTTATTGTTCCTGTTGGCTCCGCCGGGGTTTCGACGGGCGTCACAGCCGCGGCTTGTAGTTTGGTGGCGACCCGGGTGGTTTCTCCCGAAGTCAATTGCACCGTTTCTTCATGATCCTGGAAGCTCCTGCGCGCAAGCCGGACCCGATGCGCGCCCGGCGAGAGGGTGCTGATTTTCAGTCGCCCTTCGGGGCTCGTGGTCCCCACCGGCTCATCATCGATATAGACGTGCGCGTCGCCCGGAGTGGCCTCAATCAGTAGAACCGGTGGACCAGCAGGCTTCGGCGGCGCGGCGGGCTTCGCCTTACCAGCCGGCGAAGCGGGGGGCTTTGGCGCAAGCTCGCGAATTGCCTTCAAGAGCTCGTCATTGCCGCCAGCCTGACGGATCTGGCCTTCCGCAGCTCGGTCCAGTTTAAATGAAACCCCTTGCTCCCGAACGATGCTGGCAACGCGCTCTGGTGGTACATCCCCGGTCAGAAGTTCGAGCACATTCTCTTTCGTCAGTTGCTTCGAACTTTTCTGCGCTTTTACACCAGGCAGACAAAACGCAAGCGCGATGAAAACTGCCAGAATTGTGCAGAGCCTTCGAACAACCATCCCGCGAAACCTCATATCAAGATGCAAATCTTTTGGGTCTGTCACCCGTTCCCCTTATAGCTTTACAAGCCCGTGCTTGCCGCCTACCACTTACTTCAAAACTCTCTCTTCCGCAGCCTTAGCTTTCTTCGCTCGCTCCATTTTGCTACGCAGGTCAGGGTTTGAAGGATCGAGATTCAAACCTTCCTGGTAAGCCTTGATGGCGTCGTCATATTGGTACCTGTTGAACCAAAAGTCTCCTTCCGTAATGGCAGCTTTGATCCTCTTCGGATCCACTGCCGAAGCGGCTGTCCCCGTAGGGGCTATATTGACACTACTCGTTGGAGTTTCAGAAGCCGTGCGCGCCGCTTCGGGTTGAATCCCCTGGCCACCGGAAGTTTTCCCTTCCGGGGACTCAGGAACGGGCGGATTTTGCTCATGGGCGGGCGGCTGACTCGAGGTCTGCTGGGATGTCCCCCCTCCTTGGCCGGAGGTTGTGGAAACAGGAGTTGTGCTAAGTGAGGATGAATGCTGAGACGAAATATACCAGCCGGCTCCGCCCAGACCTACCACCAGAATAACGACTCCAAGCCAGATTCCCCAGCGGGATTGTTTCTCTGGCTGGGGCGTCGGTAATACGGCCGGCACCGGTGTACGAGGGGTAACAAATTGAGGTTGAACGGGAGGGGGAGAGGCCGGAACAAGTTTGCTAACAAGGGCGGCCTGGCCCTTCTTGGGAAGTGGACGGGCCGCCTCTGGTGCGGCTCGAATTTCCTCCGCCGATACGACTGCATTCGGTTGCACTACCCGCGTGGCACCTAGAGGAGTACTCCCCTTCTCCGCAGCTTCGACCTCTTCGATCAGAGCCTTGGCACTCGCGGGGCGCTGGGCAGGGTCTTTTTCGAGCAGGCGCATTGCCAAGCTGACAATTGGCTCGGGGATTTGCAGCTCCGGACGGAGTGTGGGGATGGGCCTCGGCGGCTGCTGCATGTGGGCCAGCAGCATTCCCATGGTACTTTCGGCTTTGAAGGGAAGATCGGCCGTCAGCATCTCATACATGACCACCCCGAGCGAATAAAGGTCCGAGCGCCCATCAAGCTCGTCTCCGCGCTTCCCCATCGCCTGCTCGGGGGACATATATTGCGGCGTGCCGATCACCATTCCCATCCCTGTTAGCGTCATGCCTGACGCCTCGCCGAGGCGTGCCTCCTTCATCTTAGCAATACCGAAATCAAGCACCTTCACTAGCTCACCTTCCGGGCTTTCAATCAGCGCGATGTTATCCGGCTTGATATCCCGATGCACCATCCCAAGGCGGTGGGCAGCGTCCAGGGCCGAGGCAACCTGTTTGATAATCGAGCAAACGCGGGGTACGCGCAGTGGGCCCTCTTCCTCAATGAGTTTCTTCAGGCTCTTGCCCTGGATGAACTCCATGACGATGAAAGGCCGGCCGTCCTCGGCTTCGTCAATGTCGTCCACCCGCACGGCATTGGGATGCTGGAGCTTGCGAGTGATTACGGCCTCATGTCTAAACCGCCTCACGAAAAGTTGGTCGTGCAGGATCTCCGGAGCGATCACTTTGAGGGCGCGCAATTCGTCGAATGCCAGGTGCAAGGCCTTATAAACCGCTCCCATTCCTCCCTGGCCCACTTTGCTCAGAATGCGATACTTCCCGCGGATTACGCCCCCTTCGGTCCAGATACCAACATCTTCAAGCGTCGAGCCATCCTGCGGGCACACTGCGTAGTCATTGGGGTAGCTTCCCTGGCATGTGGGGCAGGTTTTCATGTAGCATCCTTCAATTTTGTTTCGTCACAGTATATCACAGCGACCCCAGGGATTGACGGTCTTAAGGGCGGGCATGATAGCTGGTTGCCGAAGGCCGCGGCGTCGCCCTGCTTGCTCCGACGCAGCGCGGGCGTCGCGAGTGAGCAGCCAGACTCCGCACGCCAGAACATCCGGCGATGGGGCGCGGAAAGGCTCTGCCGATGGTATAGTGTGTGGTGTCGCACCCAGGAGGTTTCTCATGCATAAAAATGGTTTTCCGCGACGGAGCTTTCTTCGCAACGTCGCCGCAGGCTCCGCAGGAGCAGCTCTGGTTTCCCTGCCGGCGGTGGCCCACGCCGTGACGGGCGAGGCGGCCCCCGAGCCACCCTGGCCAGTGACCGTTGAATCCTATCCGGTGCTCGAACCCGGTAAAGCCGCCAGTCTGGCGCGCGTCAAGCTGGTGACGATGGATGAGATTCCCGCAGCCTATCAAGAGAAACTGCGCGCCTATGCGCCTAACCTCGATCTAGCGTTATGTCGAAACCAGGAGCAGTTTGGAAGAGAAGTTGCTGACGCGCACGTGATTCTCGGCGATTTCTCCCGTGAAGATCTTCAGGCCGCACGCCAGCTGCGCTGGATTCAATGCACCGCCGCAGGCGTTGAAAACATTTTGTACCCGGAATTGGTGGACAGTCCCATTGTGGTCACCAACATGCAGCGTATTTATTCGCCCACCGTCTCGGAGACGGCCATCGGGCTGCTCCTGACCCTCACGCGCGGGCTGAATCACTACGCACTACAGACTCGCGAGCACGTCTGGAAATACGTGAATGGGCTTACTGAAATCAGCGGACTCACCATGGGCATCGTAGGGTTGGGCGGCATCGGCACGGACACGGCCTACCGCGCCCACTATGGTTTCAACATGAGGATCCTGGCTGTGGACCCCAAGCCCTTGCCAAAGCCCTCCTTCGTCGCCGAACTGCATTCCCTCGAGTGGCTTCCAAAGATGGCGCCGCAGGTGGATGTGCTGTTCAGCGCGGCGCCGCACACGCCGGTGTCTGAAGGCATGTTCAACGAGTCTATTTTCCGCGCCATGAAGCCGACCGCCTATTTCATCAACGTCTCGCGCGGTAAGCTGGTGGACACGCCCGCGCTCATTCGCGCTCTCAAGGAAGGTTGGATCGCCGGCGCCGGCCTCGATGTGGCCTACCAAGAACCACTCCCGCCCGGTGATCCCTTGTGGACGGCGGGCAATCTGGTCGTCACCTCGCACTCTTCCGGGGTTTCGGAAGGCTCAACCCAGCGTCGGTACGATCTGTTCTGTGAGAATGTTCGCCGTTATGTGGGCGGTCTGCCGCTGCTCAACGTGGTGGATAAGAAACGCGGGTATTAGTGTCCTGTCGCCCTGGATTCTTTGCCGTCGTCTGGTTCGAGTCTCTGTGGTGGCGGAAGGTCTACGGCAGTAGCTGCCGCTGCCGCGTGGCGCTGGCCGGCGCCGCAGGCACCGGCTCCGTGGGGGTATGGAAGGATGCTCCCGCTTTCCGCTGGAGCTAATGGAACAGGCCTTCCAACAAAAACCCGGTTGCTGGAACAACCGGGGTTTTCCTGTTTCCGCCTTGGTCCGCTTGTCCTCGCAGATCGTTCCACGCGGGGAAACGGCGACGACGAGGAGAGCGATGATATTACGAGTGCCGACTGGACCAGCTTGGGCAGAACCGGAAAGACTGCCGGCAATGATGCTGACTCACAGTCACACAACAAAACCCGACGAATGCCTGCGGCGCGGGTACCAAGCGCCACGCAGACCGGCTGCGCTTCAGAATTCTATGTTTTTCGATGAGCGCAGAAACCAAAGAGGACAAGAGTCGTCAATAAGAGAGGGACTCTGGTGGCCACCATTCTTGAATTCCTTAACGGCATTGGGGGCCGGGAACGACCCAACGAGGAGGAACCGACATTCCGTTCCCCAAGGAGGAATTCCAGTAATGGCCATCTGAGGATTGCCCAGCACCCAAGAAAGGAGT
>Ga0208323_1000460_pt1 | contig 18464 bp, 2 predicted proteins | sample June2015DPH_10_1_2_FD_184703 | JGI IMG/M metagenome (GOLD analysis project Ga0208323, IMG submission 184703) | Peatland microbial communities from SPRUCE experiment site at the Marcell Experimental Forest, Minnesota, USA - June2015DPH_10_100... | ecosystem: Environmental > Terrestrial > Soil >... | reverse complement strand
AAGAGGCGACGACGACATAGGAGCCGACGTTCGTCGGGGCGCCGCTGAGTGGGCTGGAGAAGGTGGTGTCGCTGGCGAGATAATAGGCGAAAGTCGGCGTGCCGAGGGGCGCGTTGCCGACGCCGGTGACCGAACCGGTCGCGGTGAATGGCGAGCCGGTATAGACGCCGCCGGAGTCGGTGACGCTTACGGTCGGCGTGGCCGGGGTGATTGAGAAGCTGGTCTGATTCGAGGCGGCGATGTAGTCCGTGGTGGCGGCGTAAGAGGCGACGACGACATAGGAGCCGACATTCGTCGGCGCGCCGCTGAGTGGGCTGGAGAAGGTGGTGTCGCTGGCAAGATAATAGGTGAACGTCGGCGTGCCGAGAGGCGCGTTGCCGACGCCGGTGACTGAACCGGTCGCGGAGAAGGGCGAGCCGGTATAGACGCCGCCGGAGTCGGTGACGCTCACGGTCGGCGTGGCCGGGGTGATCGCAAAAGTCTTCTGTGCCGAGGCCGCGCCATAATTCCCGCTAGCGGCAAAAGAGGCGACGACGACATAGGAGCCGACGTTCGTCGGGGCGCCGCTGAGTGGGCTGGAGAAGGTGGTGTCGCTGGCGAGATAATAGGCGAAAGTCGGCGTGCCGAGGGGCGCGTTGCCGACACCGGCGGCCGAACCGGTCGCGAAGAAGGGCGAGCCGGTATAGACGCCGCCGGAGTCGGTGACGCTTACGGTCGGCGTAGCGGGGGTGATTGAGAAGCTGGTCTGATTTGAGGCGGCGATGTAGTCCGTGGTGGCGGCGTAAGAGGCGACGACAACGTAGGAACCGACGTTTGTCGGCGCGCCGCTGAGGGCGCTGGAGAAGGTGGTGTCGCTGGCGAGGTAATAGGCGAAAGTCGGCGTGCCGAGGGGCGCGTTGCCGACACCGGCGACCGAACCGGTCGCGGAGAAGGGCGAGCCGGTATAGACGCCGTCGGAGTCGGTGACGCTTACGGTCGGCGTGGCCGGGGTGATTGAGAAACTGGTCTGATTCGAGGCGGCGATGTAGTCCGCGGTGGCGGCGTAAGAGGCGACGACGACATAGGAACCGACATTCGTCGGCGCGCCGCCGAGCGGGCTGGAGAAGGTGGTGTCGCTGGCGAGGTAATAGGTGAAAGTCGGCGTGCCGAGGGGCGCGTTGCCGACGCCGGTGACCGAACCGGTCGCGGCGTATGGCGTCCCGGTATAGGCGCCGCCGTTGTCGGTGACGCTCACGATCGGCGTGGCAACCGTGATTGTGAAGCCTGTCTGCTTCGAGGCCGCACCATAATTCCCGCTAGCGGCAAAAGAGGCGACGACGACATAGGAGCCGACATTCGTCGGCGCGCCGCTGAGCGGGCTGGAGAAGGTCGTGTCGCTGGCGAGATAATAGGCGAAAGTCGGCGTGCCGAGGGGCGCGTTGCCGACGCCGGTGACCGAACCGGTCGCGGAGAAGGGCGAGCCGGTATAGACGCCGCCGGCATCGGTAACCGAGACGGTCGGCGTAGCGGGGGTGATCGTGAATAGAGTTGGGGCACTGTCGGCGGAAGAGTAATCGGCATCGCCTGAGAAGCTGGCGATCACGGAGTAGGAACCGGCATCCGTCGGTGCGCCGCTCAGCGGGCTGGAGAAAGTCGTGTCGCTGGCGAGGTAATAGGCGAACGTGACGGTTCCGTCTGTGATTGACACGTCGCCGGTTCCGGTCACCGTGGCGGTGGCGGAATAGGGATTTCCGTTGTAAACGCCGCCGGCGTCGATCGCGGTGACCGTTGGTGTGATGCCGGTGGTGCTGGAGACGTCGAGTGTGCTAAAGACGAAGGACGGACCGCCATCTTTGTCGTTGGCTTCGAGGATGATGTCGTAGGTGCCTGCCTCAGGCGGGGTGAAGGAGAAGTCTGGCGTTTGGGCGAAGAAGTAGACCGAGTCATCGGTCTCCAGAATAGCTTGCCAAAAATACTGGAAGCCGGCGGCGGTATCGATGGGAGAGATGTCGGTGACTGTCGAGGTAAGGTTGACCGGGACGCCGACGGTGCCCTGAGTCGGAAGACCAACGATGGAGGCGACCGGGTTAACGTCGAGCACGTTGACGTTGACCACGGCCGTCCCGACGCCGCCATCGCTATCGGTGACGCTGAACGTGACGACATATGTGCCGTTGTCGTCGGGGACGAAGCTGAAGGTCGAATCGGTTCCGTCGGAGATCACTTGGCCGTTGTCGGCAACCACGTGCCAGTTGAGGGTATGGGTGTCGAAGGTGCCCGGGTCGGTGAAGGTTCCGGTCAGGGTGACCGTATCCTCTTCGTTGACGTAGAGGTCGGGGCCGGCGTCGGGTGTCGGCGCAACGTTGAGAACGGAGAGCGTGGTGGGGGACGAGGTGACCACATGTCCCTGCCCATCGTCGACGCGGACCTGGGGGGAGAACGAGCTGGGGCCATTCACGATGCCCAGCGCCTGAAGTTGCGTCCAGGTGAGCGTCGGCTTAACGCCCGTCGCATCGCCAAAGACGCCGTCGCCGTTGATGTCCCATGAGTAGGTGAGCGGGTCGCCGTCGGGGTCCGATGATCGGGAGGCGTCGAGGGTGAGCGAGTCGCCCTCGTTGATGGTGTATGGCCCGCCGGCGTCCGATGTCGGTGGCTGGTTCGGCGCGACGGTGCCGGTGGCGATCTGAATGTCGGCGGAGAATTCGGAAGTGTTGTTCGACGAATCGGTCGCGGTCGCGCTGATGAACTGGTCGACAGTCACTGCAACGGGAAAGTTGAAGACAAAGTTGGCGTTGCCGTTGGAGTCGGTAATAAGTTGGCGGGTGCCGATGAAGGTCTGGCCCTGGCCATTACCGGATGGGTCGGCGGCGGCATTGGTAAAGAACTGAAGCCGGAAGACGGTGTCAGGTGTGCTGTTGAACGAACCGGTGATGGTCGAACCGACGCCGTCGGTGACAACTGTGTCGAGCACGGGGTAGTTTTGCAGATTGTTAGCGCCGGAGTCCGCATCATTGAGATCGTTAGGCGTTACGCCGTCGCCGCCCAGGTCGATGCCAAGCGAGGCGTTGGAGAAGATGGAATTGGAGAGGATGCCGATGTTTTGGACCGCCTGCATGTCGACGCCATCGCGGCCGTTGAAGGCGATGATGTTTGCGGCGCCACTGTCGGTGCCGCCGATGAGGGCATCCACCGGAGCGCTTATGGGCTGGACTCCAACGATCTCGATGCCGTCGCGGTGGTTACCCAGCGGGCTGACGCCGTCCGCCTGAGTTCCGATGCGGTTGCCCTGGATGACGTTGCCGGAGGTACTGAGGCCAAAGATTGTGAGGAGGATGCCATAACTGCCGTTGCCGGAGATTACATTGCCAGCCCCCGGATCGGTTCCACCGATGGTATTTGAGTTGCCTTGGACGTCGATCCCGTCGTTGAAATTCCCGAAGTCGAGCCTTCCGGTGATATCAGTGCCGATCAGGTTGCCCTGGATCACGTTGAGCGAGCCGTTGATGGTCAGGCCCGATTCATTGTTGGAGATAATGTTTCCCTCGCCCGCCTGCGTGCCGCCGATGGTGACTCCGGAGGTGGCTTCGAAGTCGTTGTCGTTGATGACGATGCCGGGTCCGCCGTTGCCGATCTTTTTTGTTCCGGTCACGTCAGTGCCGATGAAGTTGCCCTGAATGACGCTCCCCTCGGTAGAGCTGAGCGTCACGGCCGTTCCATTGTTCCCGGAAATGACGTTTCCGGCGCCGGGAGCGGAGCCGCCGAGGATGGTAGCGCCCGAGATGGCTAGGCCGACGCTATTGAAGGCAGTGCCGATGCCGTTGCCCAGGGCCTGGGTGCCAGTGACGTCTGTGCCGATGAAGTTGCCTTCGATGACGTTGGGGGCGCCGGTGGCGGAACCAAGGGCGGGGCTGAAGCCTTGGACGTTCAAACCACTATAGTAGTTGCCGGAGATGATGTTGCGCTCTGCGGGGGTGGTGCCGCCGATGACGTTTCCGGCGCCCTCGACGAGGACCCCAACCAGATTTGGCATACTCAAGGTGCCGGTCGGGTCGGTGCCGATGAAATTCCCTTCGACCACATTGTCGTTGCCGAAAATAATGTCGAGCGGACTGCCGGCCCCAGCCGAGGTGTTCGTTGGGAGCTTAAAGAAACTGTTGATGATCAAGCCCTTCACGGTGCAGTTGTTTGTGTTGTAGATGTAAAGCCCGGTGAGGAGCAGAGGCGAGCCGGAAAGGTCCGTACGCTCCATTTTCGATCCTGAGATCTGAATCAGCGGCAAGCCGGCATAACCGGGCTGCGTGGTGCCGTCGATCACGACTGAGTCGGTAATTGCCGGAAGCGGGACCAGCGGAGAGATCGTCTGTACGCCACTGCCCGGGATGTCGAATTCGATGGTATCGAGGCCAGGATGATTGTCGGCGGCAAGCATGGCATCGCGCAGGGTCATGTGCTCGGGGTTGAGGGCGCCGTCATCGGTGTCGTCGGTCGTGTTCACCACGTAGACGTTGCCCAGCACATCGCCGACGGCCAGGCGCAGCGAGAACCCGGAGGTGTCGTTCTCCTGGCCGGTGGCGGTGGCGGTGATCAGGCGGCCGTTGGGGACGGCAACGTTCAAGGTGGCGGTGAAATCGACGTGGCCGTTGTCGTCGGTTGTTACCGATGCGTTTCCGAGGAACGTCTGGCCCTGGCCGAAGCCCGAAGCCGTGGGGGTCGTGTTGCTGAAGAACTGGAGGAGGAAGGTCTGGTCCGGCGCGCTGTTGAGGTATCCCGAAATAACGGTCTGGCCGGCGGCGCTGATCGCCGAGGAGAGCACCGGATAGTTCTGCTGGGATTGCGCGCCATCGGTGGCCCCGCTGTCGTTAAGGTAGAAGCTCCCAAGAAAATTGATTCCGAGATACGCGTTGGAATAGATGCGATTGGACAGGCAGGCGAAACCATCATCGTACGAGCCGATGCCTGACCCCTGGTTGAACGCGATCACGTTCGCGTCGCCGGGATCCAATCCGCCGATAGTCGTGTTTGCGGTCTCGGCGAAGAGAATGACGCCGTTGTCGCCGTTCCCCAGCGCGCTGACGCCGTCGGCGGCAACGCCGATCAGATTTCCCTCGATCGAAAGAGACTGCGGACCGCCCACAACGACGCCGTCAAGGGTGTTTCCGGAAATCACATTGGCGGCATCGGGCGTGGTACCGCCGATGAGACCAGACCCGCCGAAAATCCCAATCCCAAAATGGTTGCCCAGGGGCGACATCCCGTCGGCGGTACCGAAGTAGTTTCCTTCGACGTCGAAATTGAAGCCGGACAGGCCGATGCCGTAGAAGAAACGAGTGATCGCCAGGCCGCGGATCATGGTGTTATAAGCGGTCACGTCCAGGCCGTCGCCCGCCGCCGATACACCGTCGATCTGGATGAGCGGCTTGCCGGCGTACCCCGGCTGGCTGGTGCCGTCGATGGTGACGGGGTCCGTGAGGGTCGGCAGGGGCGACAGCGGAACGATCGTCTGCACACCACTGCCGGGAATGTTGAAATCGATCAAATTCTGGGCGAAATTGTTGTTGGAGTCGATGATTGCCTGGCGCAACGAGCCGGGGCCGCTGTCGTTGGTGTTGGTGACGACGAAAATTTTGTTGGTGTCGTTGTCGACGATGTTCACGACGGAGGAACTTTCGTCCTGGCGGATCTCCGCGCCGCCGGTCGCGTGGCTGAGGGTCAAATGGAAGTTTTCCGTGTTTTCGGCGTAGTTGTCGTCGATGATCGGAATGGTGATTGTCTTGACGTATTCGCCGGGGGCGAAGGTGAGCGTGCCGGAGACGGGAGCGTAATCGGATCCCGCTTCGGCGGTGCCGTCGGAGGTGGTGTAGTCCACGGTGACGGTCCCAGTCGTTCCGGCGCCGCGGAGGACGGTGAAGACGACCTGGCCGTCGCCTTCGTTGACACTTTTCGCCGTTTCGTGGAGTTCCAGGACACCGGGGCCGGTGCCTTCGGCGTTGATCGCCTCCCACTGACTAAAAGTGATTGTATCGAGGTTCGGCGCCGCTCCGCCTGATTCGGCACCTACGGTTTCGCGGAAATAATAGTCCAGATTCGTCCAGTCATCGTAGCCGGTGAGGGTGGTTAAAGGCGGCCCATCGCCGTTGATGTCCGCACTGACGGTGCCCGGATCGATCTTCCCATTGTTGTTCCAGTCGACCGAACCGTTCATCGGAATATACGGGCGATCCTGTCCCGAGAGGGCGAACCAGTCAAACGACGAGCCGCCGATGCCGGCGCTCTCATCAAGTGCGTTTTCGTTCAGAGGGGGCAGCTGGGTATCGGAAAAGTCCAGGGAATAGATGGAATCGTTGTAAGTGTGGTTGCCGTTGTAATCGAACTCGATGAAAGGTTCGCCGGGATCCTGGACGCCGTTGCCATTGATGTCGAAAAAGTCGCGGATGCCGTTCTGGTTGGTATCCTCGTTCATCCAGTCGGAGGGATACGTCCAGGAGTAGTTCATGATGCTCTTGTAATTGGGCTTGTTGTTCACGTCGTCGCCGCCGCCATGGTCGAGTCCCAGGAGATGGCCCAATTCGTGCATGAACGCCGCCGCCGCAATTTCGGGGGTATCCGGGCTTTCGGTGCCCGGCGCCGCGTCAAACCCGCCCATGGCCAGGATCATGTCATTGCCGGGCACCCCTTCGGCAACGCCGGGCGTGTCGTAAGAAATCCCCGGCGTGTCGGTGCGTTGAATTTGCATCTGGTCGGCGAAAATCGCGTAGCGATAGGTGAGTGCCTTGGCAGCCATGGCGGCCGGGTTCTGCCGCTCGGCCGCGGTCCCGAATCCACCGATTCCATCGATGCCGTTCGCCTTGACGGGGGCAAACCAGTTGAACGGGTCCAGATCGAAGTCATCGATGACGCCGTCGCCGTTGAGGTCGCCGATCCACTTTTGGTCCGGAATGTTGGTTTCGTCAACCTCAAGGTGCAGCGCAATGCCGGCTGTGCCGTCGGGATTGTCAACGGGCGCGGCGGCAAACGCGTCTTTGACTAGCTCAAGCGCATCGCTGTTAGGCTCGAAACCGACCATGGAATCGATCTCGACGAAGACGTCCTTGTGCATCGGGTTGGCGCCGGGGAGGGTCAAGTCGACGATTCCGTCTTCGTTGAAGTCGATGCCGCGCGTCTCCCACGTGTCGGCAAGTCCGTCGGCGTCGCTGTCCACCATTGAGAATTCGGAGGTATTGTTGGCCGGGTCGGTGGCGGTTGTGGAAAGGAACTGGTCGGAGGAAGAGAAGCCTTGTGAGAAGGAGACATTGCCGTCTGCGTCGGTCGTGTAGGTGGCGGAGGTGAGGAACGTTCGGCCGTCTCCGAAGCCGGAGGGATCGGGCTCGGTGTTGGCGAAGAAGTCGATGGTAAAGGTGGTTTTGGGCGTGCTGTTGAGCTTCCAGGTTGTGTAGGTGACGGAGCCAATGGTGACCGTTCGGGTCACGACCGGAGCGTCCTGCACCGGATTGGTGGGATTGTCGGCGGTCTGCAAGGTGTTAATCGTGAAGGTGTCCGGATTGTCGACGTTGACCAGATCGATGCCGCGGCCGGCATTCTGGAAAATGGAGTTTTCGCGGATGGCGTTTTGATCGTTGGCGACGACTTCGACGCCGTATCCCCTGGCGCCAAATGCGGCGCCGTTGAACGCGATCGTGTTGCCGAACGCGGTGGCATTGCCGCCGATCAAGTTGTTGTTGCCGTCGTTACGCACATCGACGCCATAATCCTGGTTGCCGATTTTGAGGGTGGCGGTGACGTCGGTGCCGATGAAATTGTGCTGGATCTTGTTGTTCAAGGCGCCGGGTCCGGTGATATCGACGCCATCGTCGATATTTCCCGAGATGACATTGTCTTGCCCAACTTCGATGCCGCCGATGATGTTTCCCCGCGCATTGTCGATGAGCACGCCGTCGCCCTGGTTGGGCAGTTCCACGGCGCCCGTGCTGTCGGTGCCGATGAAATTGCCCTCCACGGTGTTTCCCGAGGCTTTCGAGCCCAAGATATGCACGCCCGAACCGCCGTTTCCGGAAATCACATTGCGATCAGTGAGTGAGCTGCCGATGGTGTTGTTGGGGACGTTGTTGATCAAGATGCCATCTACCACATTCTTCAAGGGGCTGGTGCCGGTGATGTCGGTTCCGATGTAATTGTCGCTGACGGCGTTTTTCGTCGCGCCGTCGCCGCTGATGACGATGCCGTCGCCACCGTTGCCGGAGATGACGTTGCCCGTGGTGCCAAAGCCGATGAAGTTGCTGGCCGCGCTCTGGATGAGGACGCCGTTTTGCTGGTTTGGTAAGGCGTGAATGCCATTCTGGTCCACGCCGATGAGATTTCCGAAAACTTTGTTGCCGGCCGCGGTGCCGGTCGCCGCTCCGCTGATTAAGACTCCCATTGCGATGTTGCCGGAGATGACGTTCCCGGGCGGCGTCCCCAAGGGTGACGCGGCCCCGCCGATGGTGTTCCCAGAAGCGTCGAAGATAGACACGCCGTGTCGTCCGTTGTGCACGGCGGTCTCGCCGGTGAGGTCGGTGCCGATGTAGTTGCCTTCGACGAGATTGCCGGTGGCGGCGCTGCCTTGTATGGTGACGCCGTCATTCGTGTTGCCGGAGATGACGTTTCTCGCCGCCACGGTCGTTCCGCCGATGACGTTGGTGGGCGAGTTGGCGATGGCGACGCCGTTAACGGTGTTGGGACGGTCGAGCAGGCCGCTGATGTCGGTGCCGATGTAGTTGCCGCTGACTGTGTTGTTCGTGGCACTCGTGCCGTTGATGACGACACCTTGTCCGACATTGCCCGAAATGACATTGCGAGCGCCCGCGACGGCGCTGCCGATAATATTTCCAGAAGAACTATCGATGAAGACCCCGCTATTTTTGTTGGGAAGCGCGGTGACGCCGATTTCGTCCAGGCCGATGAGGTTGCCCAGGACGCTATTGCTTGTCGCCGCGGCTTGAATGTAGATGCCCGAACCTTCGTTGCCCGAGATCAAATTCCCCGGCGCCGAACCAGCGAGCGTCGCGGCGCCACCGATGATGTTCAGGGCCGCGCCTTCGATCTCCACGCCGTTTAACACGTTGGCGAGAGCGGCCTCACCGGTGATGTCGGTGCCGATGAAGTTGCCTTCGACGATATTTCCGGTGGCGGTACTTCCTTGAATGAGGACGCCGTCCTGCCCATTGCCGGAGATGACGTTCCCCGCCGCCGCAGTGATCCCGCCGATGACGTTGAGGGGCGCGTAGTAGATGGACACGCCTTGCTGTCCGTTATGCAATGCGGCAAGACCGGTACTGTCCGTGCCGATGTAGTTGCCTTCGACCAAGTTGCCAGTGCTTGGACTGGCAAGAATGTCGATGCCATCATCCACATTGCCGGAGATGACGTTCCGCGCGCCGGCGGTCGTCCCGCCGATGACGTTGTACGACCCGCTGACATGGATGCCATCCAGTTCGTTGGGGCGCGCGATCAGGCCGGTGATGTCGGTGCCGATGTAGTTGCCTTCGACGACGTTGGAGTCTGGTAAGAAAATGTCGATGCCGTTCCATGAATTGCCCGAGATGACGTTCCGCGCCGCGGCGGTCATCCCGCCGATGATATTGCTGTCGGACGTGATATCGACGCCATCATTTTCGTTGGGAATTGCCAGGACGCCGGTTGCATCCAGACCGATGATATTGCCGAGCACCTTGTTATTAGCCGGCCCGAAAAAGGGACTGGTTGAATAGAGGCGTACACCAGCGGTTTTGTTGCCAGAGATGATGTTGCGTGTCCCGGGAGTATCGCCGCCAATCGTGTTCCCTGTTGAGTCAAGGACGTTGACGCCATTTCCGTCATTGGGCAGTGCGGCCTCGCCGGAGGCGTTGGTGCCGATGTAGTTGCCGTCGACCTGGTTGCCGGAGGATCCGGCGTCGATTTCCACGCCATCGCCGAAGTTGGCGGCGATGATATTTCGAGCTCCGGCAACATCGCCGCCGACTTCGTTGTTGGTGGCGTTGACGATGTAGACGCCGGCGATGCCGAACCGGGGATCCGCAATGTTGCCTAGCACCCCGTTGCCGACATCGGTGAGCCCGTCGACGCCGACGCCGATGTAATTCCCCAGGACCACATTGTTGCTGCCGCCTTCGATGAAGACACCGCTCTGATCATTCCCGGAGATGATGTTGCGCTGGCCCGGCAGGGTGCCGCCGACAAAATTACCCGACGTAAAGCCATCGCCCTGCGCGGGTACGGGTGATAGCGGTGCGCTCAGGTCGACGCCGCTCAACCCGTTGCCCAAGTCCTTCAGGCCGGTGACGTCGGTGCCGATTAAATTGTTTTCTATGTGTGTGTCCGTTGAAAGCTGATAAGCGACGAAGATGCCATCTGCGATGTTGCCGGAGATCAGGTTGCCGTCGATCAGGTCGTGCGGAGAATTAACCAGATGAATGCCGTCAAAGCCGTTGCCTTCTGCCACCGTCCCCGTCGGGTCGGTGCCGAGGTAATTATCGAAGGCGGTGTTGCCGCCGGTCGCGTCGGCACTGTTGGGCTGGGCAAAGACAATCCCATCGTACGTGAAGCTGTGAATGTCCAGCCCCTCGACAAAGTTGCCGCCGGTTTCAAAATCCAGCCCGTTTGAATTGCCCGCCTGGCTTCCGTCCAATTCGATCAGAGGGTGGTCGGTGTAACCGGGCTGCGTCTCCCCGTGGATTTCCACCGGGTCGGTAATCGCAGGAAGGAAAAAAGCGGGCGTGATGGTGTGCACGCCAGCCCCGGGGATGTTGAAATTGATAAAGTCGAGCCCGGGGTTGTCGTTGGCCTGCGTGATGGCGTCGCGCAGCGAGCCGTCGCCGCTGTTATTGACATTGGTCACCACATAGGCATTCAACAGCGTTCGGCGCTCAAGGGCCTCTACCACGTAATGGGCAAATCCCTTATGCCCGCGGCCAAAGCGTGAACGACTCCGCTTGATGGGAAACTTCACCGTGGCTCTCCTCCTCGCGGGCGCGCCAAACACGGGGCCCGGTACGACGTGCATTCTGCTGTCGAGCCGGGGCCTTCGCTTAAGCTACGTTTGACTGGCCTTGCCTGAGTTGAAACGCCAACGGGAAGTCCCGAGAAATAATTCGAGGAACACCAAGCTCCAAGAACGGCTTCCGATTGCGCTCTCCAGTACCCACTGGCCGCGAATCCTAGGGAGGGTAGTTCTCAATACTCAAGGAGAAAACTGGAAATGCAGAGGGTGCGAGCGTCCTTGCCCCCCGGATGGGGCGCCGTGATTATGATTAGTCGCCTAAGTGGCTCTACGAGACCATTGCGACGACAGGCCCAGTAAACGCTGAAGCAGTTCGCCAAGTCGTCTTTTGTTAACCTGGGGAGGTATTAGGCCTGGCGTGCTTGGGGCTGCGCCGTCATTTGTTTTTGCGGTACGACTTGTGGAAAGCCGGCGAGACGGAGCGGTACGTGCGCGACCTAGTGATTGCGTTCGCCCGTTATCCGCAATTGCCCAGAATGATGAATCGTCAGGCGATTATCGACACGATTGCAGTCGGCTGTCGCCACGGCCAGTGCGTGCTGCGGGCAACTCGCCCCGACAAAACGACACGCACAAGTTGGCGCCGTGTTTGCGATGACAATGAACTCAAGGATGTGCGCCTCGAAGTTGTGCTCCCCGAACCGGCGAGCCTAACGGAGATCGATCCGACGCTCCTTGCTTCCGGAAACCTCCCTGAACTCTGGTTAAAGCCCGACCTCACTGTTGCCGACTTTCACGCTTATTTCGCTGGTGGCAAAAACGTAAAGATCAAGAAGGAGGGGTACGATGATCCAGTCACCATTCCCAAAGCGGAGCCTGCGGTTGTCGATGCCACAGTCGCCGCAACGATCAAGGAAGGCAAGCTGTGGTTGACGATAGGCACGGCGAGCATCCTGACTGAAGATCTACCGGTGGGATTGCTGACCGCGCAGGCAGTTCTGCAAGCCCCACCCCAACCAATTCCTGCTGCCGACGTAACCCCAACTGCTCTGCCCGAGGCGTGGAAAGGACCGATCACCACCGCTCAAGCCATTGCAACGGTGTTGAGCCAGAAAGCCGGGAAGCCACTGCCTTGGGTAACGGTGCGAGATGCAATTGATGGAACATTCAGGGCAAGGATGCTCGAGCGCACAATCGACTCAGCACCCTGGCCGAGCGACTCTGCGGGGTGTGGATCCGTAAAGCTGAAACTGCCCCCAACCCCTCAGCCGCAACCCCAAGCACAGCCCAAACCAGCGGGCGTCTACATCGCAGAATCGGACATGCGACCGTCCGAGATTCAGGACTTGGCCGATCATCTCGGAGATATCCAAAAAGCGGCGGTAGGTCTGGAACTGAAGTTTCGCATCCGAGTCGAGGTCGGAGGCAAGAATAAACCAACACCTGAGATGGTAAATACCATCAATGAGAAGCTGAAGGAGGTCGCGGGGGGTTGGTGCTGCAATAGGCTTCAAAGACTCGCACCTGATTGACCTGGAGCAAAAAGTATCGCGTTGAGGAATGTGGAGTGGATCAACCTGTGTCGCGACACAGGTTTTCTTGTCTCTACATGCATTTCGGTGTATCTCCATGCGCGGAAATCTCGATTTTCGGCGGCAAAAACGCGGTTCTCATCGGACTTCGGAACCGAGGGTTGTGGGTTCGAGTCCCTCCGGGTGCGTTTGCCGAAGGCGAACAGAGTCCCGGCGCCAGCCGGGACGGTCTACTGCTCCACCTTGATCGGACAGTGAAGTTCATAGCTGTCCCACTTAGGATTCTCAGAGCTGTCCCACTTAGGATTCTGCAGGTTGAGCGCGAGAAATCGCGCCCGCGCGCGCAGAACCGTGGGCGAAAATATTGAAATAATCTCGAATATGGCAATCTTTATTCTTTGAAATATTTTGGATTTGCAACTTTCTTCCTGCCGCGAAGTACCGCGCTTTATTTTACGACCTCTTTAATTAGTCTTTTGCGATCTTCGCGATAAACTGCCGCTGCAATCTTCAAAAAGGCAGCACGTTTCTGACCACGGGTGTTGAGAGTGTTGAAGTCCTCGAAAGGGGACCGGTCCGCGCCTGTTTAGAGGTTTAGTGCGACGCAAAAAATGTGCCATGAATGTCGCCGGCCGGCGCAGAGCTGCGGTGCGACACATGGCTTGGAATGATCCAGATTGGCTGTTCCCCTCCAGGGGCATATGGCGGCCGCTGTGTTACGGCTTGAGTTCATAGCCTCACAAACCTGAAAGCAAATCGAAGGGAAGAGAAGCGCATGTCGTACAGAATTCTTCGGGCGGTTCAATTCGCGGCGCGGAGATCGTTCAAGTCTGGCCGCAAGCTGCACAAAGCCACGCGGCCGGTTGTTGCCGAAATGCTGGAACAGCGCACGTTGCTGAGCATCACGGCCGCATCGTTGGTTTCCGAGACGCTCATCACCGGGGCGCAGGCCACGTACCTGAGCACGTCCCCCAGCGACTCGACGACCCTCACCGACACGGTCACCGTAGTGGGCCCGTCCACCGCGCCGACCGGGCAAAACGCCACGGAATTCAGCGACACGCGGGTTACGACTACCGGCAGCTCGTCCACGACCGTGACGGGGCAGGCGTGGTATGGGCTGACGGGTTCGGGCTACGTGGAATTTGCCGACCAACTGATCACGTCCGTCGCGACGTACAAAAGTTCGTATCCGCCGTCGCTGGTGATTTTGCCGGCCACCATGGTCGCGGGGCAGCAATACTCGTCCTCGTACGCGGACATGTGGGTCAACCAGTACACCAGCGGTTCGACGAGCGGCGAGACGGACCATACGCGCACCATTACGCTGAATTCAGAGACTACGCAGTCCATTACCGTTCCGGCCGGAACGTTCGATTGCTATGAAATCACCGTGGTGGACGTTTCCACGGCGTCGGGAAGCACGACCAGCTCAACGAACACGACCCAAAATTATTACGCGCTGGGAATTGGCGACATCGAGGACGTTTCCGATGACGGAACGACGGTTCTGACGTCGTACCACGTGCCGGCGCCGTCGGCGCTGACCTGGACGGGCGGCGGCGATGGGATCAACTGGAGCGATCCCAAGAACTGGAACGAGGATGCGGCGCCGTCCAACGGCGACAGCCTAATCTTCCCCACCGGTTCGCCCCTGACCAGCAACAACGACATGGCCGGGCTGTCGATTAATACGATCGACCTGCAAGGCTCGGGCTACACCCTGACCGGCAACTCCATCTCCCTGACCGGTGGCCTGACCTCGGAGACCGGCAACAACACCTACAACATCAATACCACGCTGGTCGGCTCGCCGACTTTGGACGACCAGACCGGCGATCTCGACATCCAGTCGGTCCTCAGCGGCGGCGGACTCACCCTGGCGGGCGACGGAATCTTCACCTTCGACCAAGCCGATACCTACACCGGCCCAACCACGCTTTCGGCCGGTGTCACCATCGACGACAACGTTCTGACGGACGCCTTCGGCTCCAGTGATATCACCATCGGCGCCGGCTCCGCGCCCGTGACCATCGACGACACCGCCAGCAGCGCGGACACACTGGACAACAACATCACCTTCCAGCCGGGCGCCATTTTGGCCGTCGACCCTGCGGTGGACTTCAGCGGCACCATCACGTTGGACGGGGGAAATACGATCGAACCCCTCGGGCCGGAAGACACCATCGAGTTCAGTGGCCCCTTTGGCGGTTCTGGAACCTTGACGGTGATTGGCCAAGGCACTGCCCAGATTTCAGGTTCCTTCGCCGCCACGGATTTTCTGGCCGTCACGGGTGGCAGGCTTCAACTCTCCGGCGCGCTGAAGAGCACGAGTACCACGATTCCGCAGGTGGTTGTGGTTGGCGGCACCCTCGAACTGCTCTCTGATACGTCGGGAACCGGCAACATCGACATTCAGTCGGGCACGCTGGTAACGGACGAGTCGGCAGGTGCAACCGGTTGCGCGAACTACAGGGGCAAGGTTTCATGGGAGTCCGGCGGCACGCTGAAGGACTACGACGCAATCGATGCCTGGGGCTTCGGCAGGGGCACGCTGGACTTGGAAGGCGGGATATTGCAGAACTCGGTCACGAGCACGGACCCGTCCGCGGCGACGACGATTGGCAATGCGATCAAGGTGGATGGAAACGTACAGATCATCAGCCAGGGCAGTACTCTGGATTTCTCGGGGGTCATGACGGTGGACGGGTCTTACACCATGACGGTCAACGGCGAGGCGTCCTTCATAGTGAGCTCGACGTTACAGGGCGATGCGACAGCGGAGACCAGTGTCCTGACGTTCACGGGGCCGGGGAAAGTGGGCATTTACGGGACGGTGACGGACATGGGTGTGAGCCTGGAGACGGACAATTCCGGTGGCATTCGGGATGAATTGAACTGCGCATTGATTAACGACAGCAACATCACAGTGAACGGTCCGCAGACGGTGGTGGAGATGTTTTACGTGATGTCGGGAGACGGGGACCTGGACGTGACGCAGGGGACGCTGGTGTCGGAAGAGACGCCGGGAATGGGGGGCGCCACGGGCTATAAAGGGACGGTGACGTTGGGGGCGGGCGGCACGCTGAAGGACTACGACGCCACCGACGCCTGGGGCTTCGGCAAGGGCACGCTGGACCTGAAGGGCGGGTTGTTGCAGAACTCCTCCGGCGGGTTGGCCATTATCGGTAATCCGGTGACCGTGGAAGGCTCTGTCACCTTCAGTTCTCGCGGCCAACGATTGAAACTCTCGCAGAGCCTGACCGTCGCCGCCACGGGAAAGCTTGATGTAATCGGGACATTGGCGTTGACCGGCTCACTCGCTGGAAGTGGAAGCATCGTGCTCGATGGAGATGAGCTTGACGTGGCGGGGAGCAACTCCGGCTTCAGCGGCAATGTCACCGTGAACAGCGGCATGGTCGAAGTCGCCGCCGACCATGCCCTGGGCATAGGGCCGCTGATCGCAGACTTGGCAGCAGCTGGCGTGCTTGAGACCGTGTCCACCATCGGCGACCCGATCCTGGACAATCCCCTGACCGTCGAGGCTGGTACCCTGACTCTGCAAGGGCAGCTTACGTTCCCGAACGGCATCACCATCGACTCCGGCGCCACGCTGGATATCGAGGGCGCCGCCAGCCAGATCGTCGTTTCCGGACCGCTGGCAGGCGGCGGCAATCTCCTCATCGGCGGCGGCGTCTTCTCCGATCCAGGCGGCAGCGCTTCGTTCACCGGCGGCGTTGGCTTCCAAGGCGGCCAAGCCACCCCCAACCTCACAGTCAGCGACGCCGGCGGCATATATAATGGTTCTCCTTTCCCGGCCACGGCATTGCTGTCCGCCCCCGGCGTGACACCAACCGGAAGCTTGGAAGGCGTCAGCCCCACCCTGACCTACTACAGCGGCGGGATCAGCTCGAGCACCGCGCCGACCAATCCCGGCTCCTACACCGTGGTGGCTTCGTTCTCCGGCAGCACACACTACACCGCTGTGACGACCAATGCCGTTCCCTTCGTCATCACGCCCGCGACGGCGGCCAAACTCGTCTTCACCACCGGCCCCGCCGCCGGCACCGCCGGCTCCAAGCTGGCCTCAGTCGCTGTCAGCATCGAGACGGCCGGCAACACCGTCGTCACCAGCGACAACGCCTCGGTCACCCTGACCATCGCCAGCGGCCCGGGTAGCTTCGCCTCCGGGTCCACGACCACCGTCGCCGCCGTCAACGGCGTTGCCACCTTCAGCAATCTGATCCTCGACACCGCGGGGAACTACGTGCTTTCCGCGGCCGATTCGACCGATTCCCTCAGCGGCTTTGCCTCCACAAGCTTCAACGTCGCCCCCGCCGCGGCCACGCATTTCGCCCTCAGCGCTCCATCCGCCGCCACCGCTGGGGCCGCCTTCAACTTCACGGTCACGGCCCTGGATCAGTTCGGCAACACGGCCACCGGCTACACCAGCACCGTGCATTTCACCAGCAGCGACGGCGCGGCGACCCTGCCGGCCAACGCCACATTGAACAAAGGGATCGGCACTTTCAGCGCCACACTGAACACCGCGGGCAATCAGACCATCACGGCGACGGACACGGTGACCAATTCCATGACCGGCGTGAGCGGAACGATTGCCGTCGGCGCCGCCAGCACGGCAGAAAAGCTGGTATTTTTCATCCAGCCCTCCAATGGCCGCGCTGGCGCCCTGAATCCCCTCATCGTCCTGGTCGAAAACGCCAAAGGTCAAGTCGTTCTGTCGGACCATTCCCAGGTTACATTAGGCGTCGCCAGCGGCCCGGGCGTGCTAGGTGGAACCGTGACGGTCAAGGCTTGCCTTGGCGTCGCGCTCTTCACCAACCTGTCCCTGACCAAGGCCGGCGTGTACACGCTCAAGGCCACCGATGGCAGTGATACCATCGCGATTTCCCGCGCCTTCACCGTCACCGCCGCGGCGCCGTCGAAACTGGTCTTCGCTCAACAGCCCGGCAACGCCGTCGCCGGCGGCACGATCAGTCCTGTGCTGGTGGACGTGGAAGATAAATTCGGCAATATCGTCACGGGCGACAGTTCCGTCGTTACCCTGTCGCTGGCCGGCTGTGCCAATGCCAAGCTCAACGGCACCGTGAGCGAGCGCGCCGTGAGCGGCGTGGCCACATTCAGCAACCTGTCGCTCAACGTCGCCGGTGCGTACCAACTTCGCGCCACCGATGGATGCCTGGCCGGCGCCGCGTCAAGCAACTTCGCCATCAGTCCCGGCGCGGCAACCCACGCGGCTTTCCTCGTCCTGCCCACGAGCGCCAAGCACGGCAAAGCGTTCACCGTGGAGGTGGTCCTGCTGGACAAATACAACAACGTCGCCTCGAACGATGCGTCCAAGGTGACGCTGTCGCTGGCCACCCATCCGAAGAACGCGACGCTGGCCGGAACCCTGACCGCCGCCGTCGTCAACGGCATTGCCACGTTCAACAATCTGGTGGTCAGCTTGGCAGGTTCGTACAGCTTGACCGCGGCTGACAACAACGGACTGTCGTCGATTACGTCGTCGCTGTTCAACGTGGCATAGCGTGTCCCCGCTACGAGCCTCTGACCCTGGCCTGTGTCGCGACACAGGTTTGCTTGTTTCTGTATGTATTTCAGTGTATCTCCATGCGCGCGAATCTCGATTTTCGGCGGCAAAAACGCGGTTCTCATCAGTCTTCGGAACCGAGGGTTGTGGGTTCGAGTCCCTCCGGGTGCGTTCGCCGTAGGCGAACAGAGTCCCGACAAGTCGGGACGCTCTACTGCTGAGGTGACCCGAAGTCCCGGCGCGCCGGGACTCAACTGATCTACTCTTCCGTTTCGATCGGGCACTGAAATTCAGAACTGTCCCTAATGGCATCAACTTAAGCGTAACTCCGCGCCAGAACTGTATTTACAGCATTTGCGCAAGACGTGACCTCCTGTCAGAATGGTGGTGTCTAAATCACCCACCAACAGGAGGCCACGGATGGCAAGTA
>Ga0208323_1000447_pt1 | contig 18824 bp, 17 predicted proteins | sample June2015DPH_10_1_2_FD_184703 | JGI IMG/M metagenome (GOLD analysis project Ga0208323, IMG submission 184703) | Peatland microbial communities from SPRUCE experiment site at the Marcell Experimental Forest, Minnesota, USA - June2015DPH_10_100... | ecosystem: Environmental > Terrestrial > Soil >... | reverse complement strand
TCTGATGACCTCGGCTCCAACGTTCCAGTTGCGCACGTTCGGTATCGTTCAAGGTAATCTCGACGGCTTTTCGGCTCATGCCGAAAAGCATACAATAAGTTCGCTTATTAATTCAAGTAAGTACTAGGGTAGCTCCTGAACGGCGGGCTCTCCCGGCCCGCGTGCTGACCGGTTCCAACGGGACGCCACGAGGGAGGTGGCAATGCAAGACCTTGAGAATCCCATCCGACAACTAGAAGAGGCTGGAGCCGAGCCCCCGACGCCGGCCGCCCGACTTAATCAAGCTATTCTTGCAGTCGGCCGCATTTACGGCGAAGAATGGGACCGTGAGTTTCTCGAATCAGCCAGAAAACTGCACGCAGACCTCATCGCGGCCGAGACAGCGCGAAGACTCGAAGTATTCAAAGAGCACTTTAGCGCGCGTTGTCAGAAGCTCATGAACCTGCAAGAAAGGTTGTGCAGCGACTTGGTACGTCTTGCCATGGCAAATCGTACGGCTATTGGTAGTGATCCGCTGGGCTGGGTGCGTGGCGCTGTCGAAGATTACTGGGCGACGCGCCGGCTGGGTTTTCTTGGTTGGGTAGCGATGGGTTGTAATTGGGCCGACCTTGAAGGTTGGTCCGCTCCTGGCTGGCTGTTGGACCTGATAGCCGAAAAGAACTTGAAATCTCGCTCTATCCCGTACCAGCTTTCGGACGAACAGTCTAGTCGCCTGATGCCGGAGCCAAATACGGCTTTAATCCTCAGTTGGATTCAGGGGCTAATTGAGATGTACCTATCCCAGGCAGAGTCTAGAGTACTGGACAAGGCGGAGATCGAGCTAGCGTCTGAACCTAGCCCCACTACTTCCGGTCAGATGCCGGCACAGCCCGCTCCTTTGGTTGGACTCAAGCAGGAAGTCGCCCGGGTGAGGAAATCGGCACGAACCTCTGACGGGGAGGCAGTTCGGCCTTTAGACATGCCTCCAGGGACGACATGGGAAGACCTGCGTATTACGATGGAGGAGCACGCACTGCATGTAAAAGCGAAAGGCAAGACGGCGGATCTCACTTTTCAAGAGGCAGGATTTGAGGAAAAGAGGAGGGGGAAAGTACCCGACCGTCTCTGGGCGCTCCTACGGGCATTTGCGATGAGTGGCGGTGTGCTGCGTTTCGATGAACCCCGGATGAGCGGGCGGGTTCGCGTGAGTCTCAAGCAGGACATCAGCAAACTTCGAAAGCGTCTCCAGGCGCTGTTGCCGATCGAGGGGGATCCATTTGAAATCCCGCGAAGAATACGCGAGTATCATAGTCGCTTCAAAATCTCCACCTCTGAGGGGCTTCTTTTCCCCACGCCAGCCGACGCCACATGGGATAAGGTTTCTATCTTGCAGGTGCAACCGGGCGTCATCTGATTATGGGCTGGGCAATCCCCGAAAATCGATATCGCAAGATCAAGCACTTGCGGCGAGCCCAAGAACAGGGTTTTTGGGCAAGCGTTTCAGTGCAGGCAGTGGGTGTCCAGTCGGGCACCGACCTTTGGGAACCTAGCAGTCAATTGGCCCGTTGCGTTGCGCAAGAAGGATCCCGGCGTAGAAGGGCGTTTATCGTTCCTAATCCATGATTCCAGGTTTCACGGCCCTCTGAATCATGACCTCAAGCGCGGGATACCCTCTTTCGGAGATGCCGTTGCACGCTCGAGTGATCCAGATGCGCCGCCCTGCCGGCTTCCCAGAACCCCGTTTCCGGGGAGTTTGCATGATTGCTGGTGGGAAGGGCTGTTCCCAACAGTTATCGGTCAATACTGGCGACCACTGAGGGGCCACCTCCTCGAACGTCGTTTCATCCTCTCTGCGCTTAATGAGGAGCTGTCCAATTCGCAAACTTCAAGATCACAAGCAAGTCGTGAAGCGCGGAAGAGCCCATGCCCAGTTGACACTATTTGTGAGGTCAGCGCGGTGATGTTCGGATACGAGTAAGCCCCGGCCCCCGGCTTCGCCATGAAAGCCTTCGCCTAAGAAACCGAGCGGCAGAATCTAGCTCGCTGCGGAGTTTCGAACTCTCGGTTGCTTCTCGAAGTTTGTGTAGCAGAATAACGTCCGGCTCTTCCCCAACAGCACCCAGCAAGCGAACTGTGGCAATGTAGAACTCCGTGGAGGTACCCTCGAGTAGTCTCCGCGCTAGCTCGCGAACCCGCTGGGTGACTGAAAACAGAGGTTCTCCCGCTTGAAAAGGGCGCAGGAGGGTGACGTCGGCAAGGGCATTAATTGAGCAATTAACAACTGTGTTGTCGCCTTCTTTCCGTTCAACTTTGTCTATACAAATTCGTGTCAACTGACTCAGGAGTTCGGCGTCGTTTTCATAATCAGGGTAATCACCATAAGTCCGCCTTCGGACCCGGGATCCGGCAAATCCCAGCGCCCCGAGCGCGCTACATTGCAGGCTAGGGCGCTTGTCGTTTTCGAGTAACCATCTCAAGACTTCCAGTCCAGTTCTATTCGGATTGTCTGTTGCAACCTTGCAGAAAATATGACGGAGTTGGATATCCTCTTTTAGCAGTGTGACCAAGTCTGAAATTACCACATTTGATGGCATCCGAGTGAGCCCAAAAAGGCAGCTTTCTGCCAAACTGCGCTCTTGTGTCCCCCACAAAAGAAGCTGTATGTCTGCCGGGCTGGCGCGACCATGCTGGGCCAACCGCCCCAGTGCGCCCGCCGCCGACCTCCGACTTATCACATGTTCATCCCTGTTTGACAACACGCGACAGAAAATTTCGGTAGCGCGGTCACGCTGCGATTGTTCGGCAAGTCGTGGGGTCAATTGCTCACAGGCGAAACACAACGAGTTCCGAAGGTTCGCCGTTTGCGTGATCATCGGAGCCTCTAGCAATTTCGCTAGCGCATCCCAACCCTCTACCAAGCCTAGCTTGCCCAAGGCTGACGCAGCACTTGCCTGGACTGCGGGCAAGGGTTCATTGAGCGAGACGATCAAGATTTTATTCAGAGCGATATTCCTCGTACTCACCCCCCTCCGATGTCTGTTGTCCAGTATGTTCTCAAGTGCACCTACAAGAGCATTCAGTAACGAATTGCGAGATTCACTGGGCGGCCCAGCGAGTAATGCGTCGGCTCTTTTCACAAGTGCCGCGAGCGCATCGTCCGTAGCGAGGGTACCCATAGCAATTGCTGCCCCTGCCGCCGCTGGTCCATCAGTGTCTAACTCCTTGCTTAAGAGCTCATAACTCATCGGGTCTTGGATTTGGACTAGCACGCGCCCAGCGATTCCACGGACGTGCAAATCTGGATCTCCTCGGAAAACCGACGCCACTTCGCTTCGGAGGTCTGTTGCGACGCCTAGCCATTTCCTTTCGTACGATGCGCCAACCGCCCAGGTTGCAACCCATCGTGCTGCTGGACAGGTACTCTTAAGAACCGCTTTGACCAAATCGACCACGCTGGAGGGAGGCTCTTTGGAACTCGCTTCGCCGGTTTGACGAAGCTTCTTGATTAAATTTATTAAATCGTTTGCATGCACCCCAACACCTTCATGTTTGTCGGCCGCACAGAGTACCCGGTATACCAGGCTGAACTCAGCCAGTTGGCGCCATTCACTGCCCGCTCTTCTTTTTCGGATTTGGATTCTATTCAGTGTTCGTGTGGCCAATTCCCAGGCGAACGCCAATTTGTCGCGGCTAACCTTCCCGGCTTGACACTCAAAAAGGCAGTCGACGAGAATTTCCGTGATCTCGTATCGAAATGAGCCAGACAAATCTTGAAGCGGGTTCGCAAGGATTGACGTGATCCAGGTTTCGAAGCCATCGATCAGCGATTCCGGTTCCTGAAGCATACCTGCGACCATCCAAACAATGACACTCGCCTTCCCAGGGGCCATCCGTCCCTCAATGCTTTCCCAAATACGACCAGTAAAGCCCGGCTTCCCCACCTGCCGCACCAAGTACAATGCAACGAGGAACTCAAGTAAGGTCCGGTGCAAGAACTCGTAACTAGCAACTGGTCCGTCAATTTTGGCGACCAATCCCGTCTCGCATACATCCTGAAGAAGGTCACGATGCCGAAGCGTGGGAGGTGCGTTGCTCCTGTTGATTGCATCGATGATCTCTTCATTGGAAAAGTCCGACCGATTGGGGTCGGAGGACCAAAGGTACCATCCCATTCCCTCAACGAACGGCAAAAACTGATTGCGCTCTGTGTAATTCGGGGACCTGCCGGCATCCTCCGCACGTCTAGTCCAGTCCCTAATATAGCGATCAATCAAGCGTTGATAAAAATCCACGCGACGGGTGAGCGCGGGACCTCGATTCCCACTTGTGAACGCCTCTCGATAAATCTGCGCAGCCAACATGAGAAGAACCGGTACACGAAGCATTTCCTCAAAGGGAGGCGTGTTGTTGACGATCTCAAGAAATTCGTTGTTCCAATCACTTTCTGGGATCCATCTTAAAATCGCTTGGTGGAGCTCCGATGGCGTGAAGGGAAGCAGCTCCCACTGTGAAAGGATCACGTCTTCGTCAGGCAAGTAACCCAACTTTCGCGCACTCACGACGAGCGAACATCGCCGCCCTTGTGTGAGGTGTGCCGAGAGACTATCCATCAAGACGCGTCGGGCAGACTGCGTACCATTTGCCGGAGGGCTTTCCGACAGTTCGTCGAGAGCGTCAATAGCCAGCACCCCGCGCCCTTGCTGCAACATTTTCAGGATCCAAGGAGAGACCGAAGCGGGGATACGCCCGCTTTCTTCGAGCAATCGCACGGCAGCGTCTGTCAACCGTTTTCGGGTCTTCAGGAGCTGGGTTGCAAGCTCAGGGGCGCGCATGTAGAAGGCGAATTCGATCTTGTCTTCTGGGGCGTCCAAACGCAACTGCGTCTGCGCGTTCATGAGTTGGGTAGTGGCGTGGTACAGGAGTTGGAGTGTCTTCCCGGAACCCGCGTCTCCCAGGATAATCAAGTCTGAATATTCCTCAATAATCTCATCCCATTGTTTTTCGTCTGGGCGGGGGGATTCTCCGGGCCGAGAGATTTTACGAAAGCTACGCGCGACGAACAGAGATTGCAGGGGCTTTCCCGACCGGCGCAGGCAAGCCGCGTCGAGATATCTAAGTTCTTGTTCGGCCGTTTCATTCAACAGGCTAGCCAAGCCAACTTTGGAGGGAGGAAGCCCTGGCGAGACTTCGGCGTCTATCTTCGTGCTCTCACTGTGGTGGGGGACGACTTGCTGTGGAATTCGCCGGGATTGCACTAGCGCATCCGCTATGCGCTCGGCTGTCGGCAGCCCTACCTGAATGGGCATGCGGCTTATTCTGGTACGCTCATTCCGGCGACAGATCCATTCCCCTACCGAGTTTTCCTCAGCCTCAATGAATTCTCTGACCCGAGTCATATCTGCAGACCCCAGTTCGCCTTTAAACGCCTCGGCGAAATGAGAGTCCAGACCTTCAACGTTCTTCTTAGCAGAGACCAGGACCTCCTTGACCATCTCCTTGTCGGCATACCAGAGAAAGGCGAACCGCTTATTCTTTGCAAACTCGAAAATGGCGGACTTCCGTTCTGAGGGACTTGATAGAGTTGCTGTCAGCAGCACGCAGACACTCTTTAATGACTTTCTTCCCGTAATCAAATCTGAGAGGAACGTACTCAGGCTGTTAAAAACGCTTTGACATTCAAGGAAGCAATATAGACAAGGTGTGGGCTGACTGTTCTGTACCCATAGTGCGTCAAGTTCCGAGCATTCGGCCAACCCAAGGCCAGGTTCAAGTTTCGCGCAATTGATCACTGTTTTTTCCGGCTGTGCCTTATGCTCTTCTTTCCTTGTCTGGTCCCAACGCTCAATCAGAGAAAGAGCGAAGGTCTCCTTACCTGCATTAGCTGGTCCGTAGAGGAGAAGGAACTTGTTGTCTTCAAACTCTCGGAAGAGCTGATCGAGTCGCGAAGCTAGCCGTTGGATCGGTCCGCTACCGCCCGGCCAATCTTCATGCCGATCAACGTTCTTGACAAGATACGACATGGCTCAGTCTCAGCGGGCAACCTGCCACACGGCGAGAATTAGAACCGCCATTGAAATAAGGAAAGCAAAGCACAGAATCGGAATCTTTGTGTAAATGTTGTTGAAGTACGCGTCTCTGGGGTTAGGTCTATCAGCCGCGGACTCACGCGCTGCTTTCAATAAAAAGCCGAGAACAATGAAACCGATAGTGGAGACGCCGAGCAGAGCGAGAGGGAGTCTAAACGACCTGGTTACATCAATCTTGGCGGTTGCCAAGTTAATTGCGGCCGAAAACACCGCCCCGGCAACAAAGGAAAAAACGTCGGCTGGCACAACATTAAATAGTTGGGATAACGCACGGCGCATCGGGGCTCCTTTTATGTGGGGCTGCCTTCCCGCGGGTCAACCGCCCAAGGTTGCCTGGGTCGATGGTTCCAGCGGGCTGTTTCAGGCTAACCCAAGGATGAATTTTGACTCGATAAATTGCCGGACATTCAAAATTCTCCTTGGAATTCTTTTGGCATCTAATACGAGGGCTAAAATACGCCAGCAACCGATTGAAAGCAATCGTTTAATTTGAAGGATGCTGCAAATTATCTGAGTTGCCGGAAGCCGGAATGTCCGCGTCACATCACGAAGGTATCGTTTGCGTGTAACTCAGTCGAATATTGAGGTAGCGCTCTGGCCGCATGTGCTCCGACCGAGGCGTCGCCACGATAGAAAGTGGTTTTCGGCCAAAAGAGATCCTGTGTGGCGGCGGAGTGTTCACTGACGGCGTCTGCCGCCGATTCCTAGCAGAAAATCCCCTTCCCACCACCAAACGCCCCCGAGGTCCCCTTATGGGTATTAGGGTTCAGCCGCCGCAGGCGCTGAATCCTTAGCGCAAATAGAAGCCTGTTTCTTCGGGCTAGAAAACTTAGTCGGAAAGAGGTAAGAGGGATGGCGAAGGACACGCCCCGCCCCGCTACGAATTGGAAGTCCCGATTGCTCGACGATTACTCGAAGAGCTTCGAGCGGGGCTGGCCGCTCGGACCGACAACGCATACTCAGATGTCGTCCCGCGAGGACTTTACTATAAGGGTTGTGCAGGTTCCGAGCAAGTGTGTTCTCGCATCTCTTCCAGGAGGACTTACCATGGACCATGCTGCTTCGTTGCGCAACACGATCGTGGCCTGGATTGGTCTCGACTGGGCTGACCAGAAGCATGATATTTGCCTTCAGGCCAGGGGGTCTGCCGCCATCAAGCACCTGGTGGTGGAGCACCAACCGGAAGCTTTGCACTCGTGGGTAGCTGATTTGCGTCACCAGTTCCCGCAGGGCCCCATCGCCGTCGCCCTGGAACAATCGCGGGGCTCGTTGTTTTATGCGTTGATGCACTACGAATTTCTCCGGCTTTATCCCATCCCTCCCAAGGCGCTGGCGGACTACCGCAAAGCGCTTTACGCCAGCGGCGGCAAGGATGATCCGACCGATGTGCAGCTCTTGCTGGAGTTCCTGCGCAAGCATCCCGAGCGCTTTCGACCCTGGGTGGCCGACGATGTACAGACGCACCAGCTCTCGCTGCTGAACGAACATCGTCGCCAACTGGTGGACGATCGCACCGCCCTCAGCGACCGCCTCACGACACTGTTGAAAGGCTATTTCCCCGAGGCGCTGCGGTGGGCGGAAGATCTGCGCACCCCCCTGGCCTGGGATTTTCTTGCTCAATTCCCCAGCCTCGAGCGGGCGCAACAGGCCTCGCGCCTGAATGTGCTGAAGGTTTATCGTGCCCACACCGCCGTCCCCCCGAACAACTCGAGGGCCTCTGTGACGAAATCCGCACCGCCCGTCCGCTCACCACCGACCGCGCTATCATCGACAGCTCGGTGCTGATGGTCGAGATTCTGGTCGAGCAGTTACGCGTGCTGAGGGCGGGCATCGAGCGCGTGGAGCACCAGTTGGCCGACGTGTTTGCCACCCATCCCGACCGTGCGATTTTCCAGAGCTTCCCCGGAGCCGGGAAGGCTCTGGCGCCCCGCCTGCTGGCCGCTTGGGGATCCGACCGCCAGCGCTTTCAAGACGCTGCCAATATGCAGCGTTTCGCCGGACCGGCCCCCGTCACCGTGCGGAGCGGCAAGAGTAAATGGGTTCACCGGCGCTACGCCTGCCCGACCTTTGTGTGTCAGACCTTTCACGAGTTCGCTGCCCAATCGCGCCTGAAATCTCCCTGGGCCAAGGCTTATTACCAACAGATGCGCAGCAAAGGGGCCGACCATCACCCCACCGTTCGTGCCTTGGCCTTCAAATGGATTCGCATTATGTTTCGTTGCTGGCAGGATCGTACACCCTACGATGAGACCCGCTACCAGCAAGCCCTCGCACGCTGGGGTTCGCCCTTGTCCAAAAGCGTGGGCCAGCTCGCAACTTCGCCAGCGAGGGGTTGAACATGAAAACCCTTGACATCGATCCTCAGATGTCTTCGAGGAAGTTTGTCCTGGCAGAGCACTCGCGGGACTAATCGCCGGTAACGGCGAAGGGTTTACCGATGGTACCGCCGCCGACTCCGGGGGATGAATTCCCAGGTGTTGACCACACAGATAAATGTTCGATTGAGATGCAGTGGTTGATTGAGTACTCTGGGTCAATGATGCTTTTTGTGCGGTTGGTCGCCGCGTCCCGCGGTTGGTCAGGATGCTGCCGGTCCCGGCGTCCACCGAACCCCGATCAGCGACCAATCTGCCAAACTCGAGCGATTTCCCTATCAAAGACAGACCGTCCATGCGGACGGCGCGCCGCTCGAGGTTCACCCTGGGTCCGGGAGGCACTTCGAGACTTGGCCTCTGACTTCCCCATCAGAAGCACCCCTTCAAAACCCCTACAAATCCTGATCTCCGCCACACATGTGTGCGGATTGTGTGCCCGCTTCCGGGCAGGAGGTGTCTTATGGCGCGCAAAGCAGGGCTGGGCAACACGCTTCACGCGAATTACGCACATGGCTGGTTCGCGTCTCACTCGGCCGCGGCCTGCAAACCAGGACGCGTATACATCACAACAAAACGATTCGCGGTTCATTCCACGAGGCGCAAGTCCAAGGGAACAGGCGCCGCCAACTTAGTGCGGATGGCATAGTTCAGCCAAGGCGTAGATTCGTCAGTAATGATCTGCTTAAAGCTGACGGCTTGACACTAAAGGACACCCATGACTGATTTCACCCCCACGGAACGCACGCAAGTGCACCGCCTGCCCAAGCGCGGTGCTTATGATCGCGAGACGGTTTATCGCATTCTTGATGAGGGCCTGGTTTGCCACGTCGGGTTTGTGGCAGACGGCAAACCGGTGGTAATCCCCACCGGCTACGGCCGCAAAGGCGAAACGCTTTACATCCATGGCTCAACGGCCAGCCGCATGTTTCGCGCGCTGAGCAAGGGCGCGGATGTGTGCGTCACCGTCACGCTGGTGGACGGGTTGGTGCTGGCGCGCTCGGCTTTCCATCACTCGATGAATTACCGGTCCGTAGTGATTTTCGGCCAGGCCACATTGTTGGAAGATCCCGCCGCGAAGCGGGAAGCGTTGCAAGTGTTCACCGAACACGTTGCGCCCGGACGGTGGGAGGAAATCCGCCAGCCCTCTGTGAAGGAATTGCAGGCCACCACCGTTTTAGCCATTCCCCTGCAAGAGGTTTCCGCCAAGGTGCGAACCGGTCCGGCGATCGATGATGAGGAAGATTACGCGCTTTCCGTCTGGGCGGGAGTGCTTCCCCTTGATCTCGCACCCCAAACGCCGCTCCCGGACGAGCGCCTTCCGCAGGGAATTGCCGTCCCGGAGTACGTGCGGAGTTACAGCCGGAAAGCTCGGTAGTGGGCCGACGGTGAGCGCGGTCGATGGCCTACGCTTCCACTGCCGGGTTCCGCCTGGAACAAGGTATGTCGGCTGTAGGCATTGCCACAATCTGACACATATGAGCGTCCGGGAACATGATAAGCGAGGATTATTTTCGGAAGAATCCTCATACACTTCTTGTTGCGCTAGTAAAGGCCGCCGTGAGATTCCCCACCCTGCTCTTAGCCCTCAAAACAGTGAGTAGAATCGAAAGACTGTATTGATAGTACGAATTGGTCAAAGAGTTTTGGCTCCTCCTTCACGGCACGCGCCAGATCACTTTGTGCGCCTTGTCGATAAGCGTAACCCCGTTCCCCCCTACCACGGCGGCAGAGGAGTAGGTGAGAAAGGTGATGGCTCCCCTGTATATGGACGCTGGTCGAGTCGAGGAAAGGGAAAGCAGAGCAAATAGAGATGGTCTGCTATAACCGCGTCAATCGGGGCAGCATTTACGATGTGGGGATGAATATCGTAATGAGGGTGACGGGAGAGAAGAGGGAGGATGTGGAAAGGGATGTTCGGTCGGTGGCGAATCCGCATGTACCCTGGCCAGAAGGTGTGGCAAGCGATGCGGCGAGTGGATATGGGGAAGGCTCGCGCCGAAGAGTTGGGGAGTGGTCCCGGAAAAGGAGGTCGAGCAATGGCTGGTGGGCGAGATCACAGCTGGGGGTCCCTGCTCGATGAGGCGGTAAGCCCAAAAAGCAAAAAGAGGTGAGTGTAATTCAGGGCACTCTTGCCGCAAGGATCGTAGAGGCGGCGGTGGCGTTTGCGCCGTCGGGCATATTCGCGTAACCGCCGATGTACTTTCCCTTGCGGAAAAAGCAGACCCCGCCCAGATACTTGTCCTGCAACTGCAGGGCTTCGTCCGCGAGCTGCACAGCCTGGGCAGTCGGGTAGCGCTGGCGGAGTTTGGTCACAACCCCCGCCGCGGACTGGGGGGATGTTTCCAACACCAGAAAAGCCCTCCCTTGGTCATACTGCGCTACGTAGCCGCGCTTAAGCAGGCGAACGCCGAGGACGCTTTGCGGGATCATGCGAGCACTCACCAGCTTTTCCGGCAGAAACCAAGCGAGGGCGTCCGGAGGTGTGCTCCGCCCCTCCAGGAGCTTCTCCATGACGGCAATGAAGGCGGTTAACGCGGGAGTGTGATCGATATCAGGCGTGGCGGCGATCTCGACGTAGTAATTCCCTTTCGCGAAGGTGCCCCGGCGCGGCATGACCTGTCCCCCCATGCCGGTCTTTTCGAGGGGATGGCCGGGATCGCGGTTGTCGCTAAAAATTCCGTAGGCGGCGTCCGCATCGACCATTTCCGAGATGTCGATCACGAGGGTGTTCTCGCCGGATTTGCACGTTACTCCCTGCATTTGGGTGAATCCGTAAGCCAGGTAGCTTTCCGCGCTCCCGTCCATGTATTCGTAAAGGTTGTCGGCAGTATAGTGACGCAATGGGCCTTCCTGTCGCCAGCCGGGGACAAGCGAGCAATTGGCTGCCTCCCCAGCCGGGGCGAGTGGTGTTACAACCACGGGGCAAACAAGTAGAAAAAATGCGAAGCGGAGAGTACGCAGAGGAGTTTTCATGGTCGAAACGCAAAAGGCTACTTTTACCGCAGAGACGCGGAGCAAAGAAGGTGTTAGGTTCCAGGTGCCTCGTGTCAGGAAAAGCCTAACACTTGACACCTATTCTGCGTCTCCGCGCCTCGGCGGTAGGATGAGTTTTGGGTATTAGCTCAAACTTTCTACGCAAACATCTCCTGCGCGCGGCTAAGGCGCTGTGGAACATTCACGCCAAAACGGCACTTCACCGTGCATGTCGGGCAGTCGGCACAGCGTACGGAGGCCAATTCCGCCGGCAATTGCTTGAAGTGGTCGCGGCCCAATTCGAACTGGCCATAGCCGTCGGCATACATAACATAGCGGAGCACGTCCGCCACGGGCAGGCCCTTAACGCAATCGCCATCGCACTCCCCGCACATACGGCAATAGAGCGGTGAAATGAAATCCAACTGCCGGGCCAGGAGATGTTCTTCCCGGGGCGAGTAAGGCTCGGTCATCGCCTTCAGGTTCTCTTCGAGCTGATCCATGTCCGTTATGCCCGGAATGGTGGTGTGTACGTAAGCGTCCTTCAGCACCCACTTGAGCGCCGCCAGCATGGCGCCCTCGCGCTTCAGCTTGGCGCCATTCGGATCGTCTGGCTTGATTCGGCGCAACCCGCCCGCCATCACCTTCATGGCTACCACACCCAAGCCCGCCGCGTCGGCCTGCGCCATGGCATCGGAAAAGGCTTTATCCATGGTGAAGTTGTAAGTCGCCAGCACGACATCCGTTGCACCCTTCTTCACCAGGAACGGAACCATATCCTTGGAGTTGTGGGTGCTCACCCCGGCAAAACGGATCTTGCCCTTTTGCCGCGCGATCTGCTGCGCCTCGAAGAGTTCATCCGGCGTCTCACTGGGGCTATTTTTTCCGTGCAGATACCAAACGTCCAGGTGGTCGGTCCCCAGCTCGCTGAGCGACGTGTCAAGCTCTTTCAGCACTGCCTCCTTGGTCTTTGCATCACATTTACTCGATAGCCAAATATTCTGCCGCTTGCCTTTGAGGGCTTGTCCTACGAGCCGTTCGTTGTTTCCATGCTGGTAGTTACGTGATGTATCGAAATAATTAATGCCCATGTCCGCCGCGCGCTCGATCACACTGGCGTCGGACGTAACCATGCATCCACATCCCACGCTGGTTACTTTGAGACCGGTTTTCCCCAATACGCGGTAGCTGAGTCCCTTGGCGGAGTGCGGTTCCGCTTCCGCCCAAGCGCTGGGAGCAGGAACAAAGCCCGCCACGGAGGTAAGAAGCCCTACGGATAAGAAATCCCGACGAGTAGACATTTTGCCTATACCTCTGCTCTAAGCGTTGACGATAGTCATGACTTTCGAACCGTGGTATGTTAGCACAAAAGGAGGTATCAATCCGGTGCTTTTCTCACGCCGCAGATTCTTGCAAGCAAGCGGGACCAGCCTTCTCTTTTTAAGTGCCCGTCGGCTGAGTTCGCAGGCCCCACCCGCCCTTCCCGTCGCGCCGATGGTGAAGGAATTCCCCGGGATTTCGCAAGTCTCCATCGTGCAGGGTGACGACCGCCGCAAGAATGTTTGCGCGGCGCTGGCGGCCATCGATGACCAGATCCTGCCGAAATTGCGGCAGAAAAAGTACGTGGTCATCAAACCGAACGTCGTGAACACGGTGAATCAGCTCGCCTGCACGCATGCCGACGCGCTGCGGGGAATCGTTGAATACCTCGCGCCGCGCTTTCGCGGGCCCATCGTTATTGCCGAGGCCTCAGCGGGCGATACGCTGGAAGGTTACGAAAGCTTCCATCACACGCGCTTGCCGGGCGAGTATCGCGATCAGAAGATCATTCTCGTGGACCTGAACCGCGAGCGAAGGTTCGAGGCCATTCCTCTGATTGATTTTGACCTGCACGTGACGCCGGTGCGTTTGGCGGCGCGTTTGCTCGATCCTGATGCCTTTGTCATTTGCTCGGCCGTCATGAAAACGCATAACGCCGTGGTGGCGACGCTTTCCGTGAAGAACCTCACGCTGGGCGCGCCGCTGCACAATCCGCCGGGGGAGAAATCCTGGAGCGACAAGCGGAGATTTCACGTGGGCGTGCGGCAGAACCACTACAACATGCTGCTAACCGCGCAAAAGCTTCAGCCCAACTGGGGCGCCACGGTGATCGACGGCTATGAAGGCATGGAAGGCGATGGCCCCGGATCCGGTAACCCCGTGCCTTCCCATATCGCCATTGCCTCAACGGATTACATTGCGGCGGATCGCGTGGGGCTGGAAGCCATGAGCATCGACCCGTCGTGGGTGGGCTACCTGGTGTACTGCGGGCAGGTGGGACTGGGAAACTACGACCTGAAAAAGATTCGGATTCGGGGCGCGGCGCTTGATGCAGTGCGCAAAAAATATCGCCTCCACCCCGACATTGACCGCGAGTTGCAATGGATGGGGCCGATGGAAGACCTTCCACTGAAGTTGGGCTTGCGCTGGAACGGCGAGAGCAAAATCTTCGGGTGAAGCGCGCCGGGGGCGGCCGGTCAAACACAATGCTGTTCACTCAAGCTTTGTCAAGGAGACTGTTCTCTGTTCGACCTTGCAACCCCCTCACCCTCGGTTCGTGAGAAAGATGCGCGTAGTACTCGGGCCGCCATCCGCCCACAGGCGGCAAGTGTACAGGCCGGAAGGTCGTTGCTGGGTCATCCAATCCACTGCGTGCACACCCACCCGTTCGCCAAACGCATTGTACATCTCCAGTCTCGCGTCCGTGTCTCGCGGCAGGTTGAATTCCAGCGTGAGCGATGCGGTCCAGTTTCCAGGCTGTGTCTGGCCCAACACTCGCAGTCCTGGCGACTCGCCTCCCCTAAGGCAGGCGCCTGTGGTTCGGAGGGATAGGCGAGACGAAGTGGTCGAGCCTGGCGGGATGGTTGCGATCTCCATTAGGTGGTAGCCCGATGGAGACCTTGGTGGATACGGACAGCCGCTGGACGACACGGCCGTCTGGGTTATGTGTGACACCAATGATCATAATGATTCCTCTTTCGCAGGGTCAATTCCCTGCCAGTTCTCATGCAGGAAAGGGGTTTCAGCCCGCTATTTCGTTTCCAGGTAGAAAGGTACCAACTCTGGCTTCTCGAACGATTCTGAGGCCGTAAAGCCCCTTACCTCCGGGGAGTCAAACGACGTAATACGAGATCCCGGGGCGTGATGCGGCGACGTTTCTGGGCCAACAGATGAAGCTGCGGGTTCTGTGCGAAAAGCCGCTGATCATTTCGCAGCGGTTTTTCGGGATATCGCCCTTCCATCTCCCGGAGTGCCGGCTCCTTCCTGAGCCGCCGGAGTTACTCGGGGCAAGAGGAAAAAAGCTCTGTATATCTGGTTAGGTTGTAGAATGGAGGGTATTTGGCAAGCCAAACGGAAATCCTGGCTTCCGTGCCGAACGGCTCTGATATCGGGTCCGAGGCACCTGCCCATTCGCGGGCGGGACTGACTTGCGGAGAGGATTAGCTATGAGCGATGAATTGTTATCCCGTCGATCCTTCCTATCGGCCGCGGCAGCAGCGCCGGCCGTCCCTGCATTCTTCCTATTGGCCGCAGCGGCAGCGCCGGCCGCCCCAGGATTGCTCACTTCCGACAGAATCGCGATCTTCGACCCGCCTCCCGAGCGGATCCGGATTGCCACAATTGCCACGTCCTACGCAGCTCCGCCGACCACGTTCACACCCGCCGAGGTCCAGCAGATTCAGTCGCAGGGCAAGGACGTCGAGTTAACCGTTACGAAGTCCCTCGATGAATTGAATCGCCTTCTGCCGGAGGTCGATGTCGTCATCGGGGCTGTCAACGCCGAAATGCTGGCCAAGGCGAAGAACCTGAGATGGATGCAGCACACCGAAGCCGGCTTGGAGACGGTGCTGTTTCCGGAACTGGTGGAGAGTCCTGTAGTAGTGACCAACATGGCGCGCATGTTCGCGCCGTGCATTTCCGAGACCGCCATCGCGATGCTGCTGGCGCTGACGCGCGGCCTCAACAAATACTACATCCCGCAGTTCCCGCAGAAGAAATACTTCGCTGAGCGAAACCTGGTGGAGGTGGACGGCATGACGATGGGGATCGTCGGCATGGGCGGCCTCGGCTCGGCGACGGCCATGCGGGCGCACTACGGCTTCAACATGCGAATTCTCGCGACCGACGCCAAACCCATGGCCAAGCCCATATTCGTCGATACGCTGCGCGAGCCGGGATGGCTGATGGAGATGGTTCCGCAGGTTGATGTGCTGGTGAATGCCGCGCCGCTTACCAAGGAAACCACGCGCATGTTCGACGAGAAGGTATTCCGCGCCATGAAGAAGACGGCCTACTTTCTCAGCATTTCCCGGGGCGGCTTGGTGGACCAGCCGGCGCTGATCCAGGCGTTGAAGGAGGGTTGGATTGCGGGGGCCGGGCTGGACGTGGTCACGCCGGAGCCTTTGCCGCCGGATTCGCTGCTGTGGGACTGCCCCAACACGATTCTCACGTGCCACACCTCAGGATTCTCCCCGCAGCGCCGCATCCGCCAGATGGGGCTGATCGCCGAAAACGTGCGGCGGTATGCGAGCGGATTGCCCCTGTTGAACGTCGTCGACAAGCAGCGCGGTTATTGAAGGGGAAGGTATGCATATGAAAAGAGCGTTCTTGTGGCTGGTGATCTGTTTCGTCACCCCCGCCTTTGCGCAACAGGGGTGGTATCCCCACGAAGGCGGACTGCTCAAATACCGAGTCATGATCCGTTTTGGCGAAGAGCCGGATACGTTGCCGGACGGCTGGCGGTTCGGCCGCGTGTCGGCGGTCGGCGTCGATCAGGCGGGAAACGTGTATGCGTTCCAGCGCGGTCCGAAAGCCGACCCCGTGGTGGTTTTCGATGCCAGCGGGAAATTCATACGCTCCTGGGGCAAGGGCCTGTTCAACATCCCGCACGGGTTGCGCATCGACCGGAATGGGCACGTGTGGGTCACCGATACCGGGTACCACACGGTTATGGAACTTACGGCGGAAGGCAAGCTTGTGCGCTCATGGGGCACCAAGGGGAAGCCGGGCGCGACCAAAGACAGCTTCAATCGGCCAACCGATATTGCCTTCCTGCCGAACGGCGATTTCTTCGTGACCGACGGCTACGGCAATTCGCGCGTGGTGAAGTTCTCGGCCGACGGGAAGTATCTGCTCGAATGGGGCAAACGCGGCAAGGGTCCCGGCGAATTCGATACGCCGCATGCGGTCGTGGTCGATTCACACCGTAACGTCTATGTCAGCGACCGCGAGAATAATCGCATCCAGATTTTCGACGCCAACGGAAAGTTTCTTCGCCAGTGGACCAACCTGGGCGCTACCCAGGGAATGGACATTTCACCCAAAGACGAGCTATGGATCATCACTCACCGGAACAACGAGGAGAACCTTTCCTACGACACGCTGGCGGGACGCATCATGCGCATCGACATTGCCACCGGCAAGATTCTCGGCTCGATGGAAAGTCCGGGGCACTGGCTGGCGCTGGGGCGCAATGGAGACATCTACATCGCCAGTCTGACAGGGAATATATTCCGGTGGTACCCCGGCTGGGTGTCGGGCATGCGCGAGGAAGCGCCCGGGACGGTAAAGTAGTGTATACTCTCGCCGAACGCCCACGCACGTTCAATTCCACTGAAGAACCTTCAAGGGGGATACGTCGATGATGAGATCGACTTTAATCATATCTATAAGAGCATTACTTGCGTTTGCGGTCATGGTCATTTTCGGCATGCCGGCGGGCGCACAGCAGCAGGGCCAGAGTGCCCCGAAGGCCCAACTGTACAACACGGCCAAACAGAAGCTTCTGGAAGGCAAGCAGGTCTTCAGTTTCACGCAAAACACGTTTGATATCCCAGGCTATTGCGAGGCGGCCAAGCATTACGACTATACCTGGTTCGAAATGCAGCACAGTACGCTGGAGTTCAAGGACATAGAGAGCATGATCGCCGCGTGCCCGCACGTCCACGCGACTCCCATGATTCGCCTGCCGGACGCGCAGGAATGGCACATCCAGCATGCCACTGACATTGGCGCGCTGGGCGTTATCGTTCCGACGGTGGATGATGTGGACAGGGCGCGGGAAGCCGCCAAGTGGCTGCGGTACCCACCGGTGGCACGGCGCAGTACGGGCCGGGGCCAGGCAAGGACCATTTGGGGCCCTGACTATGCCCAGACCGCCAATGACAATATGCTCTTGGTGATCATGATCGAAACGCCGACGGGGGTTGCGAATGCGTACGACATTGCCTCAGTACCTGGCGTGGATGTGGTCATCATCGGGAACCACGACCTGAGCGTGTTTTCAGGATACCCACAAGACGACGTTCGGTATCAGGAGCTGGTGACGAAGATTCATGACGACACCCTCAGGGCGGGCAAGATCTTCGGGCAGGCTAACGCGTCGTATGCCACGGGACATCCACTCAGCAAGGATGCCAAGTTCTTTCAGAACGGTCCCTCGCTGGACGGGTGGAAACCTCCGGCTCGTGAGGCAGGTGGTGTCAATCCCAACGCGCCGCCGCCGGGAGAGCGGCCGTAGGCAACATTGCGAAGCGGCCTCGCCCATCTCCTGAAAACAGAGGAATAACGGGAGCAAGCGTAGCGCGAACCCATTTTGTTGATTCCGCGGCCCTTGGGTGCGCCCATGCGCGAAGGCCAGGCATTAGGCCCCCACAGTTCGGCCCCAAGCGTTTGCCAATGTTCTCCGGCTCCATGGCGGCAGGTGGCCTAGCCGTGCTGCGCATCCGCCTATTTCCGGTGTTGGGGTTAGCGAAAAAGGCGACGCTGCAAGTGAACTGCGCCCTCGGCAAGGTGCCTGACGAACACCCGACAGAAGGGATAAGGCTGGCATTCGAGGGACGCGGCGCCGAATTCGATGAGGAAGTCAGCGGGCGTACACTGTTCCTGTTGACCAGGCCCGGAGCCAGCGCTCCGGCGAAAGTGCCAACTCCGGAAGTTGATACAAAACCGGCGCCCACCGAGGCCCAACAGTGATTTGAATATGTGAGGAATTTAACCGAAGCCGACAAAAACAGGTCAGGGTGGAACCGAGCCAATTTCCTCGGGGTCAGTGATGCCTCCGGCGAAGTCGAAGTCCAAGTCCATCTCCCGGATAGCCCCCACCGTCCAACGTAGGTCCTGGGTAACGGCGTAGTGGCTACCGACGGTATCCGCCGCCGATTCCTGGCGGGAAGTCCCCATTCCACCAGTGATTTTCAGGTGGTCGATAGCGCCGGGAGCAGATTCGGCCTGGGAAGTCATAGGGCTGTTCTATAAAAGGCGATGTCAAGAGAAATAATTCCCCCTCGACCGGAGGCCGAGGGAATATTGACCTCGGCATCGAGCCCCTGTAGCCTACTAGGAGCCTTTTGGTTGTGCTCTGACCTATCAA
>Ga0208323_1000430_pt1 | contig 19130 bp, 19 predicted proteins | sample June2015DPH_10_1_2_FD_184703 | JGI IMG/M metagenome (GOLD analysis project Ga0208323, IMG submission 184703) | Peatland microbial communities from SPRUCE experiment site at the Marcell Experimental Forest, Minnesota, USA - June2015DPH_10_100... | ecosystem: Environmental > Terrestrial > Soil >... | reverse complement strand
GATCCCGATCAAGTTGCCCCCGGAAGATTATTGTCCACGGCATGGGATCAGAAGGTGGAATCTGTTCCCAGCGATGCAGCTCACTGAGCCGGCCACGGCCTTCGAGATTCAGGGTTCGAATCGACCCTGTGACGCGCAGCTCGGCATCCATGACGCCGTACAAACCCGCATTACGGCCAGTCACCAGGGGCGCCCAGTTATACACCAGTGCCTCCCGCGTGCGAACCACAGCATTCAGTGGTCCGCGCAAATCTCTCTCGGGAGTCCACTCTCCAGTCACTTCCACGGCCCCGGGGGTGGGCAAAGAACGGTCAGTGCGGATAGGGGAACCCACCAGCCGGAATCGCAAATGATGATTGGCCGGATCAAAACTCAGTTGCGCACGCAAATCGGTAATTGCGAAGGGCTTCTTGTTTTCTCCCAACTTGAAGTTGACGCGACCGTCTTCCACTTCCAAATCCAGTGGACCGGTCGTCACTTGTGGGGAAGATGATACCGCCCCCGGCGCGCCGGAAGGCGCTTGGCTTAGGAGGAGAAGTCGTTCAACGTTCCACCCTCTTCCGGCCTCTCGGACCAGGTTAATATTCGGATGTTGAAGTCGAAAATGAGAGAAATCCAGTCGCGAGCCCAGCAAAGTTTGCCAGCGGATGTCGCACTCGATACGATCAACGCGGGTGAAGGGCTCGGACCCGAAAGCGGGGTCCTCCTGAATAACGGCGTTTTCAATGACGAAGCCCGGCCGCGGCAGCACACGAACAGACACCTCACCGAAAGTGACCTGACGGTGCAGGGCACGCTCCAGCCCCGCCTCCAGACGGCGGCGGTAGCGTTCTGCGCTGAAATAAGAGGGAATGAGCCACACTGCGACCCCGCTCAGGAGAAGGGCCAGCAAGGCGATGCGACCGCGTCGGTGGACCCGTGGGCTCATCAGCGTGCAATCATCAAGGTGCGCCGCCAGCGCGTCTTGGTGGGGAAGTGAATCAGCAAACTAAAGGTCTGAGAGAGCCTGTCGCTCCATGAAGTGCGCATGTACTCGTCGCGAGGAGTCTCGTACGACCAGTAAATCAGCAGGGGGCGGCCTGAGATCAACTCGCGTGGAACGAACCCCCAAAACCGGCTGTCCCAACTCTGCTCGCGATTATCTCCCATGACGAAGTACTTCCCCGCAGGAACCACGAGCTCTCCCTCCTTGACATAACTAGCCATTTCGGCGCTCCAGAGCGCCGCCGCTCCGTGGAAATACTCCGAGTCAGAAGGTGGGAAATCATCTCCCGACCGCAGCATATCCGGAAGGGCGTGGTAGACGAAAGGCTCGGAGAGGGGTTGGCCGTTCACATACACCTGCCGATGGAAGATTCGGACCCGGTCACCTGGCAAACCGATGACACGCTTCACGAAGTGTTCGCCGGGCTCAGATTGCTCTTCCGCTGGTCCCGGGAACTTAAACACAAGGATGTCGTCGCGGTGAACGTCCCGATAGGGCAGAAAGCGAGCAAGCACACCGGAATGGTAAGCGAAGGCAAACTTGTTAACCAGCAGGTGGTCGCCGATCAACAGGGTGTTCTCCATCGAGCCGGTGGGGATCTTGAAAGCTTGAATGACGAAGGTGGTTCCGAAGATGGCCAGGATGACCGTAACCACCAGAGATTCGAAGGTGTCCCGCGTCGAAGATTTCTTATAAGGTTCAGCCATTTCCTACAGACTTCTCGCGCAGGCGTTCGAGTACGATTCGTGCAGCTTCCTGTTCGGCAGCCTTCTTGCTCGTCCCTCGCCCACGCGCCACCACGTTCTCACTCGCCAGCACTTCCACGGTGAAGGTTTTTTGGTGCTCGGGCCCCGTCTCCTCCACAACCTGGTACTCTGCCGGCGACTTGCGAACCGCCTGAAGATGTTCCTGAAGCGCAGACTTATAATCGACCGAAAACAACTCATCCCCGGACGCGGCCAAATCCGCCGGAAGAATAAAGCGCGCGACGAACCCCTCGACGGCCTCCAGTCCGCCATCTCGGAAGAGCGCGGCCACGAGCGCTTCCAAAGCGTTCACAAAGAGCGCAGACTTGTTACGCCCCCCAGTCTTCTCTTCCCCCCGCCCAAGCCGCAGGTAGGTTCCGAGTTCCAGACGCGCCCCGACTCGACTGAGATGCGCCGCCGCCACCAAGCGCGACCGCGCCCGAGTCAGTTTTCCCTCCTCCCACTCAGGAAAAGCGTTTACCAATGCAACACTCACCAGGAAATTCAAGACCGCATCGCCCAGGAATTCAAGTTGCTCGTTGTCTCGACAACGCCCGGGAGTTTCCTGCGCGTAGGAAGAGTGAGTGAGTGCTTCCAAGAGAAGCTGGGGATTCTGGAACCGGTAGCCGATTAAGTCTTGCAAGCGATGAAAAGGATTCTCAGTCATGCCTTCAAGGCGCTACACGATGGTGAGGGCATTGGCGAGTCCGTGATCTCCCGCCGACTCCCCCGACCCAGCGAATCCCCCGCGCCATTCAGGGTTCCGGGAGGCTGCAGCCACATGCTAAGGTTTTGGGGCGGCCGAACCCTGGGCCTTCCTCCTTTTCATTTCCTCGATCTGCCGATCGGCGTAAGCCTTAATCATTGTACCCTGGCCAATTTCGCTGGCTTTCGTGAAAGCTCCAATGGCATCGTCCAACTTGCCCTCCAACTTGTAAGCCTCCCCCAAACGGTAGTAATCAGCGGGATCGGGACGGTCGGCGGTCACGGCGGTCTTGAATTCCTGCTCCGCCTTCGCCAGCTCATCTTTATCCGGGCCAGCCAGGGCCTCGGACGCCAAGTCAAGGTGGACCATGCCGAGAGATGCGTGAACGGGTGAGGCAATCCGGGCCAAGCGCGTCTGAAGATCCGCATCGGCTTCATTGGGTTGCTTCGGAATCTGCGAAATGAGCTGCAGCGCACGGCCGGCCTCGCTCTGTGCTTCCTGAAGAATCTTGTCTCGGTCGGCCTCGTGGCTGTTGAGGTACTGTGGCTGGGGCAACATCCCAAGGCTCATAATCAAGCACATGAGGTTATCAGGTTTCAACTTCAAGCCTTTTTCAGTGTACTCGACGGCTTTGTCCGCATCACCCTTTTGTTGATAAGCATTTGCGCCGTAAGAGTAAACATAGCTGAGTAAGGGGCTTTCGGGATACTTTCCGGCGAAGTCTCCGACAAGCGCAATAGCCTTATCAGGGTCCAACTCGCCCTTGATGGCGTCGAACGCCCGAAGTTGCTCTTTAGGGATATCCAAAGTCCCGGCCTGGCCTGCTCCCATAAACACCTTTGCCATTTGCGCACGGACCTTCGGCCCCGCACGTCGGACGGCCTCCACCACCTCGTCTGTAGCCGTCGCCTTGCGGAGCTTTTTCTCGATGTCCGGAGTCATGTCAAAATTCACTCCGCGCTCCTTCACATCTTTGATCACTGTCTCCGCAGGAGCACTCTTGATTTCCTTCGTCACTTCCTTCTCGGTCAGCGGGACAGGCCCCTGCGCTTGGCTCTTTCCCTTTTCCCCGGTCTGGGCCTTGGTCATTTCAGGTGTCTGTGACTGGATCTGGGTCTGGGGTTGTGGCGGCGGGGTCGGCGCCTGCCCCCTCATTTGCGCGTATAGAAAACTGGCAAAAGCGAATGCTGCCCATACCCAAAGGATTCGTTTGATTCTCATCATGGCTCTCGATTCTCAAAATTCATCTTGTGCGATTCCACATCAGATCCGTTGCGCTGAGCGTACAAGAACGACGCCCAGGTGTCAATCGACGTAACACAGCTCCTCTCACTTATGAGTTTCTTCCTTGGAGCCGAACTGTTGTGCCTCGCCGGCCTGTACGGCCCGCAAGGCCATAGGATAGGCGGCGGCAGTTAACGACGCCGCGCGGTATTGGGCCAGCGCGTCATTGCGCTTTCCCCGCAGGTCGTACAGCCGGCCTAGATAAATGTGCGACCACGTCACGAGACGGAGATCGCGGGCCGTTTCCAGGGTTTTCTCGAAATACTCTTCGGCCAGATCCGGCTTGCGCATGTTGCTCGCTACGACGGCCAACCCGAAGAGGGCACGCTCGCTTTTGGGATCCGTTTTCTCGAGCACCTCCTGGTAAGCCAACTTCGCGTCGCTGTATCGACCTCGGTAAAAAAGGTTGTCGCCTTGATCGAGCAAGCGCTCTGCCTCTGTCTTTGCAGCGGGCGCGGCTGCCTGGACGGGAGGAGTGGGCGCGGGGGCAAACGCAACCTTGGCAAGCCTCCGCTCCTCTTCAACCGGGTTAATCCCATGGATCATTTGCGCGTAAAAGACGGTCATTGAGGCCTCTTGCTTCTCAAAGACCGCCAGAGACTCGTAGAAGTAACGGACCAGGATCAGACCAGACGCCGTCATCTCCTGCAGACTTTTCTCGGCTTCCGCCTGCGGGCGCTTGTCGAGGCGCAATTCCGCAGCCCCGATCAGGCATTGTGTGACCAGCAGTGGAAAATCCTCCTTGAAAGAAGAGGCCAGAGCAGGCGCGCGGTAGGCGATTCCGCGCAGCCGGGCCTTTTCATTGATCTCCGGGGTGTATTTGGCGGCGAGAGGATCCAGGAGAAAGTGCAGGTACTGGTGACGGATTTCGTCTATCTTCGACCGCCTGGAGGCCGTAACCACCAGATAGTAATCCATTCCGTAAATCCGCGCCTGCACCTGCTCCGGCGCCCCTAACAGGTCGAGGTCGATCCGGAAGGTCCGCCCCAGATAGCCGCCCACAGGAAGGCGGAAGTACACATCCGTCATGAAAATGGCCTGGCGCGCGGCAGCGGAGTATCGAACCTCCGCTGCCTGGTAGCGCGCCTGCAATCGAGACCAGAGCTCATGGAGTTTTGCTTGTTCGTAAAAGGTCTTTAAGAGCGGAACCAGCCCGGACACTGCCCTGGCATCCGGGGGAAGGTCCGTCTGAGGAACCACCAATTTGAAGTCCGGAGGCGGCCCCAGCAGAAGGGCCAAGGAAACGTATTGACCAAGGTCCGCGCCAGGGTCGCCCTCCACGCGGTGCTGCGCGTAAAAGTTCTCCAGCCTTTTCGCCACCGGTGCCTGGGCTTGCGCCAGATACTCCCTCGCTTCCTCGCGCGTATTGTCCCCCGTCGCATAGCCAAGACCGGTGTCATATCCGCCGGCGTTGAGCGCCGCCATGACGCAAAAAACTTGCTCGCTCGACTCCAGAATGACGTTGCCCTCCTGTTGCTGAGCAGGGGCCGAAGGTGCGGCTAGCAGCAGGGCGAGCACACCTATCCCCAGACAGAGACACTGGTGGGGCCTCAGCCTGGGTGAGGCAGAAGAGAAGCAATCACACCTGACGACGGGATACGGGGAAATTGAGGGGATAGCCTCCAAAATAATCGCCACCAAACAGACTAGCCTCGGACTGTGATTCGCCGCAAGGAGAGGACTACCTGGCCATCCGTGGGCCTGCCAAACCAAGTCGCGGGCTGGAAATTACTGAAGTAAATAACCCGGTCAAGTTGGTGGATGAGCTCCGGGGAGGTCCCGCCGGATAATACGCGATACCCCGTCGCGCGGCCACCCGCGTCGATGCGGGTGACCACCACCACCGGCGCGTCGCCGGTATTGAAGTCAAAGGGCGCCAACTCGCGCACGCGGGGCGGCGTCACAAAAGCCAGGGGCACATCCGGAGTACTGGTAGCCGGGACAACCACTGAACCCATGATCAGGCAAAAGAAAACGATGGCCGCCAGTACCCCGCCCGAGGCTGGCAAGAGCATGGGCTGAAGGGCGTTATCCATCCACACCCGTAGCCGCTCGAGCAGATTTCTATGCAGGCCCTGGGAGACCTCAACCCGTAATCGCAAGGCCAGTTCACGAGGAACTTGACTACGGGGCATCCCGCGCAGGTCCGCCCGCACGCTCTCCCACACTTCCAGCTCGCGCCGGCAGGACCCGCAGTAGTTCAGATGAAACCGGATGGATTTCAGTACCTGGGGCTCACAGAGACCATCCAGGTAATCCGAATAGTGATTCCGAATTTCGACGCATCCTTCAAACATGGGCTTTGCCAAAACAACTCACGAGTTTCCTGCGAAGCAATTGCCGGCCCCGCCTCAGACGGGATTTTACGGTTCCCTCCGCCATCCCCGTCACTTGCGCAATCTCCTCGTAGGCCAACCCCTCGATCTCCCGCAAAACCACTACGGTTCGATAAGGCTGGGCCAGGCTGGCGAGCGCCCGCCTCAACAGTTCTTGCCGCTCCGCCTGCTCGAGGAGCCGATAGGGAGTTTCAGAGCTGGCCCGCGCTTCTGCCGCCGACAGAGCAACTTCCGCACCCGTGTCGTCGATGGAAAGGGGTTCGTGCCAATGACGCCGCATCCAACCGCGCCGGTGGTTTGAAGCCTCGTGGACGGCTATCCTGTAAATCCAGGTCTTCAGAGTGCTGTCACCGTGAAACTGCCGAATTCCTTTGAAGACCTTGATGAACACATCCTGCAAAACGTCCGCCGCCTCAGCCTGGTTCTCGAGAATGTGCGAGACGAGGTTGAAGACCGGGTTCTGGTAAACTCCCAGCAAGTAAGCGAAAGCCTCTTCGGAGCCTGCCTTCAGCTCCGCAACCAACGGCGCCTCTTCATTGATTGCGGGAAGCGCCCGCTCGAGCGCCATCCCCACGGTTCGCGCGGTGTCCATGACGCCCATACGATACCACTTCCCCGCTTCAACTGCAAGACCGCGCTTGCCTTCCTGGTCCATTCCTATTGACACCAGGGGGCGGAGGTTTGTTCCAAAAATGCTTGGCTGGTTCTATCTCTGCATTGACAGCCGCTTCCCGCCATGATAGAAATTGTATGTCAGACTGAAGGGCCTGTGGCGCAGTTGGGAGCGCGCATGACTGGCAGTCATGAGGTCGAGAGTTCGAACCTCTCCAGGTCCACCAGCCAATCCCTGGAAGACGTCTCTCCGTCCCCCCTCCTTCAAATGCAGTAGGCAGGCCGCAGTAAGCAGGCGTAGCGCAGGTCCCGCTCTCCGGACCTGCGGCGTTTCAAAGGCAGAAGGCACTCAGCGGGGGCGACAAGTAAGGAGGCAACTCACAATCCATAATTCACCCTTCAGAATTCACAATTCAGAATTCAGCTTTGCCCCAGCTCCACTGCCCGTGACTTGGCACCTGACACTGGGTACCTATCACTTGACACCTGACACCCGGACCCTGTCCTTCTTCCCAACCTACCACCTACCAAACACTAACTACCTTTAGTTTCAACAACATTCCTGCTTTCAACGCGTAACTACCTTTGTTTTCTATAACATTGCAGCTTTGCCCCCGCCTCTTGGAGACCGACCCTTTGTTTTCATAGACATTCCCGAGTCGTTCGTTCATTTTTTATACTTACTAGTTTTTTCTTTCCCTGTCGGCGGTGACATCTTGTCTGGGGCTGCCATGCCTGCGAAGAGCCCTCTCCATCCCGCCTCCCTCGAATGCAGTAGGCAGTAGGCAGTAAGGAGTGGGCAGTCGGCAGTAGGCAGTCGGCAGTAAGCAGTCGGCGGTAGCGAGAAGTGAAGAGGCAACTCACAATCCATAATTCACTATTCACTATACACTTCAAAACTCAGAATTCAGCATTCAGCATTGCCCCAGCCTCACCTATCATCCTAGCCTATTGGCTGGCGCCTGTCAAGAGACACAGAGTCCATTTCCGCTATCTGGTCCGAACTCACCTCCGGCGGGACGGGACACCCTCATCCTCATAGCTCCGGAGACAGGAACCTCGCCTCGAACCGCGTCCACGCATCCGCCAATCCGTGCCGGGCGGCCAGCCGCGCCACTTGCTCGCGGGTGACGCTGCCCGATTCCAGCAAGCCAAGAATCCGCGCAAAATCTTTAGCTCGGCAGCAAACGATGGCACCGCCAACCCAATCACCACAGCCAGAACGACCAGTGCCGTTCCAACTGTTTGGCGTCAACCCCTCCAGACAGCAAGTGGATTTCCGGGAATGCACCGTCTGCCGTCTGTTTAGGAGCGATGAATTGGAACGGCACTTGCACCCGACGCTCCATAGACACCTCTCCGTTTGCAGACGTGAAGGGGGATTATTAACCGAGGAGAAGGGTTAGCAAGTTACGCCAAGCTTTGGGGGGAATAAAGCACTCCGGACCCCTCCGAGGAGGGGAGCGGGTGGCATGGTTCTGCACGTGGCCACCCCTCCCCCTCCTGAATCAGTAAGGGAATCCGGAATAGACAATTACTTCGGCCCCTTGGAAAGCTCGGCCATGCGCCGCGCCTGCTCCATCATTGCTTCTGCATAGGGCGCCATGCCTAGCGCTGAGGCCGTTCGCGGCTTGGGGCCGGGTGGTACCTCGGTATTGCTGCACTTCCCACCCCTGCCAATTAGCCGGCTGATGACGAGGGAGGTGGCGTCACAGGTCAGCGGCCCGCCGCTGTTGCCTGCCGTGGCTGTTGCCCCCTGGATTTCCGCGATCGACATGCGGCGGAGCCGGATGCCTTCCTCCGTGTTCCCGCTGATCGTTGCGTCCGTTACATCGAGGGTGGAATTGATATCAGCTACGATGCCCGGACCAATGTTGCCGGTAACCTCGTTGCCTCCCTGCATGTAGACCTGCGAGGTGCCGTCAACCCAAATCCCCGCGCGTAAAGGTTCGGTTGTTGAGCCATTGTTGCGGACTTTGCTTTGGCCATCGAATCGAGCGTGGCTGTGGGAGGTGACTTCCACACCGGCCGTCGAGTTTCCCTCGATGATCGTGGTGCCAGCGGTGAAGACGCCCACGCCTCCGAAGGAGATCTGCACGCCGATGTCGTTGTTCTTGATAGTGTTCAGACCGCCAAATGTAATGCACTGGGCGCTTTCCCAACACACGACGCCTATGGTGACTGCGCGAGTTCGGCCGGAGCTTAGGCGAAAATCGCGGGAGCGATTTGACGAGGCGCGGCAATTGCCGCCCCAAGCGTAGACGCGGGGCTTGCCCTGCCCACCGCAAACGAGGGCGCCGCAAGCGGCCCCCCTTGCGCCATCCGATGGCAAGTCCGAAATGATTTGTCCCCCGGCGGCGTAGCCCCGAGGGGCGATATTCGCGGCTAATGTCCTGAGTCAGAAGTTCGTTGATGAAGTCAGCCCCGACTTGTCGGGGCGAAAGAGGGTAGCCCACGGCGTCAGAAGCTGTGAAAAAATCGCGTTGTAGGGGCGGCCCTTGTGGCCGCCCTGGGGCAACCACAAGGGTTGCCCCTACGACGCGCCGCCACAACGCAATTTTTTCACACGTTCTCAGCCGTGGGTAGGAGAACCCTCCCCCTCCCCCTCCCCCGTCCCCTCTCCCGCCCGCGCGGGAGAGGGGTGTCCCGCTCTGCGGGACGGGATGAGGACTCCTTCCCCAAGGGCTGGCGCCCTGGTCCCGCGTACGCGGGATTACGCCCCTGCCGGGGCTGTGGAACGGCCACCCGAAACGGGAAGACTTTGTCAGCTAACTTCTGACTCAGGACACTAGGGCGGAGTGGGCTTTTGTGCCGGCGCCGGGGGCTCGGTGGGCTTAGCGAACTTCGCGTCGTCGATGGGGAGGTTCTGTTGGGTCTGGTCAACCTGAATGGTGAAGCGCCCGCCGGGCCGAGCAATCGTCCAGCGGAAGGGGACTTTGACGCCCTCGGCGTCGCGATAGTCAGCATAGTCAATCTGCGTGGGGTTGCGCCCCAGCGGCGTCTCGACGTAGCGCACCAAGCGTACCAGCAGCCCTGACTGCTGGCTGAGGTACAGCCTCACAGGCGGCTGACCCGGATTTTCGCCGAGGAGGAGGTACGTTTCCTGGTCGCCGACCTTTTCCGGACGTTCCACGCGAAGCTGGCTGAAGATGTGCCTGACGTGTACAGGAAGGTAGAAGTCAGCGTCAAGCCTTGATACCCGACCGACCGTCCGGTTAGATCTGTCCGCTGGGGCGCGTTGCCGGCGCGCCGACGGCCGAACCTGAGGGCGAGGACCGGCCATCGATAACCTAAGCAGCCCGAACCCAGCTTCCCCCGCAAGGAGGTGTACCGCTAAGACACGAACGTTGCGATTCGGATGCCCGGCAGGCTGAATCTAAGTGTCCCCGCAGCCTGGACTCGGCTTCGCACTACCAGAGTGCCGCGGAATTCAATACCCCCTGGTGCGGAGTTGCTGCCACTGCGGGGCTCCACCTTGACGCTTGTCATCGGCGCGCCCGACAGTTGGTATTTGGAAAAACGGACCGAGGTGGGCTTGCCAAGTGTGAGTTCGAATTTGCTGGCTCCCGCTCCCCCAGTGGGAAGCACCATCAGCAGTGGGAAGGCGGGCTTGAACCCAACGAAGGGCTTTTCCACCGATTCCGTTCCGATACCCCACAACTCGGTGGGGGTCGTCAGGTATTCCGCCTGCTCGGACAGATTTTCCAGATCGACTTCACAGATATAGAACCTGAAGTTGCTCGGCAGGTTTTTCTTCGTAAAGAAGGGGATACTGGGGGGCGGCTCTATGTAACTCTCAAGCGCGCCTTCCCGCAGGAAACGGAACAGCCCCATCACCCCGAGACTTCGGGCAGTGCCGAAGGTGCGGACCACCTTGCCGGTAAGCGGCTCGACAAGATGAATATCACCGGTGCAGATCCACAAAATCGCCGATCGTGGGCTGCTTGATGTTGAGATACAGACAATAGTGGCTTGCGGGGGCCATGAAAACGAGCTGAAGCGTGGCCCTACTGTGGGGCTCCACCTTGACGCTTGTCATCGGCACGCCCGACAGTTGGTATTCGGAAAAACGGACCGAGGTGGGCTTGCCAAGTGTGAGTTCGAATTTGCTGGCTCCCGCTCCCCCAGTGGGAAGCACCATGAGCAGTGGGAAGGCGGGCTTGAACCCCGCCATGAAGGGCTTTCCCACCAATTCTCTTCCGATACCCCACAACTCGGTGGGGGCCGTCAGGTATTCCGCCTGCTCGGACAGATTTTCCAGATCGACTTCACAGGTATAGAAGCTGAAGTTGCTCGGCAGGTTTTTCTTCGTAAAGAAGGGGATACTGGGGGGCGGCTCTATGTAACTCTCAAGCGCGCCTTCCCGCAGGAGACGGAAAGGCCCCATCACCTCGAGACTTCGGGCAGTGCCGAAGGTGCGGACCACCTTGCCGGTAAGCGGCTCGACAAGATGAATATCACCGGTGCTGGCAGGAAACGCGAGGAGTTTCCCGTCGGGGCTGAACCCAAACTGCCTAAATTCCCGTTCTTTCTGCTGCCCAGGAAATCCAAAGCTAGCCGACTGCTGGCCGGAGACAAGATCCCATGCGACGGCCTTATCTTGGGCGAGTTCGGTGGCAACGAGCCAGCGACCGTCGGGGCTGAAAGCAATGCCATTCGCAAATTCCACAAGCCCCGTCAAGGTGCGCGCGAGTTGGCCGGAGGAGACGTCCCACAGAAGTACACTCTTCTCACAGGCCGCCGCGAGGATCTTGCCGTCAGGGCTGAAAGAGAACTCGCCGAGCCACCACGGTTTTTTGGGGAAGGAAAGTGCGCGCACTTCATTCCATGCTGCCGTATCCCAGAGCCGGATGACGCCCCGCTTGACGCGGCTAGTCGCGTCGAGGAAGGTTGCCCCCTCCACAGTCCCCAGGCCGAAGTCTACCCTCTCCACACTAACTATAGGCGACCCGATGGCGAGAAGTTTCCCATCCGGACTGAACTTCACGTAGACCGCGGGATCCCTCGGCGTTAACGCCGTGCGAACTTCCGGCAATGAGTGGATCAGCTTGCGAGAGGCAACATCCCACAACACCGGTAGAAGGATCTGCTTGAACGGCTTCAGGCGGCGGCAGTATACAATGGCAGCCAACACCTTGCCATCGGGGCTGAAGGCAAAATCACGCAACGACAACTCGGCAGCAGCTGGATCCAGCAGAGGGTCGACCGCCGGATCCCCCGTCAAGTAGAAGGCCGGCCGGTCGGTCTGGAGGTCGTAAACATCCAGAAGATTCCTACGGCCAGCCACTGCCAGAAAGCGGCCGTCGGGGCTGAAATGGACATGGGAAATCTCAGTCTGGAAGTGGTGCAAAGCCCTGCCGGTAGCCACCTCCCAAACGTACACCGCACCGTCGTCTCCCGAAGCGACAAGACGGCCGTCCGGACTGAAGATGGCGGCGGTTGCGCTTTCCTTATGTCCTGGGACAGATTCGGGCGCTGCTGCCGGGGCAGCAGGCGCTTGCTGGGCGAGCGTCATGGCGGCGAGTATCTCCCCGAGTCGGATCTCCCCCGGTTGGATCTCTTTCCGTCGAAAGGCACCATCGCCGCTGTCGGCCACGATCTCGGGCGGAACAACCGAAAAGGAACGAGATCTGGTCTGTTTCGGGGCGATTGCCGTCTCGGCCAAGGCAACAGTGCAAATGGAGAACATGGCCATACCCAGCCAGAATAAAATGAGCCAATAAAGGGAACTCTCTTTAAAAACTACGGGCTGCATTCTCATGTCTTGTCTCCTCTAAGCGGGGCAGGCGCATCACTTATTTCGGTCACGCGCTGCCAGCGCCTTGATACCCGCGAGCGTCTCCTCGGCTGACCGGCCCGTGATGCGAATGAGCTTCCGGCGAGATTTTCGCCCGGAGATAATGGCCACACACGCTTGCGGCAAGCGTAATGCACGTGCGAAAAAATAGACACAGGCCTCGTTGGCCTCACCCTCGGTGGGTGGCGCATGTAGCTCCAGGCGGAGTTCTCCGGTAGAGTCATAGGCCAAGCGCTCGCGGGCGGAGCGAGGCTTAACCTTGAGCCAGAAAGAGACTGTTTCTTGTTCGACTTTGAAGTCGGGCATGGTCAGTTGTCCCGCCACGGCGGGTCAGTGGCCCGTGGTCCGTTGTGGTGGGAAGACAGACCGTCGGTGGGGGAAACACCCCCTGCTGCCCACTGGCTACTGCCTTTGAAGGGCCGCAGGTCCGGAGAGCGGGACCTGCGCTACCCCTGCTTTCTGCCTCGTGCTTTCTGCTTACTGCCTACTGCTTTCTGCTTTCTGCCTTCTGCTTTTTGCCTTCTGCCTCCCCGTCGAATTAGCTCCTCACTCCGAAGATAGCGGTTCCCACTCGGATGATGGTTGCCCCTTCTTCGATAGCGACTTCGAAATCGTGGCTCATGCCCATCGAGAGCTCCTGCATGGAGAGGTTGGCGATGTTTTTCGATTCAATCTTCTGAGCCAACTCCCGGAGCCGCCGGAAATAGGGCCGGACCAGCTCGGGGTCGTCGAGGAACGGTGGGATAACCATCAAACCACGAACCTCGAGCGTTCCAAGCCGACTGACCTGCTCGGCGAGTGGGGTTATTTCTGACTCCCCAACTCCCGCCTTGCTCGCCTCTTCGCCCAGGTTGACTTCCAGCAGCACCGGCAAGCGGCCAGCACCCGAGGCCGCCACCTGGTCCAGTTTCTGAGCAAGTCGAAACGAGTCCACGGAATGCACCCAGTGGAACAGTTCTCGTGCGGCCTGGGCTTTGTTGCTCTGAAGGTGGCCCACCAAATGCCACGTGATGCTCAAATCCGAAAGCGCCGGCCGCTTGGCTATAGCTTCCTGCACGCGGTTCTCACCAAAATCGCGCAGCCCAGCCTCATACGCCGCGCGGATACACTCCGGCGGGAAGGTTTTTGAAATTGCCACCAGCTTCACGTCGTCCGGCCCGCGGCGGCTACGCCGGCACGCGGCGGCAACTCGTTCCCGTACTTGCGCCACGTTTTCCTTGATACCCATCATGACAACTCTCAGGCATCGATCTGGCAGCATCCAACTTCTGCCCTGAAAATGGCTCCCCTCCTCGGCTGAGGCTGGGCATGTCCCACATCTTTGGCTGGACACGGCGGTCCCACCTCTGACTCCTTCCCCTTTCCCGACGAGAAAGAGAGGGAATTGGGTCTCTGCCCTCTCCCGAGGGGAGAGGGTGGACCGCGTTCCCGATGCACTTCATCGGGACGCGGGCCGGGTGAGGAGTCACTAGGTCATCTTGCCGTCATCTGACCCATCCTCACCTCGATGGCCTCCCGGACTTTGCCCACGAACTCCTCTGGATCTTCCACCACCAACCCGTTCGGAATCCGCAGCAAGCTGATCCCGAGCGTTCTCAAATAATCCTCTTTCGCAGCGTCTTTCCGCATTTGGCTCGGCTGAGAATGAACACCGCCATCAAGCTCGATCGCCAGTCGATGTTCAAAGCAGTAGAAATCGACAACCCAGTTTTCGATGCGGCGTGGGCGGCGAAACTTCGCCTCCAGCCTTCGGCCGCGCAACAGATACCATGCCGCTTTTTCAGCTTCGGTTGGGTTGCGCCGCAATTCGCGGACGCGTTGGGTTGGGATGCGCACGGGGGGAGTATAACAGCATTGCGAAGACTTAGCCGGGCACAACAACTTTGCTTGGCCACGGAAGTAACCCCTCACCCGGCCCGCGCCGGCTGGAGAAAACGCCGGACGCGGTCCACCCTCTCCCCTTGGGAGAGGGCTGGTTTTAGACCTCTGGCCCCCGTGTCCACATGACGTGCCCGCTGCGGAGAGTACCAAAGGTTTTTCAGCAACCTGCAAGAAGGCATCTTGTTCGCGGGTAACTCCAAATGTTACGATGCTTTTCTGGTCAGTTGTCCGATCTCCGTGGTCAGTCGTCCCTGACGACAACCAGAGTTTCTGAAGAGCTACGAACAATGGACCTTTGACGAAAGAAAATGAATTACGGCCTTTTCATCACCCTGGAAGGAATAGACGGGACAGGAAAGAGCACTCAACTCCGTCTCCTCGTTCAGCACTTGAAGAAGCGCGGGCTCGCGGTGCGCGTCACCCGCGAACCCGGCGGCACGAAGCTGGGCGAGCGTATTCGGAAAATCCTCTTGGCCTCGACAACCACTCGGCTTACTCCCCTGGCGGAGCTGGCTCTAATCTACGCGGCCCGCGCGCAGCACTTGCAGGAGGTAATCCGGCCGGCGCTTGCCCGGGGCGAAATTGTGGTGAGTGACCGTTATAATGACGCCTCGCTCGCTTATCAGGGATATGGGCGACAGTTGGGCGTAGAGACTGTCCGGGCGTTCGACCGCATCATCTGCGCTCGCACGCAGCCTGACTTGACTATTGTTCTGGATCTTGCTCCCCGTCTCTCTCTTAAGCGCGCCCAAGGACGCGAATCAGGGCGGAAATCAAAGCAGGAACGGTTCGAATTGCAGAGCATGAAATTTCACAAAAGAGTTCGGGACGCATACCTGGCCATCGCGCGCAAGGAACCCCAGAGGGTGAAGGTTGTGCAAGCAGATGGGCCAGTGGCGGAAGTCCATGCGGAGATTCGCAAGGTCGTTGACGCTTTTCTGGCTCGGCGGCTGAAGGGATTTTAGATTTTGGATTTTGGATTTTGGATTTTGGATTGCTGTCTCCCTTGCACCCAAAATCGGTAAGCAGAAGCCGGCGGAAAATCCAAAGTCTAAAATGCCTTTTGCTGAAGGGATTTTGGATTTTGGATTTTGGATTGCTGTCTCCCTTGCACCCAAAATCGGTAAGCAGAAGCCGGCGGAAAATCCAAAGTCTAAAATCCAAAGTCGCCCCAGTTGGCAGAAGACGCTAAGCAGTCGGTGCAAAGGAAAGGGCAATCCAAAATCCAAAATCTAAAATCCAAAATCTAAAATGCCTTTTGATTCATTCATCGGAAACTCCAAAGCCCTCGCGAGCGTGCGCGCGATGGTGGCAGGCGGCCGTGTTCCTGGCGGGCTATTGTTCTCGGGTCCTGACGGGGTGGGCAAGAAAACTCTGGCACGGATGCTGGCCAAAGCGTTGGTGTGCGAGCGAAGTGATGGCGACTTCTGCGATGCCTGTCCACGCTGCCATAGGGCCGAGCAGATGTTCAGCGCTGCGCAAGAGGACCTAGCGCGCCGGAGGGAAATCAAAGAGGCGGCAAGACGGGTCGAAGGGTTAGTCTATTTCGATTTCCAACTCCTCGAACCCCTCACGCGCTTCATCCTGATGGAACAAATCCGGCAACTGCGCCGTGTGGCTTATACGCGGCCTTTCCAGTTCCCGCGACGCGTCTTTATCATTGATGACGCACAAACGATTCACTGGCAGGCGGTGGATCTTCTGCTGAAAGTGCTCGAAGAACCCCCCGAAACCACCTCCTTCATTCTCGTTTGCTCCAATCCTTACGAGTTGCGCCCGACCATCCGTTCCCGGTGTTTGCAGATTCTCTTTCAGCCCGTGGATGAATCTGCCATCCTCGAACTGCTGGCCAAGCAGGAACGCTTGACCAAAACTCAGGTGCTCCTCGCGGCGCGTGTGGCGTCTGGCAGCGTGGCCAAAGCCAGGAGCTTCGATCTTGCAGCCTATGAACAGCGTCGCAAGCCTTGGTTGGAATTCCTGGAAGCCGTAGCGCGCCGTGTTCCCGCTTCCTCCGGTGGCGCGGACTGGCGGCCACTTTTTGATTCGGCAAAGGCGCTCGCCGAACGCCGGGACGATTTCGAAGCCACACTCGACATCGGCTATTCCCTTCTGCGTGACCTGCTTCACGTGCTCTTGCAAGGACCGGGAGCCGACCTGACCAACGTGGATGTGCTCCCGCGCCTTCAGGCTTGGGCGGCCGGCCTGGGGATCCAGGGAATTGAACTCTTAAAGTCCGGCCTCGACCAAGCCTACCGGCTGCAAATCCGCAACGTAAACCAGCAACTCGGCTTTGAGGCGTTGGGATTAGAAGTTTCGGCGAGATCCAAGGCCCAGGCGCGTTAAACGCCTCAACCAGACTCCTCGCTCGCGCCACAGCTTGAGATTCTCCATCCTGCTTTTGAAAGCAAAGCGTCCATGAACGTTTACAATCCATGGGTACTGGTGTCATTTGGAATGGGGATCCACTCGAGCCGCCGGTCATTCCCGTCCCGCTCTGCGGGAGGAATCCAGTCCGACGACAGCACATTTCCAAAGGTTTGCGGAGTAGATTCGCGGGAATGACTGAGATCGGTTCCCAATCCATGAACTCCACCATGAACTCCACCATTGCGAGTCCGAAGACTTCGTGGTAGCATATAAGTCATTCGCGGCTTTGTCCCTCGAAGGGCTCTTTTTGCCGACCGGGAAGAAACCCAAGTGCCAAAGCCAGCGTCTAGTTAATAGAGCACCTGAGCGCGAATTCCACAGGGAGAAGCTCTGAACTTGAGGCCTCGGGAGACCAGGCCGAAGGAGTGAAGTACTATGAACCGACGACTCATCCGCCCAACGCTGTCCGAGGTCCAGGACCAAATGGGCGCACGCCTGCCACGCAAGAAGCCTGCTCCTCCTGAACAAACCAACGCCGAGAACTTCTACTACTTGAAACAAATGCAGGCGCGAACACCCATGGTGGTAGTCCTCAGCGGGGACGAAGTCATCCACGGCGTCATCGAGTGGTACGACAAGAATTGCATCAAGGTCCACAGGGCGAACGAACCCAACCTCCTTATCATGAAGTCCACCATCCGCTATATCTATAAGGAGAACGAAAATAAGCACGGGAGCAGTGGGAATGGCAATCGTCTTCCCGAAAACGGGCAAGACGACCTTGGACAAAGTTAGTTGGGGAATTCCAGCACGTCCAGTGAACCCCGCGCGGGATGCGGTTCATAACCAGCCGACGAATCTCTGACTTGGGCGCGGGCCAAAGAACTCTCTGACGTAAAGCTTGGAAGTTATCGTTCACGCTTGAGCGTTGCGACTGCCCTTGACAGTGTAACTTTCCGCGCCTAGGATAATGTCGCGCTTCTAATCCCACTCGCGAGCGGAACAGTGATTGCTAAATCAACGTCCTACTATCAGCCAGTCATGAGCTCAACGACGACGATTGTTGTCCCCACTTGTCCCCTAACTGGCGCTTCGCGGACCCTGGTTCCCTTCAGGTTTCTGGCCGGCCTTTTCGTCGCCCTGGTCCTGTTGGGCTTGCCTTACCGGACCACAATCAAGGCACAGGGGCAGCACAAGACCAAGGTCCCAGGTCTCGATAAGATCACTTCCGGCGGACCGACACATCAGCAGTTTAGCGGCATCGTGAGATCCATCGATTTGGAGAGCGAGATTTTGAATGTGGACACCGTCAAGGGAAATGTCACAGAAATCTTCCCCATCAAGAAGAAAGTCCATGTCGTTACCGCCGACGGGGGCAAGCTCAAGCTGACGAAACTGAAACCTGGCGCCAATGTTCTCATTTACTACGAGCAGAAGGGCGATCACAAGACAGTTACGGAAATTATAGTCCTGGCGAGCGGCGCGCAGAAGAAGAAAACTCCCCCCTCTTAGCATCCAGGGGGTCGGAGCAGGTCCTGAAGGCATCCCATGAAAATCGGCATAACCTGTTACCCCACCTATGGCGGGAGTGGTGTAGTGGCCACTGAGCTGGGTCTGGAATTAGCTGCGCGCGGACACGACATTCATTTCATTAGCTACGCCGTCCCCGTTCGCATGACCGAACCCTCCGAGCGCATCCACTTCCACGAAGTGGAAATGCTCAACTACCCGTTGTTCAATCATCCCCCCTACACGCTGGCCTTGGCCACGCAGATGGCGAACGTGGCAGTGAACGAATCGCTCGATCTGCTGCACGTCCATTATGCTATCCCTCACTCGGTGAGCGCCTATTTGGCCAGGGCGATGCTCCATCCCCACCGCCTTCCCTTTGTCACCACACTGCATGGAACGGACATTACGCTGGTCGGCGTGGATCGCTCGTACCTGCCCATCACACGGTTCTCCATCGAACAGAGCGACGGGGTAACCGCCATCTCCCAGTACCTTCGCACGGTGACGTTGCGCGAACTCAATATCCAACGCTCGGTGGAAGTGATTCCAAACTTCGTCAACTGCGACGTATTCCAGCCCGCCGACGCCCATTGCCGACGCGGCGAATTTGCCCCCCAGGGTGAGCCTATCCTCGTCCATCTGTCCAACTTCCGACCGGTCAAACGGATTCCGGACGTGGTCGATATCTTCGCCACCGTCCGGGCGGAGATCCCGGCCAAGCTCCTCATGATTGGCGACGGCCCGGAGCGTACCATTGCCGAATGGCTGGTTCGTGAAAAAGGCCTGATGAAGGACGTGTACTTTTTGGGCAAACAAAATCAGGTGCAGGAACTCCTGAACTGCGCCGACGTGCTCCTTTTGCCCAGCGAAATCGAGTCCTTTGGCCTTGCGGCGCTGGAGGGAA
>Ga0208323_1000420_pt1 | contig 19375 bp, 12 predicted proteins | sample June2015DPH_10_1_2_FD_184703 | JGI IMG/M metagenome (GOLD analysis project Ga0208323, IMG submission 184703) | Peatland microbial communities from SPRUCE experiment site at the Marcell Experimental Forest, Minnesota, USA - June2015DPH_10_100... | ecosystem: Environmental > Terrestrial > Soil >... | reverse complement strand
GGAAATTACCGACAAACGCATCCGACGCGGTACTTTTCGAAGCGTGCCCGAGCTGATCGCTGCCATCAAGGAATATTTGGACAATCACAACCAGAATCCTCGTGTCTTTGTATGGACCGCCTCGGTTGAACGAATCATGTCCAAAGTCGCCAAATGTAAAGAAGCGTTGGGGACACTACACTAGGTCACCTCAGTGATCACCTCAAAACCGGCCATAAATGATCAGCCCAAAAGCGGCCAATGGAGGCCATCCGGGACGGAGTTGTTTTAACCTGCCTGCTCCCCTTCGGGCAAGCCCCTCTTGGTCCGCGTCTGTGCGGCGGAACACTGGGGCGAGCGCCAGCCGGTCGAAGTGCGTTGTCTACTTCGCGCCCTTGGTTTGCGGTGATAGCGGCCGGCTCCCAAGATAACCCGGAGCGTTCCGCCATCCGCCATCAAAGTGCGCATACCAGTACTCGTCATTTGCTGGTTCTGCCTTGCCTCGCCGGGTGTAGACGTTTCCTTCGGACGCTACAATGGCCTCGAGTTTCGTGGCCTTATAAATGCTTGGACCCACCCACGCCAGCACAAGCAACGAACGACCTTTCAGGTGGCTGTCAATTTCTCGGCGGAGCGAGGTGAAATCTTCCTTTGTTAGCCATCCGAAGACTGCTGCAAGATAGCGAGCCTTCGGCTTTCCGGTCTTTAGCAGCTTCTTCATGGTGTTGCAGGCTCTTCTGCTCACGGTCTCGCGCTCCATGTAGAGCACCAATTCTTTCGAGTCGGCATCGAACCACGAGAGGTCCCTCCTTCCCTCTTCGAGGCGGGTGACGAAACCCAGCATTTCTCCTAACTTAACGAAGAAGTTCAATTCCCTGTGGGTGACGTCGGCCCCATGGGAATCTAGCGCACAGAGCTCTCGATCGTTCCGAGGGTTACCTTGGACGTTGAGCGTTCCATAACTGCGAACATAGCCTTCGCAGAGTCTCTTGAGAAAATCGGTGGATGTCATCTGTATTCCTCCTCGGTGATCACATCAAAGCCGGTCTACAGAGGCCGTCCGGGACTAAGTTCTTTTACCCTGCCACGGGCTCTGCTGGCAAGTCCGTTTTCGTCCGCCAACTGCGCGGGCCGCACTTCAGCAGGTGTCCATGGTGGAGAAGGCGGTCGAGCATAGCGCTAACGGCCGCCGCATCGCCCAGCAACTTGCCCCAGTCTTCTACCGGCCGATTGGAAGTGACCAGCGTGCTGGCGCGTTCGTAGCGTCGCATGATGAGTTCGAGTAATTCTTCGGCGGCGGTCAGAGGGAGCTTCCGCATTCCGAAGTCATCAACGATGAGCAGCGGCACGGTGGCGAGCGACTCCAGGCATTCCTTGCGGGTGGGCTCCCGGCCGGTCTTGAGCAGCCAAGCTTGAAACGGCTTCGATCTCGCCGTTGACCAGCGCAATGACTTTCCAGTTGGCCATGTGGTTTTCGGTATCCCTTACCGGTCCGGATGGGCATTGCCGCGTTGCCCCACCTTGGCGCACTCCGTGGCAAATTCCTCACACAATTCATCGCGAGCTAAAACCTCGGCTTCCGCCCCGAACCCAATGAGCCATCGCTTGACCTCCCACAGATCCGCAACCTTGAGCGTGAGATCTTGATTACTACAAGGCCAAGGAGTAAACTGCACTCCAAAACTCCGGCGGGGAGTTGACTGTCTACGACGGTGCGTAATCGTTTTCTAAAGCGCGGGCCCACCCTATATGCCAAAGCGAACAAGTGTCACGGGTAGCGAACTCTTCATCGTCGACAACAGTGACGAGGACTGGAAGGTTCTGCGCTATCTGCACGATTGGTGTCAAATCTCCAAGGCGATTGACTGCGCCACAGGATATTTTGAGATCGGATCACTTTTGGCCCTGAAGGACGAGTGGCAGAAGGTGGATCAGCTTCGCATCCTGGTAGGCGACGAGGTTTCGCATCGCACCAAGAACGCCTTCGTCGAGGGGTTAAGGAAGGTCACCACCCGTCTCGACGGGAGCCTTGAAGCCGAGAAGCAAAAGAACGATTTTCTCGCAGGCGTACCTGCCATCGTCGAGGCCATCCGGTCCGGCAAAATCACCTGCCGCGTCTATCGCAAAGAGAAATTCCACGCCAAAGCTTACATTACTCAAGGCCGGTTGGAGGTCGTCGGCTCTTCAGCCCTGGTGGGCTCATCGAACCTCACGTATCCCGGCCTGACGGAGAACATCGAGCTTAACGTCCAGATCACCGGCCGCCCCGTGACCGTCCTCCAGGAGTGGTACGACGAACACTGGGCCGAGGCCGAGGACGTGACAGCCGACATCCTGCGCACGATTGAGCGCCACACGCGGGACTACTCTCCCTTCGATGTCTATGCCCGGTCGCTCCACGAATTCTTCCGACAGCGGGTAATGACCGACAATGAGTGGCTGGAAAACGACTCAAAAGTCTATCCCATCCTGGATCAGTACCAGAAGGATGGATTCCACGAATTAATGGCGATTGCGGACAAATACCATGGCGGGTTCATGTGCGACGGTGTTGGCCTCGGCAAGACCTTCATCGGGCTTATGGTGATTGAGTATCTCGTCGAGCGGCAGCGCAAACGAGTCGTCTTGCTCGTTCCTAAGGCTGCCCGAAAGCCGGTTTGGGAAGCAGCCCTCGCTCGTTACGCCCCGCACCTCAGCGGCGGTTTCAGCACCCTGGAAATTCTTAATCACACGGACCTGCTCAGAAAAGCCAGTGACGAGAAGGATTACCCTGCGCTCGTTCGAGACATCAAGCAGCGCGCCGACGCCATTGTCGTGGATGAGGCGCACCACTTTCGTAACCCCGGCATCAAGGGGGAGGAAGGCGAGCGCCAATCGCATTACTGGCAGTTCTACGACATCGCCGAAGGAAAGGACCTGTTTTTACAGACCGCCACGCCGATCAACAATCAGCTTATCGACCTTCAGCACATGATCGAGCTTTTCTCCCGGCGCCAGACGGACTATTTCAAGGATGCCCCTCTCGGCATTCACTCCCTACCAGGCCATTTCCGCAAGATGGAGAAGGAGCTTGAGAAGCTCGTTTACAAGCAGTCGGACGCTGCGGAAGACGAGGCTGCGGAAACCAACGAGGTGGAAGCTGAGAAGGTCCTCGCGAATGACGATCTTTTCCGTGCGCTGGTCGTCCAGCGCAGCCGGGCGTACGTGAAAAAGAGTCAGCAGCAATACGGCGGGCCCCAGACGATCTTTCCCAAGAGAGAAGACCCAAAGGTTCAGGCCTACTCCGTCAGGAAGACCTACGGCAGCTTGCTCACCTTAGTGGAAAAGGCATTCAGCAAGGAAAAGCCTCTCTTCTCGCTGGCCGTGTACTATCCCCTCGCTTACTACAAGGGCCTCGATACTTCGGTTGAATTTGCCATGAAAAAAGGGCGGCAAAACCAGGTCGTGCGCCTGATCCGCATTCAGTTTCTGAAGCGGTTCGAGAGTTCTGCGCACGCGTTTGAGATGTCTTGTAACACGCTGCTTCAGAAACTGTTGGCTTGGATCGTTAAGAACCAGCCGCAGGCCGCAGAGCTCCGGCACTTCGAGCGATGGAAGGACAAATATGGGGATCTCATCGATTACGTCCGCGAACGCCAGCGAGAGTTTTGGGGAGATGGCGCGGAGGAGGACGAGGATGAGGATATTGTTTCACAGGAGATGATTGAGGACGCTGAGCGATTGAACCGAGACGAGTACAAAGTGGATGAAATCATCGCCGAAACTATTGACGACCTGCATACACTCGCTGACTTTCTGAATGAACTGAGGAAGTTCAAACCCGCGCATGACGACAAACTCAAAGCCCTTCTCAACTTGCTCAAGTCCGACCCCGTCCTAAAGAAACATAAGGTACTGATCTTCTCGGAGTACATGGCCACCGCGCGTTACCTGAGGAAGCAACTGGAAGCAGCCGGCGTCGATGGCGCGGATGAGGTGGACAGCGGCTCCAAACGCGACCGGGGCGAGATCATTCGCCAGTTCTCGCCCTATTACAACGGCTCGTCGAGCGCCGCGCTCAAAGCGGAGGGGCTCTCCGAAACTCGCATCCTCGTCTCCACGGACGTGCTCTCCGAAGGCTTGAACTTGCAGGATGCGACCCGGCTCATCAATTATGATTTGCACTGGAATCCCGTCCGTCTGATGCAGCGCATTGGCCGTGTGGACCGGCGCATGAATGCGGATACCGAGGCCGCAATACTCACCGACCACCCCGAACAAGGGGAAATCCGCCGTACGGTCGCCTACTGGAACTTCCTGCCCCCCGACGAGATCGACGAACTGCTCAAGCTTTACAGCCGCGTGTCCCACAAGGTCTTGCGAATTTCCAAAACCTTTGGCATCGAAGGCAAGAAGCTCCTCAGGCCCGAGGACGACTACGAGGCTCTGAAAGACTTTACTCACGCCTACGAAGGAACAACCTCGCCCATTGAGCAAATGCGCCTGGAATACCAGAAACTGCTCAAGGACCATCCCGACCTGCTTGAGCGGATCGGTGCTCTCCCCGGTCGAGTTTTCAGCGGCAAGGCTCATCCCTCGACGGGCGCAAAGGCGGTATTCTTCTGTTTCGCTATGCCCGCGCCTGTCGGGAAAACTAAGCCCGACGAGAATGGCACGTGGACGGAGGAGGCGGGAGACACAAAGTGGTACTTGTTCGACTTGGCTACCGAGAAGATTGCTGACGACCCTGCCGAAATCGTCAAACTCATCCGCTCGACACCGGATACGCCGCGCAAACAAGACATCCCCAAGCAGACCCTTTCAGAGATTCGAGGCAAGGTTGAGAAGCATATCAAGAATACTTACCTAAAGCAGGTCCAGGCCCCCATGGGCGTAAGGCCGACCCTCAAAGCCTGGATGGAACTCAGTTAGGAGATTACCGTGAGTGACGTTGATGTTGAACGTCTGCGTTCCATCAAGAGTTTTCCTTCTCTGGTCAAATACCTCCGCGACGAGTTGGAATGGCCTATCGACTCCGACGATTTTGACGAGCTGACCTTCGACTACGAGCCCGAAGAATTGGGCCTGGACGCGAAAACAGCAGTAAAGATCAAAGAGATCAAACAACTCCGCCCACTGGCCTCAAACCAGCCCTGGGGAATCTTCTTCGTCAACTTCGAGCCCAAACGCCTTCCCGTCGTGGTGCTGCGCCGCATCCTGCGCTCACTCGTTATCAAGAAACGCCAGTCCGCCAATAAGCCGCAGCAGGCTGCGTGGCAGCTTCACGATTTGCTCTTTATTTCGGCTTATGGTGAGTCCGAACATCGCGACATTACCCTGGCCAATTTCTCCGATGATTCAGAGGTTGGTGATCTGCCCACGCTCAAGGTCCTTGGTTGGGATGATGAGGACACGGTCTTGCATTTGGCCCATGCCCACGACGTCCTCAAGGAAAGACTCCATTGGCCGGACAACCCGGCAGACCTTGACAACTGGCGGCGCACATGGTCGCAGGCGTTTACGCTTAAGCATCGGGAAGTGATCGGGACCTCCAAGGAGATGGCTGAGCGCATGGCGGAGCTAGCCACAGCCATCCGCAAGCGCGTGAATACGGTCCTGAAAGTGGAGTCTGAGAAAGGCCCGATGCGCAAGCTCATGACCGCGTTCCGAGAAGCCTTGATCCACGACCTCTCCGAGGACGACTTCGCGGACATGTACGCGCAGACCATTACCTACGGATTGCTTTCGGCCCGGGTTTCGCGGCCCATGGGCCTCACGGCCGAAAACGTCAAGGACATGGTGCCTCCGGTCACCAATCCCTTCCTCCACGATTTGCTGTCTCAGTTCCTCACCGTCGGCGGGCGCAAAGGCAAGGTGGATTTCGACGAACTGGGCATCAATGACGTGGTTCAGGCCCTCCGCGATGCAAACATGGAAGCGGTGATCCGGGACTTTGATGACAAGAACCCGCAGGAAGACCCGGTAATCCACTTTTATGAGCTCTTCCTGAAGGAATACGATCCGAAGAAACGCATGCTGCGCGGCGTCTTCTTCACCCCACGACCCGTCGTTTCCTTTATCGTGCGCAGTGTGGACGAAATCTTGCAAAAGGAATTCGGCTTGGCAGATGGCCTTGCGGATACCACCACCTGGGGCGAGATGGCGAAACGTCACCCAGAACTCAAGATTCCAGACGGGGCCAGGCCCGAAGACCCGTTCGTTCAGATTCTCGATCCAGCTTGTGGCACTGGCACGTTTCTGGTTGAAGTGATCGATGTGATTCACCAAACCATGAAGACCAAGTGGCGCAAGCAGGGCCACATGGCCCTTGAATTTCACAATTTATGGAACGAATACGTCTCCGACCATCTTCTGCCCCGGCTCTATGGCTTCGAGCTGATGATGGCTCCCTACGCCATTGCCCACATGAAGATCGGCTTGAAGCTGGACGGGACGGGTTACCGCTTCGGTTCGCACGAGCGCGCCAGGATTTACCTCACCAACAGCCTCGAACCGCCACAGGACTTCTCCGACCGGCTCGATTTCGACGCCCCTGCATTGGCCCACGAAGCCCAGGCCGTCAACGCCATCAAACGCACCCGGCGCTTCACTGTCGTCACCGGCAATCCTCCGTATTCAAAATCGATGAGTAAGCACCCCTGGAGCCTTGGATTGGTAGACGACTTCAAAACTGGTCTGAATGAGAAGAAATCGGATCTAACCCGTGAAGAGTGGAAATTCCTTCGCTTTGGTTATTACAACGTCGAGGTAGCATCTGTTGGGATAGTCGGCCTTGTCATTAACAATGCGTTTCTCAGTGCGCCAACCCACCGTGGGATACGGCACTTCCTACTAGACCACTCAGCCAACCTCATGATTGTTGATTTGCATGGTGACAGTAGGAAAGGCGAGGGAGCGCCAGATGGATCCGCTGATGAAAATGTGTTCGAGATACAGCAGGGCATTTGCGTAATATTGGGTGTAAAGAACCTTGTCGCAAAAGCGGCAGGCCAACTCGGTAAGGCTGACATTTACGGCACCCAACAACATAAGTATGAACGTCTTTGCTTGCTCTCCAGCGCCTCAACCCCGTTCGACAGATTTTCACCAAAACCGCCGATGTTCTTTTTTCGACGCTCAGAAGCTCATGAAGCGTCTCCGTATGCCCTTTGGATTCCAATCTCCGAAGTATTTCTCAACAGCAATACAGGCATACAGACAAAGAACGACGATCTTTTTACTGACATTTCCGCGAGTGCTTTGTGCCGCCGAATGAGCGACGTCCTTCAAAACATCACAACGCATCGCGAGTCAATCTGCCATAAGTACGGTCTGGTGGACTCTGCCGGGTGGCGCGTATCACAGCTTAACGAGATTCAATTTGACGAAGCCGCGGTCCAAAAGTTTCTCTATAAGCCGTTCGATCACCGATTCATCTACTACAACACAAAAGCACTTGGACGAGCGCGGCATTCAACAATGCAGCATATGTTGAAGACAAATCTTGCCCTTGTAGCCACTCGCCAGGTCACTCGCCTGCCTTTCTGCCATGCCTTCGTATCGAGATGGCCAATCGAGGAAAAGACTGGTTCCCACGACCGAACAACTCAGCTTTTCCCACTGTACGTTTATTCTGAGACGAGCAAGTTCGAGTTCGGCCAGCGGAACAATCATCGACAAAGCGCGCTTTCCCCTGCCTTCATTTCAAAACTTTCTGAGATCCTCGGCGTGCAGATCGAAGACTTTGCAATTCGACATGATTCAGATCTGGTAACCCCCGAGCAGGGATTCTATTACATCTATTCTATTTTGAGCTCCCCCTGTTACCGGGAGCAATTTGGCCTACAGTTGATGGGAGATTTCCCACGCATACCGTTGACTGGAAACCCGGACCTGTTCCGTGCGCTAGCCCGGCTGGGCGGGGAGCTTGTCGCCCTCCACCTTATGGAGTCTCCCAAGCTGGAGAAACACATCACGAAGTACGTGGGCAAAGGCGACGACGAGGTTGCAGCGGGCTATCCGAAGTACAGCGCCGAAACCGTCAGGATTAATCCCACCAAAGGGTTCGAGGGTGTTTCCGAGGATGTCTGGAATTTCCACATCGGCGGCTATCAGGTCTGCGAGAAGTGGCTGAAGGACCGCCGCGGCCGGGTGCTTTCCGAAGAAGACATCGCCCACTACCAGAAGATCGTGGTCGCCCTGAAAGAGACCATCGGCCTGATGACCGAAATCGACGAGGTGATCGAAGCCCACGGCGGCTGGCCTGGCGCGTTCACCACAGGAGAGCAGCCTTGACTCACTCCAATGCGGGCTTGGCGGTTACGGTGACCATCACCGCTGGGGTGCACTGGCAGGCCACGATAATCCCTCCACACCACTCATGACTGCTACCCGCCCATCCTTTATTTCTACAACTCTGTCCGCCAGTTCCCATACGAGGGGCGTGTGGCAGATGAAGATGACTTGGTGAAATCCGCCGAGGTCCATTGCCCGGCGCAGCATTCGCACGTACTCCTTGCCATTCGTGGCGTCCAGAGCTCCCACGGTTTCGTCTCGGAACAGAGTTTCGTAACGAATGCCTTCGCCCTGCCGCATGTTGTAGATGGCGATGCCTAGGTTGACGGCTTCGTTGACCAGAACGAACTGCCCGCCCGAGAGCTCATCCACGAGGTAAGTTCGGTCCAGGTTCTTGTTGCGGACCTCCACATCAAAATCGTCTACCATCCCCTTGCCGTCCGCCTTGGGCCGCTGTGTCCTGAAGCGGATTTCGAACTTGTTGTCAAAGCAGCCCTCAAGCAAAGAGTTCACCAAGATCGAGACTTGTGGTCCGGCGGCCTGGATCTCGCAAAGTTGGATCTCGTCCGGCCCGAAGACCCTGGCGAGATAGTTGTAGTCTTCCTGCTCAGTCCTTGCGGCCCCGAGTTCGGCCTCGACCTGGGCCAAGCGAGTGCGCGCGGCCTCTCGTTGCTCCTGACGCTGTATGATTTGGGCCTGGCGCGCAATGAGACCGTCTCGCTCACGGCGGCAGGAGACAATCAGACGGTCCGCGTTTTCAATCTCCCGCCGGGAAGTATGTATCTTAGCGTCAAGATCAGAGAATGCAGAGAGCCCAGATTCCTTCCTTGATAGTTCCTCGCTGACTTCCGCACGGGCCTGAGCCATGCGTTCCAAAGCCTTGAGCCGTTCGTCCCGCCGCGCCTCGACTGCTCGCAATTCCTCGTACCGTTGCCGCTCCTGGTCAACTTTCTTGCGGTCCCGCTCACAGCCTTCGAGTGTCCGGGTGAGATCAAAGGATGGGGTGACAATCTGAATGAGCGAACTGCGTTGGACCTCGACTTCAATTGAGAGTGTGGCAACCTCTCCCTCCAGTATCGGAATCTTCTGCCCGGCTTCGACAGCGCGCTGAATCTTCGGGCAAGAGGCGTAAACCCCTTCTCCCCGACAGGGCACTATCGCAAGCTCTTCACGCTCCACCCGCAGACGTTCAAGTTCGGCCAGGTTCGCTCTAAGCTCGGCATCCAGAGTTTGGACCGTGCGTTCAGTCTCACGATTAGATGTCTCCAGGCCCTGTATCTCCCGGATCTGCCGATGGAGCTCTTCGATGCGAGCGGTAAGCACCGCGCCTCGTCCCGTCAAATCGGCGAGGTCCTTCTTTCCCGTCAGCAGGCTCTCATCCCTCCCTATCTGGCGTTTGGTTTCTGTGATCTCGGCGTCGGTCTTACGCAGCCGCTGTTTCAGAGTCTCAACCTCACCCAGGAGCGGCTTTCGACTGGCCTCCGCTGCCTGAAGCTCCAGCAGCCGTTGCTGTGCCGCACGCTTCTCGGCTTCCAGGGTCTCAAGACGGGACGACACTTCTCGAAGCCGGGCCTCGACTTCCCCGGGTTCTTCAACCCCGCCCTCCACCAGCTCCTTCAGGCTTCTCGCCTGCCCTTCCAGGCCAAGCGTGGTCCTGGCCACGTCTTCCGCCTTGTCCTTAGCTGCGGCTGCAATCAGTCTCAGCCGGTCCAGCCCGAGCAACTCTCGGATGAACAACTCCTTCCGCTCGCTGCGGTCCAGCGAGAGAAAGTTCCCCGTGCGCTTTTGGCTGGAAAAGATACTGCTCAGGAAGAACTCCGGCGTACCAGCACATTTCCTGACAAGCTCCTCAAAAGGTTCCCTCTTGCCATTGGTCAGTGGTTTCCCATCCCCGTTGAAGAGATAACTCTCCATCTGTCGGGACTTCGGATCGATCTTGAGAAGCGACCGGTAGCGCGCACCATTGACACTGAACGTAAGGTCGATTTCAGGCTGGGGATGGGTCGCGAAGTCATAAAGCGAGCGCTTCTGGCCGGGCAGTTGGCGGAACAGAGCTGCGAAGACCGATCCGATCAGGGTTGATTTGCCGGCGCCGTTCTCGCCCACAATGGCAATCAGCCCCTCACCCAGACTATCGAAGTCGACGCAAACTTCATTTGGGAATGCCTCAGTGATTCCCCGCAGCCGCAGGTGATGCAGTCTCATCGTAAGACCTCCCGGTGCATTTTGAACTCCACTTAGGAATCTTCGGATGTTCGTCAGTATCAATATTTATGAGGGTTTGAATGCAATAGGTTGCCAGAAATACCGGCAGTTTTCGCCTTGCTTTCTACAGGCCCTCACAATCGCGCTGTGTGGCCCCCCAGCGGTTTCCCAGTTTGGTTGAGGGGAGACCCGCCCGTGCTCCTCCGGTATTCCAGGATGACGCTTGAAACCCGACGGCGCTTCGCGTACGATGCGGCCTACAGGCTCCATGCAGCGATAACCCAAGAAGGGATACAAACATGCTGCCTATTGGCGCTCGCCTTCGCCGACTTCGCGAAGAGAAGGGAATGGCTCAGGGCGATGTAGAACAGCGGACGGGCTTACAGCAACAACACATCTCGCGCGTGGAAAACGGCCAAACCGTCCCCACGCTTGAAACCCTGCAACGCTTTGCTAAGGCGTTGGATGTCCCTTTGTACGAGCTTCTTTACTCCGGCGAACAAGGGCCGACCACGCCCCGGTTGAAAGCTCTAGAGACTGTGGAGAAACTTGCCCAAGAAGGCGGCAAGGCCGGAACAGAGGCTCGCTTCCTCTTGAAGCTCAGCAGCCTTTTGGTGCGCATCCCCGAGAGGGATCGGGGGCTCTTCCTGTCTTTCGCCAAGGGATTGGCCACGCGCTGACTAAAACAAGAATCGTTTGGGCAGATAATGATGATGGTGTTCAGCTTTCTTGACTGAAGAGAACTGCTTTCTCGACTTCCGCCAGCTTTGCAAGCAACCGCTCTTGACGGTCTGCAGGTGGGATGCCTTTCATCGTCCAGTAGGCACGAAGCTTTTCCTCGGCTGAGCGGGCGGCAGCGATAGGAGCAGGCTCCGCCGGGATGTCCGCATCGTGCTCGATCTTCACCTTCAGTTCCGCGGGATTGGCAGACAGCAATTTCTCCCTTAGATTCTCCTGCTGTTCGCGGCTGAGCAAGTGGTCAGGTCCATTAGGGACAGTCACCACGACTTTCACCCGAGAGTTTTTCAAGGTGAGGAAGTCCAGATGCTCAGGCAGCCGCAGTTCGCCATCTTGGTAGACAGCGTGAACTTCGACCATTCGCCGCGTGGGCGACACCCTGAATTCAATATCCAGGTCCGACAGGTCCGGACAAAGCTTAGGAGTATTCAGTGTCACCAGGTGGTAGCCTTTGTCTTCAACCTCGCTGTAATCGCAGCGAGAGAGTGAGCCGGCATACCAAATGCGCGGGGCCAGTTGCTGACGGAGGTGAACGTGGCTGAGCCCGACATACTGGGCCTTCAAGCTGCGCAGTGGGTCCAAGGGATACTCAGCACAGCGCCCGACCAGAGGTTGACCACTGCTCACTCTGGCGCCAGCCACCCCGAAGTGCCCAAAGAAGAGCTTGTAGCATCCAGACCTCTGCTCAAATCGCTGGTTGAACTCATCGAGTTGCTGTGCGAAGGCCTCACCCAGACTGTGCTCGTTGCCAGCCATCACGGCTTTGCGAGGATACGGGAAGACCGCAATAGCAGCTTCACCCAGCTCAATAAACTCTGGCTCAGTGCAAAGGTAGATGGGGTGCTTTCCCCTGGCTCGGCCAAACACATACAAATCTCCCTCAAGCTCCGCCCCGTGATTTCCTGCAACCAGAATCACCGGAGCGTGGTTGGCCATTTCGACCAGCCTGTCGACCCAGAAGTTCCGTTCCTTAATCGTGGCCTTGTAGGTTGTGAGGTCGCCGTTGATCACAAAGAGGTCAACACCCGTCCGGATGGCATCTGCGACAAACCATTCCAGACACTGAGCGGTGTCGGCGAAGTAGTGATTCTCTTCCAAATGTATGTCACCCAGATGTGCGCAGACGAAGTTCATGACGAACGCGCTCCTTTTCCACCACTTTGGCTGCCGTCGTTGCAGCAGAAACTGGTGAAGCATTGATAATGCGCGAAGGTTCAGCTTTACAGGACTGACTTTGCCCTTTCCCAATCGATGGATTCAATACTCCTCGGGCAGAAGAAGAGTCGTGATTGCTCGGTCCGCTTCAGTTATCAACCAAAGCGTGTCGCCAGACTTCGTTCGATAACTGCTCATGACGCGGAATCCGTGCTTCAGGCTGTACGTGTTTTCGGCCAAGTCATGCGCGTCTAACTCTCCCCAATCGCCAGAGACGTGGCGGAGCAGAAACTCATTGGGCGTCTGGTTTGCCCGCGCCAAGGTCGCTAGAGCGCCGGGCGTGGCAACGATCTGACCTAGAGGAAATAGGCCTTGCATATGAGGGCTCCTTCCAAAGTTATTTGACTTCATCCCTTCACTTTCGCGTGGGAGATTCGTCGGTGGGCTCAATTTCGGGAGTGGGTCTGTCGCGGGACGGTGACAACGAGCGAGCCTCCGTCAGTGAGGTTGACCCCGCGGTCAGATGATTCAAAACAGGCCCAGTTGACTCGATGAGGTGGTAGCAGCCGTCGTGCGCCGTGAAGTCTTGCGCTTGGGCAGGCCTTCGAGTGAACTGCCGAACACGAGGAGTTGCGTCACCACTTCCGGAATCGATGCTGGCGGTGGAATAATGATTTCCGGCACATCTCCAACCCCAGGTTCGGCTTCGGTTTCCGGTGGGAGAGTTTCCACAGAGCGGACTCCAAACACTTCCGCCTGCTGCTTCTGCAATTGTTTCCAGACGAGGTCGGCAGATTCGCCTATTCCTTTTTCTGTAACAAGCTCCCGCGCCATCGCCATCAGGATGTCATCACCTTCTTCGATCGCCTGCAGGCCGTCAGTTGCGAACTTCCCTTCCATTGCCAGTGAGACCAGGAGCTTCTTCCCCATCAGCCGCACACACGTTTCCTGCATGGTGCCCGCATAGTAGAAGAACTTAACGTTGACGTTCGACCACTGTCCAATCCTCCACGAGCGCCGGCTGGCCTGTCGCAGGGTGTAGATGGAATAGCCGGTTTCGTAGAAGAAAATATCTGGAAATGACCAGAGGTCGAGTCCCGTCTGAACCAAACGCGGGTGCGCGATCACTACCTGCACACCGGCCCGCAGCTGACGCTCATACCACGCTTCACGCTCTTCCGGCGCAACCTGGGTCGTGAGCACAGCTACGCGGATCCCTTCTTTCGCCAGGATGCTCTCCAGGCGCCGCGTCACGTCTCGCTTCTGCGTATAGACCGCGTAGACCTGCACCTTCCTGCCACGCTCAAGCGAGGACTTGATTTCCTCCAACAGCCGCCGCTCCTTGGCATAGACAAAGTCCTCATCCAGGTCACGCGTAGCCGCGATCAGGAATGGCTCGCGACGTTGGGTTTCGGGATTGAACTCACGCCCTATCAAGTCCCCGAAGCCGAAAGGCCGGTCGGGATAAGCGAGGAGAGCATTCAAGGCGACGCTCGCGACCGACTGGTTGCCTCGATGCTCGCGCAGGGCCTTCTTGATGTCCTGTTCCAGGTCCTCGTAAGCCTTCTGCAGGGGTTGATCCATCTCCACGCTAACCACCTCCTCCCGGTAGGGAGGAAGAGCATCGGAGATGTCCTCCAGCGACACGAAGGCGCCAAGACTCATCAGGAAGCGGCCAAACAGCAGGGGTGACGCACCCGGGCGATGGCGGAGCCGGGTGGTAACGCGCGCCTCAGAACAGGCGTTGTCGGCGGGCTCAATCACCGTGATCTTCTCCAGCAACCCGTAGGTTTCGGTAAAGGCCCGAACACCGGCTTCTCCATACTCAAAGCCCTCTTCCAACATCCTCGAAGGCTCAAGGCGAAACAGGATGTTGAAGAGTTCATCTGCGTAGCCCCCGAGCAGTGTGCCGGTGAGGACGGCAATGTGGCGGGCGGACGAAGCCAGTGTGCCCAGAGCGTTCCCCTGGGCCGTATCTCCTCCCTTCAGCTCGTGAACTTCGTCAGCTATGGCGTAATCGAAGAACCCGTCCATGTACCGGCCGATGAAGTCGACGGGGGCAAAGCGGCGAATCTTCTTCCCATCCGCCTGCCAAAGGGCGCTGTAGAGTGGCCGGCGGGCATGATTTGTCCCTTCCGCCTGGCCCAGCATTTCGCTGAGCTTCACCTTCTTGAAGTCCATCGCCAACAGGCGCTCGCCCTCAGTGCCGAGGTAGACCGGGGCCTCGCTGTCGGGATTAACGACGCTCCCCTGATAACGCCCGCAACGGGCGACCTGGTAGGCGTGCCTCCAGAAGTACCCGAGCTTGGCACGGTCCCGGCCGACAACGAACAGTGCCGGAGAAGAGCAAATTGAATCCCAGCGCTTACGAGCCGAGGGTGAGGTCCTGCGCAGACGCAACTCGCTCAAGCTGGTCCGCAATCCCTCGCGCACGATGCGTTTGTTTCGCAACTTGACTTCGTTCACGCCGTGATGACTGTTGGAGTTGGTTGGCGTCCGCAGCCCGTCACTGATGAAGACGCGAACACGCGGCAGGGTGAGGATCGCTTCCCGGCACCACTTCTCGACCAATTGAGGTGGGACCATTGCGAGAGCCGTAAAGGGCCGGTCCTCAGCGTGGGTTTGAACGGCAGCCAGCGAGATCAGCGTCTTGCCCGTACCGCACTCCGCAATCACAGCACCTGCTCGGGCCTGCTGCCAGCGTCGGACCAGACCCATGATGGCGAGGGTCTGAGCGGGATAAGGTTTCCGAAGGAGCTTGCCAATAATTGGTGACGGTGGGTCGTCGATGGAATGCAAGGGTGGGAAGGAATCAAGTATTCTTGCCGCGAGTTCAGCGGTGTTGCCGCGCAAGTAGTCGGCGATGCTGGCGGGCAGGGGCACGATTTCCTCCTTTCAGGGAAAGTTCAGGGCTTGGCGGCAGCTGGTATGCTTGGTTGGGGCTCAGTCATTCTACGTAGGTGGTGGGATCAGCTGTACTCGATAGAATGCTAGACGGTAAGGCAAAACCTGTGTGTGCAGTCGAAATCTGTGCGCGCTACGGGGCTCAATCTCCGATATGCCGACTAACCGTCAAAGTGGACTCGTGCGAGGTAAATACTATGCCGCTACAGGTGATCTATCCTGCTTGCAAGGTGACGAGGTCGCAAGTTGAGCAGCGCGTGGGACCGAACATTGCCAGCCCAGTGCCCGGCCTTCGCGCATTAACGCGCCCGGCACTATGCCGAGGGACTCGAAAACTGCGGAGCCGGTCGACGAGGCCGATCGGTGCCAGCGTATCTGTCACACAAAACCAATCCAGAATTTACGGTAAGGCCGCGCGCGGCATCAGAAAGTTTGCGAGCAGGAGAGGTGCCGCGGTGTCCTCTTCCTCTTCAAGGAGCGACTCGAACATCCGCGTCAAGGGGGCCGTCCAATGGGCCAACTTCTTGCGCCTCTTGGCGAGAGCGGCGAAGCGGAAGGGTGAGTGAGATTCCAGGTGCGCGAGATAGTCGCAGGTGAAGTGCCTGGCGGAATGACCCGCGGACCAGACCGGCAGCAGGGAACAACTCATGCGGATCATCTCTTTCAAGGGTCTGTGATTGAGGGCTGTGCCGCGGAGAGACGGGCGATTCGTGGGCATGCGCTCAATCTGCCGCATGACTCGGCTGCCAAAATGCAGCATGCGCGTCGTGAGTTCGTCCAGTGAAGCGCAGCTCCACGCACAGGAACGCGCGTCTACAACGGCCTGCGTGAAAATCGTGCGGTTGCCTTCGCGTAGATCCTGCTGTAGATCCTGTAGGTCGTCCTCCAACTGCAACAGCGCTCCCCAACCAAAGGCGACCCGAGCTTCCTCCGGCGACAGCGAGCCTGCAACCAAGCAGGCGTCCGCCGCCACGGATGTGCCGCCCTTCTCAAAACTTAGTCTGAGGATGTCGACATTCTCCGGCGAGGAGCCGAAACGCAGCATGCGAACGCTGCTTTCTTGCGCCTTGTGAATCGCCAGCAGCCTGGCATAGACTTCCGACCAGGCATTGCGGGGATACTCCTCCTCAATAATCTCGACAAGGCGCCAAATGGTGGCTTCCTGCTCATTGAGCGCGGTGATCGCGTGTCCTTCGAGGCGCTGGCGAAAGCGGCCACTGAACGCGAGCTTGGCCGCCAGAGAGGTCGACGTGTCGTCGAGATAATTGTCGGTGTACGGGTAAAGCATGCTGTAAGCGAAAATCGACGGCGTGAGGCGCATCGGTTGTCCCATGAGAGCTTGCAGAGCACACGCGGTCCACGCGTTACGGCAGGCCTGACAAATGTCCGCGGCACTTATGGCGGGATCCAGATGGCGCGCTTCCCGGGCAAGGTGCGTAGCGACACCGGAGAATCCATGGTCCAGCAGGAGTTCGAGATGGGAATCACCAAGGTCCAGACAAGTTTTCGCAAAACAGGTGAAAGCAAAGGTGAGGCGGTTTTGCGCGGCGCGGCGTTCTGATCTAGTGCTGGGACGATCACGCAATTCCTTTTCTACCGACTGCAAAAAGCGGTCCAGCTGAGCTTCACGAGTGGCTTGCTCGTCGGGGGTGAAGGTGCTGTTGAGAGCCGGAAGCGGCTGCGAGTCCTGTTTCCAGACAGAGAGCCAATCTTGAAGGAGTTCTTGCACGGGGATTCCCATCCTTAGGTTTAGATACGCGGCCGGTGGCAGGATTGTTCCGTTGGCTTGCTGGTCGGTTAAGTGGGTTTTAGTACGAACTTTACTGATAAGCACGGGTCAGCTAAAGGTCGCGCTAGTCCTCCTGCCGTCAATGATCTTCCCCCTGTCATGCAGTAGCCAGGAGGAAACAGGTCAGCCGCGCGCGCATGAAACCTCTCCCTTAAGCGCCCACATTTCCCCGGCCAAAGGTGCTCAGCTTCCACCTGTCGTTATTCCTCCGTTAGAGATCAGGCACGCGGGCCGAATCCCATCCGGGCTGGTTCCCTCCTCGTGATCACTCTCGTCAACTCGGAAGAAGCTGCTTGCCAAGCTCCAGCAGACCGGTCCATTGCTTTCGGGAAACGAGATCCGCTTCTGCCTGAGCGCCCTGCCAATCCATTTCAAGAACACTTTCTTCGATCCTCTGACCAGCACAGGCGAACACCCCAAGCCCACGATCGCTTGGATCATCCTATGCCGGGTGAGTTCCTGGTTGAACCAAGTCGCCCACTCCGGCACGACGGGCAATCCATACCGCTGCGCGATGCGATACAGCACGAACGTCGGGTCGTTGTCACACAGGATGGTTCGCCTGCCTTGTGGGTCTGCTCCCGGTCGCGTCTTGGCCAGCTCTGCCGAGGTCGCGACTAGGTGGCGGATTGGTTTGCGGCCGGCGATAGTGATTGTCCCGCGGAAGCATTGGGCGTTCTCACCCAGGCTAGCGGTGAGCGGCTCGATCCCCGGAGCTTCCACGGTAAAGAGGTTCTGCTCGATGACGGCTGCCCAGATGGCGCTAACGTCGGAGTCTCCACCCAAGACCGAGATGATATGGGCCTTACAGATCCCCTCGCTTTCGACCTCGCCAATGAACCGATCCATTCGAAGCCGGATTCGCGTGGTGGTGTCTTTCATCCGCTTCGTGTATTCCAAGACCCCGAAGCGCTCGTGGGCATTCTTCATGGTTTCCTCTTGTGGCTCGTGGGATTTGGCTGAATGAGAAACCGAAGTGGGGTGACAGCGACAGGGCTACTTCAGGATTGCAACCTGGCCGGTGCTGAAGACAACAGTCAATTCATTAGAGAAGCGTTCTTTCTCCCTTACCGTGACCACGCCCTGCTCATCTTCTTCCTCTGTTTTGTCCACCAACTTGACGGCCTGCCAGAAGGAGATATGGCGCTGATCTTCGGATCCAAAGATGCCATTCAAAAGTCCTGAGCACGCCAGGAGGCCGACGTGCCCTGCGTGTAAGGGCGTGAGGGGCCGGCCTGTGGTAGACACGGGCTCAGCAAAGAGAATGCGTCCTGCCTGTCGATAGGCCGCTGACTGCGGCAACAGATCCTCGATCTCATCCAGGGGCAGGCCACGATAGACCAGTTGAGCTGGTCCGCTCACGGGCACGTCGTACCGCGCTTCGGGCTCAGAAGGCAGGACTGGGATTTGGGAGGGGTTCCTGGCCAGGCTGGCATAGTAAAGCCGTGCCCGGGTGATATCGCTGTCCGTAAGGCGCTCTTTCTCACGTCGGCTTCGTCGTGCTCCGATGACAACCACCTGCTTATAGCGCACACACTCGGGTGCTTCGAGCCGGTAAACCCGGACGTCACGGAAATGGGTAGAGAGAATCTGACTACACTCAGCAAGTCTCTCCCAGGGTATAACCAACACCAAGATGCCGGCTGGCTTGAGCCAGCGATAGGTGTGACTCAGAAACGACTGCTCGGTGCGACGACTGTCAGCCGGCCCGAGTGTCCAATCGTAAGGTGGATTCAAATACACGAGACCAAAGCACTCGACCGGGCACTGCACTTCCAGTGCATTCCCTTGGACTACGTTGTGAATCCGCTGCTCGGCCTGCTCGGCACGGTAAGCATCAAGCTCAATACCGTAGCGAAGCACCTCGGCATCGCTGGTGATCGCCTCAAACGCTACGCCATCTCCGACGCAGGGATCGAGCACCGACGAGGGCTGGTCCGGAAACAGGAGAAACCTGCGAATCCGCTGGGCCTCGGACAATGGCAGCGGGTAGAAGCCGAGTCGACTTTTGCCGACGAAGCGCATGGGGGAACCTCCTTTCTCAGAAGAATGTGTACGGTCGTCGTGGAGAATTAGCAGTCCGGCATGCGATCTATCTCAAGGCCAAGCCTCACAGCGTCGACAGGTTTTGCCGCACTGTAGTCCAGGGTGACACGAGACGGCAACCTCGCCGAAAAGGTGGGATTGGGAGGACGTCTGGTGCAAGAAGCGAACCAATCACCCACGGCCCAGCGAGCTGACATCGCGGTTGGTAGAGCCAACAGGGTACCCGGATCGATGAGCGAGCCAGCCGTGAGTACGCGGTCTCCAGAGTGTTGGCTCACCACGAGA
>Ga0208323_1000417_pt1 | contig 19454 bp, 16 predicted proteins | sample June2015DPH_10_1_2_FD_184703 | JGI IMG/M metagenome (GOLD analysis project Ga0208323, IMG submission 184703) | Peatland microbial communities from SPRUCE experiment site at the Marcell Experimental Forest, Minnesota, USA - June2015DPH_10_100... | ecosystem: Environmental > Terrestrial > Soil >... | reverse complement strand
CTTATGTTCGCGCATTAATTATGTGCAGAACGACCTCGGCAAAGCCGTCGCCCGCCCCATGATCGCTGATATACCTGGCAGACTTGCGGAGCTTCTTTTCATCCATTTCAGGGAGGTCGGTGTTAGGAATAAGAACACTATATGTGAACAGTTTGAAGAGGGAAAGGTCCGTCATGGAATCACCTACCACCAGTACCTCTTCCGGCCTCATCTTTGGCACATCCATCAACCGCAACAGCCTTTTAAGTGTTTTTCCCTTGTCTATACCTTTCTGCATGAGGTGCAGGATATAAGTGGAATCCAGCACCTGAACTTCCCCGACGCACTTTTTGAGATCTTCGATAGCTATCCCTTCGGCCCGGCAAACTATGTCGATCATCCTCTCAGCGTTGTCTTCCCTCTCAGTGATGCGGCCCGGATACCTGGATTTGAGTTTATCCAGCGCTTCAACTGCAGGCTGACGTGAATAGCCTAAGTCCACTAAACCGCTTTTATAATTCATCCTGGCGACAGCGCCGTTTTCCGCGATCAGCGGTCCGCCGATGTCCAGGTCGGCGGCCATAGCTACCAGCATGGGGTCGGTGCGGCCCGAGACCAGTCCTACCGTAATACGATGCTCTTTTAAATTATGCATGGCATTAGCGACAGCAGGGCTGAGCTGATCGCCGCCATTATTGAGCGTGCCGTCGACGTCGGTCATTATGAGCTTTAGGTTGAGGGCTGTTTCACGTGTGATCCGGGTGTAAGGTTGTATCATTGGAGTAAGTTTAACAAATATTCAGGTCTTGAGGTTTGGACCCGGGGGTCGGTTCAGGCCCTGGCCTTGTCGCCGCTCAGCTTGTAGCTGTTGCGGCCGTGCTCCTTGGTATAGTACATGGCGGCATCCGCCGCTTTGAGCAGATCTTCGATGTTGGAACCGTCCCGGGGAAAGACGGCTATGCCGATGCTGGTAGTCACCTGTAGTTCCTGCCCATTCGCTATGGACGGATCCTGGAAAGCCGAGAGTATTTTCTGTGCTGTTTTAAGGACATCTTTGATATTGGTAAACTCCGGGATCAACACGACGAACTCGTCGCCGCCCAGCCGGGCCACGGTGTCACTTTTACGCACGAGAGCGGTTAATCGATCGGCCGTGGCTTTAAGGAGTTCGTCGACGGCGGCGTGGCCCAAGCTATCATTGATAGTCTTGAAATGATCCAGGTCGAGTTCCATGATAGCCAGCTTTCTCTTGTTGCGCTGGGCCTGCGCGCAGGCAACATTGAAGCGGTCATACAATAGTAGCCTGTTAGGCAGGCCGGTCAGCGCATCGTGCATGGCTATAATAGCCAGCTTACTTTGCAACTCCATGCGTTCGGTTACATCGCGGCCCACGCAGCGGAAGCCGATAATCTTCCCATGGTCATCCTTTTGCGGCGATATCGAAATCTCGGCAAATTCAGTCACACCATCCTTTCGAGTCAGCCTGAAGGTCAGGCCCTTATGCGGTTCGCCGGTTTCACGAACTCGGACGAACTGCGCCAAAATATCATTTATTTCATCCAGTATGGTAATAGAACGGAAGTTCGCTCCGACTACCTCTTCCTTTGTAACACGCAGGACCCTGCACAAGGCATTATTTACGAAAGTAAAATTGCCCGCCAGGTCCAACTCAAAATAGGAATCGTTTATCTCCTCCAATATGGTGCGGAATTTCTTCTCAGATTCCGTTACCATTTTCTGTAGCCTTTTGACTTCAGTGATATCGAACAGGGTGGTCCTGCTCATAAGGAAATTCCCCGCTTCATCCTTGAGGGCTGTGGCGTTTACCAAGGTGGGGAAAATGGTGCCGTCTTTACGTACCAGTTCAAATTCCAGGTCCTTGACCCAGCCGCGCTCCTTGAAAACAGGGAAATTTCTAAGGAACACTTTACGGCTCTCATCTGTGAGGATATCAGTGAACTTTTTCTTCCCGATAAGCTCGTCCCGCTTATATCCCAGCCAGGCAAGCTCGGTGTCATTGACTCTCACATAGGCGCCGTCTTTATCCAGCGAGTGGTATCCCGCCGGCGCATTGTTATAGAGGTCCTGGATTCTCTCGGCAGCCTTTTGCCGCTCCTCCTCGATCTTTCTATGCTCGGTGATGTCGCGGACGATACCGATGACTGCTACAACTTTACCGTTGAGATCTTTCATGGGGCTAAGGCTGGTGCTATTCCACATATTTTTGTCACCAAAAGCCAGAATCTCCTCAATTTTTATATCTATTCCAGTTTCGAATACTTTCTGTATATTAGCTGATGTACTAGCAGCAATTTGTTTTGGGAATATTTCAGTAAGTGACTTGCCGACCATATCTTCCGGCTTTTTATGGAAAAAGCCGGCTGCGAAGCTGTTCATGGACAAAATTTTCATTTCACTATCGATCATAAATATTTGGTCAACTGCGGCTTCAATAACCGCTCTATATTTTGCTTCGCTTTCTTTCAGCTTCTCCTCCGCCCGCTTGCGTTCGGTGATGTCATTGAATACAACAACCGTGCCTGCTACCTTGCCTTCTTCTTGAATGGGCGTGCTGCTGTATTCGACCAGAAAATTCGTGCCATCCTTTTTCCAAAAAACTTCGTTATCTATGCGATGTATTGCCCCATCCTTTAACGCTTCATAGATTGGACATTCCTCGTTAGCGTATGGACTGCCATCGGGTTTTTTATAATGCCAGGTTGAATGACTATGCTTATCGATGAGCTCATCGACTTCATAACCTAGCATTTTGGCGGCAGCTAGATTAACAAATGTGTGGTTGCCCTGTTTATCTAGCCCTATAATACCTTCACCTGCAGAATCTAAAATCAGTCTGTTTAAATGACTGCTATGTTCTAGCTTCTCTTCCGCCTGCTTGCGCTCGGTGATGTCTTTAACGATATGCACCGTGCCTTCGAGTTCGCCTTTCTCGCTGAATATCGGTGAGCAGGATACCTCCATATATATCCCCAGAAGCGGCTCGAACACCTCTTGGGTTACACCCGATTTGCATGCAATCACCTGCTCATGAGGGCAATTCAGGATAGGGCCGGAAGAATTGTGAACAATCTCATAACAATGCTTGCCGATAAGCTCCTCCGGCCGCACCTGGAAAGCATCGGCGTAGGCTTTGTTGACCCTGATGAGCTTGAAATCCTTATCCTGGATGGAGATCAGGTCGGAAATGGCGTCAAAGGTGGTCTGCCACTGCTCGGACCTCCTTTTGACGATATCTTCCGCCTCCTTGGCGGCGGTGATATCCTGGAAAGTTCCTCCCACTTTGGTTATCAGGCCGTTTTCACTGTAAGCCTTGCCCACGGTGCGTACCCAGCGGCGGTTGCCCGTGGCTGTAATAAAGGGCAGCTCCAAGTCGAACGGCTCGCCGAAGATCACGGCGTGCTGTATGGCCTCAGTTATGACCGGCACTGCTTCGGCAGCATAAAATTTAATCGTGTCATCCACGGTAATACGGTGCCCCGGTTCCAGCTCGTGAATGCGGTATACTTCGTCGGTCCAGGTCTGCAAGCGCGTTTTAACATCGAATTCCCACCCGCCCACGCTGGCCATTTTGCCGGTCTCGTTTAAGAGGTCCAGGGCGTGAGATTCTTCCTCCCGCGCTTTGAACTCGCTGCGCCTGAAAGAATAGAGGCGGCCGGACACATAGATGCCGATTATATTGGCCATGAGCAGCGCCACCACCGAGGCATAGATCGCTGGCCCCAATGCCGCAGGGTGCAAGAGGAAAAGGTTGAGCGACTCGGCCAGCATGAACAGCAGCCCGCCTGTAGTCCTGAACATCAACCTCATGGGCATGCCCAGGTAAATTATTGTGATTAAAACGACATCTATCGGGATGTTCCCGATGTAGCTGGAGGGCCGGGTCAGGTTGATAGCGGCCACCATCACAGCGCTCAAAATGAGCCAGACAAATAGGTTCCAGTCGAAATTGACGGGGTTCCGGTTCTTCCTCAGATAAACAATAAGCCCGATGAAATAAACCAGATATATGCTTCGTAGCGCTATCAGATAGTAGAAGGTGGGTGTGAGCCCGAAGAGAGCATAATCGTTATAGGCGAAGGCCACCAGCAGTATAGTGAGAAAGACCATGGAAATAGAGGCTGTCCGCACATCATCTTTCAGGTAGTACCGCCGGTACTCCCTTTCCATGCCCTCCGGCAGATAGCCGTCAAGCCGTGGCAGCTTCAACCACTTCATTGATAGGAATTTCCCTAACTTATTCTAATTTAAACCTGCCTTCCTTGAAAAGCTTCAGGCAGACATCTACCACATCGGGGTCGTAAAGTTTGTCCCTGCCGGCCGATATCTCAGCCAAAGCCTTGTCGGGCCCTAGCGCCGGACGGTAGGGACGATGCGAAGCCATCGCTTCAACTACGTCCGCCACTGCCAGGATCCTGGCCTCGATGGAAATGTCCTGGCCAGCCAGCCCGGATGGGTAGCCGGAGCCGTCCAGCCTTTCATGGTGCTGCAACACGGTCTGCGCAACCTCACAGGGGAAATCCATGCCCTTTATGATGTCGTAGCCGCCCTGCGGATGGGTCTTGATTATTTCAAACTCCAGCCTGTCCAGCTTGCCAGGTTTGCTGAGGATATCCGACGGCACATAGATCTTGCCTATATCGTGGATGGTGGCAGCCATCCTCAAGCGCTCAATTTGATCGTCGCTCAGTTTCATTTCCGACGCTATGGCGGAGCAAAGTGCAGCCACTTTGTTTTGATGGCCGGATGTATAGGGGTCCCTCATCTCCACTATCTTGGATAGGGTATCTATCGCGTCGTTTAGCGTCTTTTTCAGCGCCATGTAACTTTTCTCCAGTTTTTCTTGTGATTGCTTGCTCTCGGTGAGGTTGTCGAAGAGGGCTACGAAGTATCCCTTTTCCGTACTGTAAGCCGAGACGGAACACCACATGCCCATGGCACTTAAAAAGGTCTCGAATCTTTCGGACTTGCCGGACAGGGATACTCTTCCGAATATTTCGAACAACTCGGGGTTTGATTCCCGTATGCCGGGGATGACCTCGCTCACCCTTTTCCCAATAATGTTTTTGAGGCCGTTCAGCTTCCCGAAGGTATCGTTTACCGAGATGAAGACAAAGTCCTGCGGCCGGTCATCCTCGAAAATCATCTGGCAGTAGACCACGCCGTTTAGCATATTCTCGAATAGTGAACGGTAACGCTCTTCGCTTTCCTGGATTTTTTCCTCATCCAGTCTGTGCTCAGTGATATCGGTAGCAAAAGTCAGCGTGGCGGGACTACCCTCCCAGTTTATACCGGCTGAGCTGATGCCCACCCATCTGATGTTGCCCTGACGGTCAATTAAACGGATAGTATAGGTTTCCTCGAACTCCTCGCCCGACAGCCGTCTTAAATACCGATCGATGACCATAGCCCTATCTTCAGGGTGCACGAAGTCTACAAAGTATTGAGGCTCCCTCTCGTCGAGGCGGTAATTCACCATGGCAAAGGCTTTAGGATTGGCAAACACAACCTTCCCGTTCTGGATTACAAAGATGCCTTCAGCGGCATTATCCACCAGGGTGCGGTATCTATCTTCGCTCTTATACAGGGCTTCTTCAGCCGCTTTGCGGCCGGTGATATCTATATGCTGGATTACAGCGTTCGTGACTTTTCCATCACGATCAATTATGGGGAAAATCGTCACATCCAGGAATAGGGAGGCCTGCCTCTCAAGGGCAAGATTTTTTAGCTGTGATGTATCGTATTTGAGCTCGAACCTGGCGACCACCCCCTTATTAAACACGTTTTCCACCAGGGGCATAAAACCCTGGCTGTCAACCAGGTTATCCTTGAAAATGTTGTATTTCCCGACCACATCCTTTTCGGTAGTATTTAATAGTCTGCAGCAGGCCTCGTTTATTCGAATAAGACTGCCTTTATCATCGGAGACCCACGTGGGAGTGGGGCTTTGCTCGATCATGCTGTTAAGTATGGCGTCGGCTTCGGTAAGCTCCATTTCAGCCTTTTTACGTGGGCCGATATCACTATAGGTTATAACCACCCCATAGCCTTCCAGTGGTACCGGCGCGGCAGTTATGTTGATCCAGGAGATAATTCCATCCGGCTTGACAACGCCAATCTCAACATTGCGGATGATGCGTTTCTCCTTCAGAGCCCTGGTGCTGGGATATTCCTCAGACGGCATAATTGAACCGTCCGGCCGTAATATGTGCCACTCTCTGCCGTCTATTTTCCTGCAGGCCTGCTCGTCCTGTGACAGGGCCAGCAAACGCTCGGACTCCCTGTTGCTTTCCCTGATTTGCCCACTGGAGTCAGAGGCTGTAACGCCGATGGGGAGCGATTCGAAGAGCACCTTATATTTTGTCTCGCTGATCTTGAGTTCTTCCTGCGTTTTCACCAAATCGGTAACCTCGTGGAAGAATTCCAGCTTGGAAATGCTGCCATCCCGGTTCCTTAAAGGAGTATCGAAGAGGTCATAAGTCTTGCCCGTCCTGGGGTTGGACCACCGCCAGCTTACCGATTTGCCCTCGAACACCTCCTTGTTTACACACCAGGGGCATACTTGCTTACGGCCGTGGAAATATTTATAGCATTTCTGGTTGCCGGGTGCTCCGAACTCCCGCATGATTGCCGGGTTGACATATTCAATATCGCAATGACGGTTGACGATGTACACGCCATCGCTCATGGCGTCGAGGATTTCTTTCAAATAGTCGACGGAGTCTTTTGCTATTTCCTTCTTTATTTTTTGCATATTTCACTCTTTCTCGAACGGGCATGATATCAGCAGTGTAATAAGCTTTCAGGTTGCCAATCATCCTGCCATATTCCCTTTTTAAAAATAAAAAACCGACCATTTGCAAATGGTCGGTTTCAAATATAGCTAATTTTATCTAGAAATTAAGTTACAGCCTTCCAGTACACGGCTATTTGTAAATGATTTGTTTTCATATTTCCTACTCTTTCATGTTAGTTATATTGACATAAAATGTCAAATACGTATAACGTACACAAAATGGGCGCGTGTTTGCTTGAATTAAGTGGAGCGCGTCAAGAAGTACGGGGCATCCCATTTTAGGAATGCATAGGGAGCGAAGGCGATGGGATCCAGTTCTGCTACAACATCGCCCTTCAACATGGTATTATCGCCCACTGCGTACGCTGCGCCGAGAATCCTGACGATCTCAACCTCCGACCATGGGTCGTAGTCGGAATGCCCTAACTCCACCTCTGCTTCACCGAGCTCCGCCAGCTTGGGACGCAGGATTACCTTTTCTCTGATAAGGCGTGGGTTATAGTCGAAGCCGCTGCCGTCCGAAGCAAAGAAATGCTTGACGTTATAGGAAACGGTCCCTTCTTCGGAAGACGAGTTAAGAATAATATCTACAAATTCACTGGTATTGGGCGTGCCTGTTAGCTTAACGCGCAGCTTGAAAAAGCACAGGCCGTGCCGTTCCAGGCTCCCCTCCATAGTACTGCCGTTTCTTTTTAGCTGGATATTGGCCATTTTCTTGGGATATCCGAACACCTCCCGGCCGCCGGCCATGGCCAGGTCACTGGTTACCGGCATGGCCAGGCAGTAATTGCCTTCAACGCCATCGTAAACAGCCCTCAGGAACAGGGCACCCTCATAGTAGGGAGGTCCGAAGCTGGTTTTGGGATAATAGGCTACGAAGGCAGTGGCGATGGGTTTGGGGGCCGGCGCCAGCGGCGCAGGCAACAGGCGTTTAACGATTTCCGGTTTGGTCTCCCACAGCACCGTCAACATTTCGGCGTCATAGAACTCGGATGTTTGGCGCGCTTCAACCAGTTTTGCCAGGTCTTCCCAGCTTTGAACAAAACCCATGTCAACCCTCCTATTGGGTATCCTTTTTGATTCGGCTTTAAATATAGTATTTCGCTAGTGGAGCCTATCATATCCTTGATAGAAATGCCAATACAACCTGATTAAACTTGTCCGGGATCTCCTTGAAGAGGGCATGCCCAATCTCCTTATATGAGGTAGCTTTGAGTTTAGATTGGAAGCCCAACGGTGTCAAGGGATTTAGTCGACAAGGCATTATCCGGTTCATCATTGAAAATCACGGATTGATAACGTACCATTAGCCTCTGGGATTTGCCGGCGATATCGGAGCCGGAAAACTAACTTTTGGAGGCCAACAGTGGATTTCGATCTTTCTGAAAAGCATAAATTATTGCGTGACAGGGTGCGGCAATTCGCAGCCGAAAAAGTGGCGCCGGTGGCGGATAAATTCGACCGCACCCAGCAATTTCCCCTGGACAATTTCAGGGCGATGGGCAAGTTAGGGCTGACCGGGCTGGCCATTCCAGAGGAATTCGGAGGCAGTGGGGCTGATCATTTGGCATTCGCCATAGCGGCCGAGGAGCTGTCCAGGGCCTGCGCATCGACATCGGACATATTAAATGCACACCTGGCCCTATGCACCGAGCCTATCTTCATGTACGGCAACGCGCAGCAAAGGAAAAAATTTCTGCCTGACCTGGTTAAAGCTGAGAAGGTGGGCGCTTTCGGCATCACTGAGGCTGATGCGGGAAGTGACATTGCCTCGATAAAATCAACGGCCGTCAGGCAGGGCGACCACTATGTACTAAACGGGATCAAGGTGTTCATTACCAATGGGGATGTATCAGATACAGCGGTGGTCTTCGCCAATATACCCGAACTGGGCAAGCGCGGAATGACAGCCTTTATAGTTGAGAACGGCATGACGGGATACATCAAAGGCAAGAAATACGACAAGCTTGGCATGAGGGCTGGGACAAACTGCGACCTTGTTTTCGAAAATTGCCGGGTGCCGCTGGAGAACCGGCTGGGGGAGGAAGGGCAGGGCATGGCCATCTGCCTTTCCATCCTGGATTACGGCAGGATCGGCATTGCCGCCCAGGGGGTTGGCCTGGCGCAGGCTGCACTCGATTTGGCCTCATCTTATTCTCGGGGACGTAAACAATTCGGCAGTCCCATCTGCAGCAACCAGGGCATTAGCTGGAAACTGGCCGATATTTATACGCAGCTTGAAGCTGCCAGGCTTTTGACCTATAAGGCCGCATGGCTGGCTGACCGTAAGCAGCCTTTCTCACTGTGCGCAGCTATGGCCAAGCTTACAGCTACGGAATTAGCCATGAAAGCGGCTACGGAAGGCGTTCAGATCATGGGCGGGTACGGATACATGATGGACTCTCCCATGCAGCGCTATTTCAGGGACGCCAAGCTAACTACGATATATGAGGGCACTTCTGAAGTCCAGCGCATGGTTATTTCGAGAGCGTTAACGCGTGCATAGGCGGCGATTGAAACGGTTTAGAAGACCGGATTCGCCTTGCTGAAATAGGTTAGGCTACCAGGGCAGGGGTTCTTTTCGCATCAGCGACTAATTTTGCGTGATGCTCAATTTTTTCAAGCTGGCATTTAGCCCATTTCTTAAGATAGCCGTCACTCTGATCACAAGCTAATATGACTTGCAGTTCGCGCACATACACGGCGCATTCTATATCCATATTAAGGCCTCCTACCCTTTTATTCAGTATCACATAAATTCTCAGGGTACTGAAGACCCTCAAGGATAAAAATTATGCACCACAGGTATAAATAAAAGATATCATCGTGAGGTCAGCCGTATCTAAGCGGTCTAATATGTTCGGTAGGGTAGCGCTATTATGCGACTCTATTACAAGTACGGATTTGTTCGGGGCTGAAGCAAGTCAGGCTACCTGGACAGGGGTTTTTTCGGGTCAGCAATTAACTTTGCCTGATGCTCAATTTTTTCAAGCTGGTCTTTAGCCCATTTCTTAAGATAGCCGTCACTCTGATCGCAAGCTAATATGACTTGCAGTTCACGCCTATGCACAACGTGTTCCGTGTACATGCTAAGGCCTCCTACTATTTCATTTAGCAGGACGCTACCTGTTTAGACTTATCTTGTCCAGTAAAACGAAAAGTTTGTAAATAAGTTTATCTTATTATGCAGTTGCTAAAGCAGTTTCTGCGGCAAGTTATCGAACTGCGTAAGTCAGTCAGCAAGACGTTCGGTTTGGGAAAACGCGCCTGGAGGGATTCGAACCCACGACCCCCGGTTCCGAAGACCGATGCTCTGGTCCGCTGAGCTACAGGCGCAGGTAAATAAAACTGGTCTGGGAGAGGAAAAGGTGGGGTGAGTGGAGGGATTCGAACCCTCGATATCCAGGGCCACAACCTGGCGCCTTAGGCCTCTGGGCCACACTCACCATCCGATTACGGGGTGAAATTATACCATAGTTTCGCTCCCATCCCTTACTATTGGCCGCCATTTGCAGTTCCTCTATTTAGGATAAAGAACGGCTACCTCACAAGCATGTTGCCGCCCACAATAGAGAGGGCGTCGTTTGTCCCGTCCTCTATCAGTCCGGCACGGGCATCGCGGAATAATTTCTCTATGGGTAGCTCCTTGCTCAAGCCCAGTCCGCCGAAAAGCTGCACGGCTTCGGTAGCCACTTTTAATGCACTGTTGGTGCAATAAACTTTAGAGGCAATTGAGTGTTGAGGCGATGGCGGGAAAGTCTTGATGTTATATACCATTACGCTTCTGGAAAAAGCACGGCAGGTCTCAACCGTGGAAAACATATCGAAGAGCCTAGCCTGAATCCAGGCGTGCTCGCACAACCTCCGGCCACCCTGGACCCTCTCTTTAGTATACTGCAGGGCAAGGTCGTAACAGGCCTGGGCCAGACCCGTGAAGAAGGCACCCATGCCCATGTTGGCATGCGCCAGCGTCATCTCGCCAACGATTTCGTAGGCCGTCTGGTCCATGATCATCTGGTCTCCCGGGCATACAACGTTATCGAAGAAGATCTCTCCCTGTGGAAGTTCCCTCTGTCCCAGCTTGTCCAGCGGCCTGCCGCGGCTTACGCCCGGCTGATTGAGGTCAAGCATACAACTTCCGCCACCCGCCAGACCCATCTCGGGAACCAGGTTTACGGAGAGCATAATGTTGGTGGCAACCGGCCCGTTCGATACCCAGGCAGCTTTCTGGCCGTTGATAACCCAGTCAGAACCCTTTTTTACCGCCTTACACTGCTGCGTAATATTTTTATTGTGATATATATCCGTCCCTATCATCAGGTTATCAGACCCGTGATCGGGCTCGGTAGCTCCCCAGCAGCTCATTATGCTGGCATCTTTGCAGTTAACAAAGGGGGTGTAAAACTTATCTATCAATTTGGGGTTGCCCACCGTTTGGGCTACAGTAGCGCAGAAAAAGCTGACGCCAAGGGCGACGGCAAAACCTACGCTGCCGTAGGCCAGCTCCTCCCACAGGATATGGAGGGCCACCGGGTCCTGAGCCAGGCTACCGGGATGGCCCAGCAGGGTGGCTGTATGATATCCGTTCTCATACATTTTGGCCATCGCTTGCCAGTAGAGGGAGCCTTTCTCAACAACCTTCTCCGGCGGCATCTTATCCAGCGCTAAAGCCGCAGGCCGCAGGACTTCCACGGAGAACTTATGCACTTCAGCCTTAAGCTGGCGTTGTTGCTCGGTAAGGGTCACGTCTAAATCAAGATATGCCATATCAAGCTCCTTTGCTAGAAATTATTTATTTATAGTGTATGGAAGCGGTGGAGTCCTCCACTGGGCTACAGGCTCTCCCTTGTTTAAACGCGAACAGAAAGAGTCTGTGGTCTGAATGACGAATGGCTGCGTTTTATCCAGCCCAAGGCCCCTGAGATTATCGGTCATCCTGTGTTTAGCTGGGCCGACCTTTATTTCGGCGGGCTTCTTTAAGTATGTTTTATATTTGACGTCTACATTTACGATGGTTTTCAGAATCCAATCGTTCAAATTGGAGTAAGTGACCAGATCGAATCCGCGAGTGTTCATGCCCTTTCCCTTTGAAAGATCAGCTTTGACTGAAACGATGGATTCTCCGCTGGCCGGGTCCAGGGCACCGAATTCAAAACCGCTTTCACTGAATTTAAATGGCAGATTTGTGACGAATTTGGGATAGCCCCATATCTCGCGGCCGCCGGCGCGTGCAATGTCGGTAGTTACGGGAAGCTCAAGTACGTAGGCGCTGATGCCTCCGCTGATCATGGGAATGCCGAAGATGGTTATCAACCGGCGCGTTTTATTTTTTGGAGATTGCGGCTGTGCCGTGATGGCCAGTCCCAACTCCTCGTAGGATGAAACACTCGTGCGGCGGTAATTGTAGAAGACCATGCTCACGATGGTTTTACCGTTGGAGAACCTGATAGGCTCCAGCCCTGTACCCTCCAGCTTGGGCAGAGCTTTCTCATAGTCCACCCAGAAATTTAGCTGTCGTACAGAGACGTCGAAATAGAAGATGGGCAACTCAAGTTCGCCCTCCGAGGTATTGGCGATCATTTTGGGGACATCGAAGAAATCTTTACCGGCCATGTCCTCTACCTCCCTTTATTGCGAATATTTTTCAACAGTTTATCAGGCAAAACGGTTTATGGAAAGAGTATGTATCGACTGGAGGTTTACCAGTCTGCCTTTCAATGCAGCCTTCTTTGATAAATTGTGACCTGTATAAAGAGCCCGAAAAGGATGACCAGGATCAGGGTGATGAGCAGCGCGTTGGTGGAGTTGTCGTCCAATGGAATGAACCTGGAAGGAAGTGCCGGGCCATCGGCTGTGGTAAATGAGAAGGCCGGGCTTGGGTCGCCGGGCACCGGTTCTAACGGTGTTACCTGCCAGAAGTAAGCTGTTCTGTAGCTCAGTCCCCAGTTCAGGTTGTATGCTGTCCCTCTAACCTTCTCGTCGATAATCGGTTTGGACAGCTCGGGGTCTGTACTCAAAACAAAGCGGTAGGTAGTAGTATTCTGCAGCGGAGTCCATGAAAAGCTGGTAGGGTAAGCCGCTGCATCAGTTGACCCGCTTGCGGGCTTCAGTGCCTGAAGGCCGGGATAGTCTGGTGATGTTACCGGGTAGCCTGGACGTATATTGAAGCTCACGCCGTAGGACCAGCGGCTGCGTATGACCTGCCCGGTGACGGCGCGCCGCACTCGTATATGCCAGTAGTAGCTGCTGCCTGCCTCCGGCAGCGCTCCATCAGGTATATAGTATGACGGATAAAGCAAATCTTCAGGCACGTAGAAGGGACTGGTGGAGGGTGCGGCCGCATCTACCACCATGTCGAACCAGCTATCCTTGCCGATCTCGACTTCATAGGCGTCCGCCAGAGATAATTGTTCCCATTTGAGGTCGACCTGCCCATTGCGGCCTGTAACAGGGTCACAATATGCAAAGCTGCCCGGTTTGGGCGCTATCAACCAGGGAGAATGGTTGGCTAAGGTATCCTTAAAAGCCCAGAGTCGCCCAACTCCGTTATAAGGGTCATAGTCGTGGGAATCGACAGCCCATATGGTCTCATTGGCACATACCAGCGCATCAGGCTCCATCTGGAAAAGGACGCCCGCCGGTAAGCCGGTCGTCAGGGAGTCCCAGGATACATTGTTACCGGGGATGTCGGTGCGGGAGTAAAGCGTCCTGTCAACACCTGATCTGCCAGGGTTATACGCAGCATATAGAGTGCCGCGTCCTGCAACGCAAAGGCCGTAATAGCTGTTATCGGGAGGGGCCATATCGTCCCATCTGTGGTTAATATCGATAGCCCATCGGTAGAGGCCACCGGCATCATCGGCAAGGTAAATAAAATTACGTCATTATATACTTGACAAACCCATTTAGCTATGCTACACTTATATCATAAGTAAAGGAGTATAGTTATGAAAACTAAGAAGCTAAATAAGAGAATATTTACTGATGAAGATACGGCTCGTGAATACCTAGAGCGATTATGCTGGCCTAACGGTGCTGTATGCCCACATTGTCAGTCAACCGAAGCTTATAAACTACAAGCTAAGGCTGATTCTAAAAGTCCAGTCCGCAAGGGTGTCTGGAAATGTAAGGTTTGCCGTAAGCAATTTACAGTTACGGTTAACACTATCTTTGAAGGTAGCCACATTCCTATTTATCAGTGGTTATCTGCTATTCAATTCCTTTGTGCAAGCAAGAAGGGCATGAGTGCCCATCAATTACACAGAATGCTAAAAATAACCTATAAATCAGCCTGGTTCATGGCTCACAGGATACGCTATGCCATGAAGCAACAACCGTTGGCTGAAAAGCTACACGGCATTATAGAAGCTGATGAAACCTATATCGGCGGTAAGGCTAGGGGCAAGAGAGGACGTGGTGCCGCAAATAAGACACCTGTGGTTGCCTTGATACAACGTGGTGGTGCTATCCGATCCTTTAAAACCCTCAGGGTTACTACTAAGAACCTCAGAGAGATAATACGGCAGAACGTAGATAAACAATCAATCATAATGACTGATGAATTTACAGCTTATAGAGGCTTGAATGAGGAGTTTGCTAGCCACCAAACAGTCAATCACAAGGACAAGGAATACGTTAGGGGTAATGTCCACGTCAACAGCGCAGAGGGCTATTTTAGCCTTCTAAAGAGGGGAATAGTCGGAGTTTACCATCATGTTAGCAGTCAGCACCTTGATCGCTATCTTGACGAGTTCAATTTCAGATATAACAGCCGTAAAATCGAAGATGATCTCAGAATGGTACTGGCTATTGAGAACGTTGAAGGCAAACGACTAACCTATAAAGTGCATAACAACTAAAAAGAGAAGTGCCTGACCGAGATTGTAATGGTCAAGCACTTATGATAGTATCGATTTAATAGCCGTAGCGAAGTTAACTGCTAGTACCAGTAGCCGTTAACCCCCTTTGGATTAGTTTAGTGCAACCAAAGGAGGTTGGTCAAATGGATACAACAGTTGAGCAAATGGAGAACATAGCAGAAATGCCGAAAAGAAAAGCGCAACCCAAAGCGAAGCCTAAGAAGCCCTCAATGGGCACATCAAGGCCACGTGTAGCAAGATCGCCTAAACCTCCACCTGTAAAACGGCGTCGGAGATAACTGCATAGAGCACCATGGTGAAGCCACACCTATATTTGGACACATGCATTTTCTTAGATGCAATTTATAACAGAAGGGATGCTTCTAAGATGTTGCTGACCAAAGCTAAACGTGAGGTCGAACAAGGCAATTGGCTATGTTCTACTTCAAGATGGACAATGATAGAGTTGTTTGACAATATTCAAGAAGAATTATTTGTTAAGAACCTTAGAATAGATGGTATTCTATGGTCTGATATAAGTAGGAAATTACACACTAGACGGCCAGAGAGAAGCTGGATTAAAAAAGCCTGAATTAGATAGTATTTGGGCGGAATTGCATAATATGACAAATCAATATTCATTTATCGAGTTCAAATATCCAAAAGATGCAGCTATGTGGGATAGAGCAGAAGAGATTTGTGGTGGAACAAATCTTAGTTCAGCCGATGCCTTGCATTTAGCTGCTGCTATAGAAATAGGATGCAATATATTAGTTACAACTGACAAGGATTTCATTACCATTGCCAGTAACTATATAAAAGGAACTGTCCCACCATCTGAAGTAGATTTAGCAATTGCTAAGCTGAATCATTGATAAGGGGGAATTTGCTGTGAATGAGGATAATAAAGGGAAGAAGAGACAATCCAATGCTGAAAAGCCTATATCATTAAAGCCCCTTAAATTTGATGAGGCTGTATCTGATTTATTGAAGGTGAAACCATTACCAAAAAGTAGAAAGGATAGCAAGGTTGATATTGTCGGATCGAGCCATGAAGACAAGATTTAAAATAAAGGATAAGCATACTACTGATAAGCCGAAACAGAACCCTCTATTAGATACAGGTTCATCTACAATTGACCAAATCAACCAACAGCAAATAATTGAGGGGATAAAGAAGCTTCCTGTTGCACCAATACTTGTACCAGCGGGAGTAGCAGAAGACCATACGCCAGCATATTTGATTCACCGTTATTTTGCTAGGCGACCTCATAATGTATTCAGTTATTTAATTAACCACTACTCGAATCCTGGCAATATAATTCTTGATCCTTTTATGGGCGGTGGTGTGACCATTATTGAATCATTGCGTTTGAAACGTAAAGTAATAGGTGTAGATGTAAACCCATTGGCCTGGTTTGTCAGCCGTGAAGAAGTTGCTGATGTAGATTTGATTGCATTTGATAAGGTCTTTGAAGATATCAAAGAGAAAGTAGGCAATAAGGTAAACTCATTCTATAAAACTGACTGCCATATATGTGGTAATTCGGAAGCAATTGCCGAATGGTATGAGTGGAGTGATGTGGTACTCTGCCCAAATTGTGGCAATAAACAAGTGCTTAAAGAAGCTAAGAAATTAGCCTCAAAGCGGAAGCGGAAGATGCCCACAATCTTATTACACAGGACTGAAGATGAAATCGATAATGAGCCACTAAGTGAGCATCTTTACGAATGTGCTAATCCCAAATGTAAGGCTGTATTAAGTACCTCAACTTGCAAAGTCTTGGAAAATCGACTATGTACTGTCAAAGTAAACTGCTCAAAATGTAAGTCAAGGGGATTTAAAACGCATAAAACCCCCAGTAAATTTGACTTGGATCAATATAACAAGATTATGAAACTTAGTACACAACTTCTTTCAAAGCTTTTCTATCCAAAAGATGCTATTCCATCTGGTGATGAAACAGAACGTCTCTTGAAAAGACACTACGAATATTGGTGGCAACTATTTACGCCACGCAACCTTTTGGCTTTATCATTGTTGTTTGATTATGTAGATAAGATTGATGATATAGAGCAAAAACGGATATGGGCTTTAGTCCTTAGTTCATCGCTATGGCGAATTAGCAAATTCGCTTATTTCAAGAGTGATGGCAGAATTGTCAATGCAGGTCATCATTTTTGGTTACCGGATATCCCCGCCGAAATGAATGTTTGGTATTACTTGTTAAAGAGAAGAATCACCGCTGTTAGGGGAGGAAAACAATATTCGGCACAACAAATAGGCTCTTTTTATCAGGAAGCAAAACATGTTGAAGAACTGGACGATAGTAAAACCTGTCTTCTGCTAAATCAATCATCAACCACACTCCCTTTGATTAATAAAACTGTTGATGTGGTCATTACTGACCCCCCATTTGGTGGCAATGTTAACTATGGTGAATTATCTGACTTTTGTACCGTTTGGCTAAAAGATATTGTTGGATTGCAATATGGCATTGCTGACAAAACAAAAGAGGCACTAATTAATAGAACGCAGAACAAAGGTGAACAGGAGTACGAAGACCTTCTTTTTGGTATCTTTAAAGAATGTCATAGAGTTCTGAAAGTGGATGCATGGATGGTTCTAACTTTCCACAATAGAGACCCTAAAGTATGGATGAGTTTACATCGTGCAGCTCTAAGGGCAGGATTTCGCCTGCCCTCGGCAGATGAAAGTGTCAATCGCGGCATAGTTTATCAACCACCTATTGCAGAACATACCACCACACTGCACCAACAAGCGGCTGGTGCTATGCTAGGTGATTTTATCCTCAGTTTTAAAAGACAAGATGTGGTTCCATACCAAATTGTATCTGGTGTATTGTCAACTAATGAAGAACAAGGACTAAAGGCTAAAACAGAGGAATTAATCCATTTTCATGGAGGAGCCGACGAAAGTACACTCATGACTGGTTTGATACCATATCTTGGGGAGCAGAATTTATTTCACAAATTAGTAGGAGTGGATTTCAATTCATTTTTCGCAAAATTCTTTGTCTATGATAAACAAAGCAAGAAATGGTTTACTTCTGATATGATTGACCCCGCAACTAAGACACTAAAGCCTCTTGATTATGTCCCTGCGGAACATCTGACTGAGCAGATAATTTACAGTTATCTCAAAACAAAGAAGTATGCTAGTTTAGATGAAATCCTAACTGTGATATATACTCAACTAGTTAATAGTCACCGGCCTGGAACAACTGCAATAGGCAAGGTTCTAGATAAACTGTGTGACAAAGTACCATTGCCAAATTCACCGCACCACCAAGGTTTTGCACTCAAAAAGAAGATACCTAGTGTATCTAAAATCGAATTACCGATTGTAGTTGAGCAGAAAAGCCTATTTGGTGATTATGTCTTAGCAACTAATCTCGGCCATGACGACATTATCACCCTGCTTCATTCTTATGCTTCCAAGATGGGATTTGATGGTCATATAGGCAATACAGAACAAGATAAAAACCCAGCATTTAAAAAGATAAGTCGGCAGATGACTACATCTGAGGAATTTGGGTTACCGCCTAGTGTGTTCAATACAATTTGTGAGATTGATCTATTACTATTGAAAGGTTCATTGATTACCCATGCCATTGAAGTGGCAACGACTGTAGAAACAGCAGATAAGGCCATAAATAACAGATATCGGAATCTCTTTGTTGCAATACCCAATCTAACAATCAGGGCTTATGTAGTAGTCAAAGATAAGGATTTTGGGAAGGCTTATAGCATTGTATTCTCTAAAGCGAATGTTCAAGAGGGTATTAGCCAAAAGATTAAGATTATTCGTTTAAGTGAATTAACATCAGACGGCTTTGAAAAAATAATCAAGGCTTAGGTTTGTCAAGTATACAATCACGTAAAATTATTGGTATTGAATTGGTCGTCGAAGGCGACATGCTTGTTCCCATAGCTGTAGGCAGGCTGGGTAATCTGTATCCAATTACCGCCGCCATCCAGGGAATAGGCTGCCGGGCATTGCTGGCCGGCACCTGCGCCGACCAGGACCCGATTTTGCTGTGCTTCTATGGTGTGAGCAGGCTTGAGCCCCGTGTCGGTGGAAAAGCCCCAGCGCCAGCCTTTTGCACCGTATTTCCCCTGTCGTACCAATCCATCCGCCTGAAGCACAAATAATACATCGCCACCGGCTGCCGCCATGTCCTGCAAAAAGATGTCGGGAAGGCAGCCTTGCCATGTCTGCCCACCGTCACGAGACTGCAACAGACTGGTCGTTAGCTGTGCTCCTTGAAAAACCACTGATCCCTTCTGATCGTCGGGCGCCAGCTTGAGCAGCGGCAGGGGACAGTCAATACAGAGCACTCTCTCCCAGGAATCTCCTATTGGGTCGGTACGGCTGCGCCATGTGCTATCCAGTCCCCTGTCATTCACCGAAGAAATATAGGCCGTTTTACCGTCGCCCGCTACTGCCAGAGCCGAGAAGCGGTTTGGCAGTGTGTCTATCAGCCCAAGCTGGTTCCATGAGATGCCATCGTCTTCGCTCCTGGACAATGCTGATTCGTCCAGCGGTGCAGCGTTCCACGAAGCACCACTGGGGTTCGACCATTTGAGCGGTGTATCGCGGTCCCCCGATCCTGTGCCGCAGATGGCTGAAGAGTTTTGTATCCAGTCAACCCGCACATTGGCCTGCCCAGAGCCATATCCGCCCGTGGGGGCTTTCAAGGGTTTAGTCCAGGTTGAGCAAAGACCCAGCGGGTCGGAAGTGAAAAAGATATCGGCCATGGCAGTTTGCGGGTCTGCGA
>Ga0208323_1000384_pt1 | contig 20458 bp, 30 predicted proteins | sample June2015DPH_10_1_2_FD_184703 | JGI IMG/M metagenome (GOLD analysis project Ga0208323, IMG submission 184703) | Peatland microbial communities from SPRUCE experiment site at the Marcell Experimental Forest, Minnesota, USA - June2015DPH_10_100... | ecosystem: Environmental > Terrestrial > Soil >... | reverse complement strand
TGGTCTGGTCGTGGGCAAGCAGGTAAATGTTGCTGTCGAAAGTCCCGTAGATGCCGATGTTGCCCCAAGTCTCGTTCCCACCAGTGCTGTTCGTCATGGTTCCTACAATCAGGAACGTGGTCGTGCTCGATGAAGTCGTATTGATGGTTCCATTGGCAGATGCAGTTCCAACGTAGGTCGGAGTTATTGCACCATCTGAGCCAGCAAGTTGGGTTTCAACTACGCGGTCTGTTCCTGCGTTTGGTGCAGTCACACCGCTTCCAGCCACTATCTGGATAGCAGTGCCGACCTTTCCAGCCGCCATAGTGTGAGTCGCGTTTGATGTATCATAAATCTGAGCCGTGACGAGTGCTGTGTTGAACATGGACGACATGAGTATACCACAGAAGTTCTTGGTGCTCAAGTCGTGCTCAATGAAATTGTGAGCCGACATCACTTTGGGGCAATCGCACTGAGGGACTATCCTTCGTTTCTCGATGTGGAAGAAAGGAAAACGGGCTTGCTTCACAACCATCGTCTTTTTCTGAGTCTTATCTGGGGTCTGATGGATAGGGCAAGGCTCGAAAACCTTGATGTCCAAACCGATGTGCATACCACCTGTTCCTGACATATCTAAGGTATTAGAAGGAAGCGGGAGTATTTAAGCCTTGCTCAACCTATAGGTGGTGCGCTTAGTATTGAGTGATGTTCTGCGTGAGTATCCAGAGTTGGCCAGCACCCTTCGTCCCTTCATCTGTGACTAGCCTATTCATGAGAAGGATGTTGATGCCATCATAACTGGCAGTGCTAGAGCCAGCCAAATCTGCCGCATCATTGTCAACTCCGAAAGCCGTCCAGTCGAACTCAGCAATGCCAGCCGGGAAGGATGCTTCCCATGTGGCTGTATCTCCTGTAGTAGCATTAGTCGTAATCTGTGGGTAGGTCACGTCTATCAGTTGCATATACTTTACTGTGGCTCCGCCAGCAGGATTCAGAACAGTTACGCTTGTGTCGAAAGGCGAAGACGGGTCATCTGAGACTCCAAGTCTTGCGTTAGCGAAACTGAAAGGAGTGGTTGGCGTGCCAATACCAGTGATGAAAGCCCATCCAAGCGGCTTGTAGTCGTTGAGCAGACTGTTAGTCTTCGTTGTGCTTACCTTGATTAGTCTGTGCCTGAACTTCGATGCGGCTTCGGTGGCAGAATGCCCTTCTTTCTTCCAGTTGTAAATCGCTTTGTCTGGGTCGTTGAGACGGGTGATTGTGAACGTAGACCGTCTAGGATTCGAGAACCCCAAAGATTGGGGTGTCGGAACAAGAGTGGGTCTCTTTACGACTGGCGGAACTGAGGTAGCCATTCTAATGTATAGATGGTTGTGGTAGTATTTAAGCCTTGGGCTAGAGGGTTTAAAAACGTAGGGAAGGGGTAGCCCACTAAAGGCGGCTACGCCCTGCTTTCAGTTAACTCTCCGAAGGGGAGTGTGTTGTATGGTTGGCTTCTAGTGACGACACTATGCAGACCGCAAGTCCGTCATCTTCACAATACTTTCTGGGTATGTGATGACTGGCGCGTATCTTGCAGTAATCACTGTGTCTATCGAGTCGAAAGTCGGTTGCGGCCAAACATCTACACTGATGGGTCTCTTAGTCGCAAAGTAGCCCAACGGGGCATATGCGGCTGAGTAGTTGCTACCTGATGCGGCAAGGATGTAAGCCCTACCACTGTTGGCAGTTCCATCAGTCAGAGGGATGTTCGGGGTAACTATGCGCTTCAGTCCATACAGCGCGGGGGCGGAAACGACTGTTCCCTGTCCCTGTGCGTATACAGGCTGTCCGAAGAAGAGTAGCGCGGCAAACTGCGGAATCCTAGCCAAGTCCTGATTCGCCATCGGATTCATGGCGATTGTATCAGGTTCCAGCATGAAGTTCTGGACAACTTGGATACCGTTAGTAATGTCGTTAACTCCTATCGTGTTAGCGAATGTTCCGGGCGTTCCATCCATGAACACTGAAGTTCCAGTGACACCGTAGGTGGTTTGAGCACCTGCGTTAAGAGCCTTCTCAACGTCTTGGTCAATTGTCATGACCACCCGTCTCGCGGCTCGTTTCAACTGGTCTTCTACTATGTTCACTATCTGGTCTTCAATCAACTCTCTGGTAACTCGGACTCTCATACCCACCTTGTAAGGTGTAACGGTAATCGAGTCGTAAGGTGTGAAGTCGGCCATTATCTCGGCCCCTTCCGCAGTCTTTCCTATAACTGCGTTGGCGCGAGCACCCTTTTGTTTCGGAATGGTGGCTGTTGAACCAACCTTGATGAAGAAGTCCTGAAGTAGAGGCTTCAATGCCAGATTGGGCATCGTAAGTTCTACTATCCTCTTCGCCAGTGCTGGATAGAACAGAGCACCAGTGTTAACTATCGGGAACTGCTCTCTTGTCATTGCCATTCTAACTCACTTGTAGTGTCTAGAACAGAAGGGCAACAATGGATTGAGGAGTGCTTGTCACAGTGCATCCCTGAAGGGCGATGAGCCTTGCGTTTAGTTGGCCAGTTGCCGTATCCGCAACCGCAACCATCCCATCGTGTCCAGTGGTGTCTGATGTGTCAAGGAATTGCCCCGGCGTAACTGTGGTATCGCATATCACAGTCACTTCACCACGACAAATGACATCAATTGCACTCTGAAGTTGCCCAGATGTCTGAGCGACTCCAAGAATGAACTTGAGTTCTGCGCCTTCCCCTGCTACGGGAACGACACAGGTAAAGTCATTGTCGGTTGCCAGAGTAACTATTGCTCCTACATATACATTCGTGCCGCTTGCATTCGCCTCACTATTGAAGGTGAGAAGGAACGAGTCGTTGTGGAAGGGTGCGCCTTCAAGCAGTCCGGGGATTGAACTTCCGTGTAGATAAGGTGGCCCGAAAGCCATTGTCTATTACCTACCCTGAGAGTAGTCCCAGACTCTTGAACTTATCGGAAGCACTCATGAGTTCCTTGAACTCAGGTGGGATTTCGGTAGAGATACCCATAGCGGCAAGAGCACTGTTCTCTTCTTTTACCTCACCGACATTGCCCTTTCCATTGGCAGTGTTGGCAGGTGCAGAAGCAGTGGCCTCTTTCCGTTTCTTGGCCTCTTCCTCAACCTTAGACCGGACTTCCTGAAGCCTAGACTTCAGTTCTTCCAGTTTCTTCCGCTTTGTGGCTTCCTCTTCCTCTTTCTTGCGCTTCGCCTCTTCGTCCTCTTCAACCTTGCGGTTAGATGCCCGTCTCAGAGCAATCCTCTGGCTCAGTAGGGCTTGCCTCTTGCGAAGCGAGTCTTGCTGTTCCAGTTTCACATTGACCTCTTTGATTATGGACATCAGACCATCAAGTTTGGATTCGAGAGCACCGAATTGCTTCACAACTTGGTCATAAGACAAAGTTTTGCCTTCGCTTATTTCACCAGAAGGTGCGACAGTAGCCATTTAGTTTCTTGATTTCTGGGGTGACGTTACATTTACCAATCGGCCAACTACACACCCATATAGAGTAGAAGGTGTCATAAGTGGAGTATATATGGTATACCCCTTATTTAAAGGTGTCGGGGAACCTCTTTGTTCCGTTTTCGTTTGATAAACTGGCAGTTCATACAAAGACATTGGTATCCTTCTGGGTAGTTGTTCTTTATCAACCAGAGATAGAATACGTTGCCATGTCCCTGATTCTCTCTGTGTTGCGTCCCACCACCATCAATATGGTCAACAGAAAGTGCAAGGATGTTCGTATAGGGTTCCTTATGCTCCCCAAAAGGATTGGCGCATTGAGGCGGGTCTGTGCCAGAATAGTGAATGAGAACCTTCAGTTTGATTCTCTGCTTGTAGTCTCTCATGTAGTCTCGCATATAGTCCTTTCTGTTAGTGGGCATTCTTTACTCTATACGATAAAGAAGTATTTAAGCCTTCGCCATACAGAAGGATTCGTCACAAGGCTCTTTACAGGTGCAATCTTCATGAGTTGCCTCAATACTTCTTAAATTCAAGCCTATTGGATTGCACCAGATACACTTGTCTTCTTCTTTCTTATCTGAGGGCCAGCCACAATTGGGGCAATTTGCCCCGCCCTTTCCATCATCAACCATTTCACCTATCTTACATTCGGGACAGGGCATACCCACATATTCAGATGCCTCTTCCTTTTTTCCTGCCTCTTCATAGACTGTGCATGAGCAAGCCGCGCCCGGAAAATAGGACGTAGGTGCATGACAGCCATCTTCTTGATGATACCCTCTCACATGACCGCATACGCATTTGCCCTCTTCCTTTTTATCCTTCTCTCCACCTTTCTCGACCAAGGGGAAGTCCTCTAATGAGCCACCTTTTCCTTCGTCCCATTTGGAGACATCGAACTGGTCGAAGGGGTCTGGGGTCTCTAGAGTCTCGCCAATCGTGTATCCATGCTCCTTCTCCATGTGGTCTAGAAGAGCAAGCCTCTCTTCTCCGAACTCCTGTCCACAGTCTGGACACGCGGAACCCAACTCCTGTGGTTGCCCCACAGAATGCAGAAGGGCTTTCTGTTCGGGAGTCATCCCCATGTCCTCTATAGGCTTGTCTGAGGCCGGGTCTTTGGCCTTTTGACTGTAATAAATCTCAACTCGGTCTTCTGGATAGCCCTCTAAGGCCATCTTTGCCATCCTAAGTTCCATTTCAGCCACTTCAGCAGTGACCATTCCGACTGCATTCATGGCCTCAAAAAGCAGGGGTGTGAGGTCTAAACGCACCACTTTGGCCACCTTCGGGACTGCTTTTGGTGCTTCTTTAGGCTCGTAACGCGCCCTCAGAGCGAAGTCCATGCTGGCTTTGAACCCGAATGGGGTCACATCTGCACGCTCATAGGCGGGGATTGCCACAAGAGACTGCTCCAAAGGTAGTGGGCCGCGTATCAGCATATTCAAACTGCCACATCTTGGGCAGGGAAGGTCTAGGTCATCAATGGCCGCTTCCTCTTCTTTCTTGCCTTGTGAGGACATACAGTCATCGCAATAGGCTCTCGGCACAGCAATCTGAATCGAGTTGTGCTTGACATAGCCCAAAAGTATCTTCTGAATGAGGCTTTCATCGCTACACTCGCCCTTCCAGAAGACTTTTCCTGCTGTCGGGTCGTCCTTATCCGGTTCTACCCACGCCTCTTCGACCTTTCCGATGATAGAATCAACGTGGTCTATGTCGTGGTCTTTCATCAGAGGGAGTCCCTTCAGTTTGTCAGCGATGGCTTGAAGGTCTTCGAGAGGCACACGCCACTTGTTCCGGTTGCGAGAAGTGTCAATAGCCATACCGCCAAGGTCTAGAATGTGCGGAAAGGCACTTGGCCCGTTCTTCTTGTAGTTGTCAATGAGTTCGGCGTATCGTTTGGTTGTAACTAGGGGTGCGATTCCAGAACTATACTTGAGGGTAAGCCCTTTTCTGTCTGAAGGTATCGGAGCCATTACAGTGTTTATAATACGAACACGACTATTTAAGGTTGCTTCTTCGGAGCCGCAAAGACCACGATAGCCAACTTGTTTCCGTAGATTATCTTGGCAATTTGAGCATCACGTTGCCACATATAGGCTCTGGCAAACTCGGTTGGCAGAGCAACCTTCACCTTTCCGTCCACTGTAGTCGCTTTGGCCTCAAACTTCTTGGGTGAAGCGAACTCAAGAGCCTTATGCTTCTCTTGGGTTATGTAGAACTCGTCCTCAGAAGGCGCGTAAACGAAGGCTTTGTTGCCCCATTCCTTTGCGGTAACTAGGTCTCCAAGGGGTAAGTCTATGGTCTCAGTCGCGGTGGCCATTGCTTCTCACCTTCCGAGTAGGTGGCTTGTCGCTTATAGGGATTATGGCCTTGTCTTCATACCAAAAGGCGTTGCACTTGTTACACTGGTAACGAAGCACTGTCTCGGTCTCAAACTTCGTGACATCAGTAGAACCACAGACGCACTTGGTCAACTGCCATCTACAGTGAGTTTGCCGTATTTCCCTACGTTGAGGCGGATGACGTTCTGAAATTCGTTCACGAACCCGTTGGTGACGGCCACCAGTGAGTCTTTCTTGACTCTCTTGATGTCATCGTTCCAAAGCGACAGAGTGATGCTTCCTGTTGCATCCTGAATCTTCGCGTCTGCCACCTGTGCTGTCCCACCTGCTCTCAGGTTGACAGTCTTAGGCTCTCCGAGTTCCTTCACAACCCCAGAGGCATCTACCTTCTTCATACCGTTTTTTAGGTCGCGTATGTCCATAGGCATAGGATGGTTTCTAGCCTATATAAAGATTGCCTTCGTCCTTCTCAATTTCCTCTTCTTTGCCTACCCTGTAGTAGACCTCTTGCTGTCTCCAATAGTCTTTGACAGCATCAGCAATTCCGTGTGCGTAGACTTCAAAAGTCTCAGGGTCGTATTGGTCGGAAGAGGCGACATATCTAACGCTCTCATCACGAAGGCGTTGCCCGGTGGGACTGCGCCATCCGCCCTCAATGGAATGTGACGTATAACCGCCGAAATAGTCCATCAGTTTCTCTTCAAGAATCATGAAGGCTTCTGCGTCAACTGGCTCTCCGGTATCGCCATAGGTGAGAGGCACAATCAACTCCATCGTTGGCATGACCTTTAATAAGGTCTAGCACTATTTAAGGTTCTCTGGGGCATACTGCCCATAGTCTATGAGGATTTCGTCACCCACCTTGATGTCTTGAAGTGCTACCAGATTTCCTGTGCCTTTCTCCAAGTCGAAGTCGAAGAAACTGGCGTTGGGCGTGTCGCTGTGGTCAAGGAAGTTGGCCCACTCCTGCTCCGTTCCAGCCTTTGGGCCGTTCCACCACAGGTCTCCGACTCTGAGAGCCGTCCCTTCCTCAGAAGGGTCTTCGTCTCCCTCTACAAAGGGAGCCTGAAAACTTTGAATCGTCTCGCCCTCTCCGAAGTCCTTGGTAGCGAAGACACCGTGACCATGAGAGCAGGGCTTGACCTCAACGCTCTCTCCCGTCACCTTTGTCTTCTCGTCAGGAAATCTTATAGGGACGGGCGCAACGTCTGTCTCTCGGTCTTCTTCTAGCCTCTTCACTTCGTTGCTTGCTTCGCCTCTGTCCACTCTCCACTCGTTGACTTTCTCAGGTTGGTAAATCTCCTTAAGTGTCTCGATGATTTTGTGAGGGTCATGAGGGCCACAAGTGATGGCATCCACTAGCATCCCATCAGACTCCGGCCATGTGTGGATGGTAACTGAAGACTGAGTGATAATAGAGATAGCAGTCGTGCCTTGTGGGTCAAAGTTGACTACATCGGTCTTGACCTCATCCATATCTGCGGCTTCGATAGCAAGCGAGATGGCCTCTTCCATTTTCTCCTTGTCGTCTAGGTCTCCTTTGCACCCGTAGAAATCAGCAAAGGCGTGATGCCCTACAAACTCATGAGTGCCATCCTCAGACATAAGATAGACTAGGGCGTGGAACTATTTAAAGCCTAGTTTGCGCTCTACGACCAGACTACCCAGAGTGGTTGGTTGTCGTTGGAGTAGACGATGGTTCCTGTCCTTATCTCGCCTACAGCATAGGGCGGGACGTTTGTGTAGACAAGCCTTTGGTCTCCCACAATCATGAATGTGTCTCCACCTGTGGATGTCGGTGCAGTTCCGAATGTGCCAGTGCAGGTTATCACCGTTGCCGTGTTCGATGCGATGACCAGTTGCAGTCCGATAGCAGGGCCAGTAAGGAATTTGATGTAAGCACCCGCCAAGTAGTTCACTGGTAGTTTCAAAGGAGTAACAGTCACCGTTGCGGCTCCTGCGTTAGTTGCGGCTGAAGACACTCCTGTTAGGTTGCCAGTCCAGACATCTACAACCTCTTCGATTCCTGCCCCTTGCTCTGTCAGTTGTGGGCTATTGGCAGAGGCCCAATATCCCGACCCACCGGGGCCGAGTTGCGACATTGCGCCACCCGCAATTTTCTCTATCGTTGCTACCGGAGTTACGATGAACGAAGCCGATGCGTTGGCCGCACCACTGTCTGTAGCATGAACAGTCTTAGTGCCATATCCCAGAGTGGCCATCGGAACTACGAAGGTTCCTGTCCAACTACCATCATTGGCAATCGTCACTGGTGTTGGCAGAACTGTCGAGAAGACATCTACACCGCCGATGGTAAGTGCTGTTACTGTGGCCGCACCGCCACCCGTAAATCCTGTTCCGGTCATAGTGACGGTAAGACTACCTGCGCCAGAAGTTGGAGTCAGAGTTATTGCGGCTGTCATTCTACCTCTTCTATGGTTTCGGTAGTATTTAAACCTGTTCCTTCATAAGAGTCGGAACATTCTTCATTGTCTCGAAGGCTATCTTGTCTTCGCTTGTCCATCCACAATTGGAACAAAGTTGCTCCGGCCCATGCACCCCTTCATAGGTTTCGAGTTCGGTGTCTGGGTCGTTACACTTCGGACACTTTGCCATAGCCTAGACTAGAGGAGAATCCTTAATAAAGGTTCTGTGCAAGGGGTGGTGTGATAGTAGGGATAGTGGGAGCCGGAGCAGACAAGTTCACCCTAGAGACCGAGACGAAGGCGAGAGCAATAATTCAGAGCGTCCTCATGTCCTATCCCAATGCTACCATCACTTCGGGTCACTCTATAAGAGGCGGGGTTGACATCTTCACTGAAGAAGGTTTCTATCAGCATCCGACCACTGGTGGGTTGTGGATTCGTGCTCCGGTCATCCAAGCATGGCCTAAACAGGGAAAGGGATACGGTTACATGGCTCGGAACTTGGACATCGCTCAAGCCGACTTGGTTGTTGTCATTGTGGTAAAAGACTATCCGCCCGGTTTCGTTCCTGAAAGCGAAAAGTTTCTACGAGACGGAAAGCCGTATTGCTATCACTGCAAAGACAAGAGAGAACTTCATGTGAAGAGTGGCGCGTGTTGGACAGGACTCAAGGCCATTGAACTTGGCCATAAGGCCATCTGGTATCTACTCTAAACCTCAACGTAACCGATTTCGACACTGAACTCTAGTATCTCATCAGTCATTTCGACAATCAGATGACCAGACCTTGCATTACCAATTTCGGGCCATGCAAGCACATCTCTTGTGAGTTTAGTGTAGAGGTCTACAATCTCTCCCAGACTTGGGACTGCTCCATTCCATTCCCACCCGTTGTCATCGAAGATGGTCTTCGCCCGTATCGAAGCCCCTAAGACGGCTCTTTGAATGTGCAACGGTAGCATCACAACTTTGAGAGTCCCTGAATGGAACCATCTCTCAGAAGGAGACGGCATCGGTGTTGGACACATTGTTGCCATAGGCAGGAGTCAGGTAGCGTGGGTATTTAAGGATTCCGAGAGTTGCGCTTCTGCAACTCGTCCCACTTGCATTGTGCTTTCAGCATCTTACAGGTTGGACACATCCTCTGAACTTTCTTGGTCTTGAAGGTCTCACTACACCAGTGACATACAAGTGTCAGCACACCTTCTTTATAAGGGCAAGTCTTATTTAAAGCAGTTCATCATGTATATAACTCGCAAACTCAAAGTTCTCCCATCTTTTGATGTATTGACAAGACATACAAAGCACTTGGTATCCTTCTGGATAGTTGTGTTTGATGAGCCAACGATAGAAACTGCTCCCATTCAAACCCTTTCTATGTTTAGTTCCGCCACCCTTGATGTGGTCAATCGAATTTGCTCTAATGTCTGTATAGGGTTCTTTGTGTTTCTCAAAGGGATTGGCACAAGCCATAGTGCCATTGGAATAGTGGCTAATAACCTTCAGTTTCAAACGAATGATGTATTTCCTGTTTCGTCTTCTGTTTGCTCGTCTACGGTCTTCTATGTTATTGAGATAGTCTTCATTCCGTTCATTATTTCGACAATCTCTACAAATGCCTCTACGCTGTCTCTTTAAGAAGGCAGGATACGCATCTCCAACTAATTCAACTTTACAAATTCTACAAGTAGATTGCATACCGTCATTTAGGTGGATGACGGATATAAAGATTTCCTTTCTACTGTGGTTCTTTCTATTATCTCACGCATATTAGCCAAGAACCACTTCCAGTTGTATTTATCCACAAAAATGACGACCCATCCCATTGTTTCGAGTTCCTTAGTCCGTATCTTATCTCTTGCTCTAGCAGTTGGGCTATTATGATAGGCTTGTCCTTGATACTCTATCGCAATCTTTCTCTCGACAATCCCGATGTCAACCCACCGACTCTTCCGCATCCCTACAATTCTAACTCGATGATTTCTTGCGGCTGTTGGATAGAGGAACCGGACATAATGCAGAAGTTTGTTCTGTTGTGGAGAAGAGGGTGGGAACCACCTGCGTCTGAATCTGCGTGGCATGGAGAGATTAAGAACGGCCATCTATATAAAGAGTGGTCGGACTCATGGGAACTACCTTTAAATAGTGGTAGGTTCTACAATAGAGTAGAATGGTAGCGACAATTGCGCTTTCTCCAACTACTGGCCCACTTGGTATGCAGGGTGTCCGTGTTACTGGCGCAGGTTACACTGCGAGTGCCGTAATTAACGCTGTCACCTACAACGCAGTTGCTTGCGCTACGAATACTCTCATAGGACAAATCGTTGCCGCAGACGGGAGTTTCACTGGAACACTCACAATTCCGATGACGGCTGTAGGTGCTCATAACATCACAGTTACATCAAACAATCCTGATACTGCTTCAGCAAGTTTCACTTCTACTACTTCAATCTATCCTCAGACTGCGGTTCATGCAAAATCTCTTTCGACAGGAACAGTGACAGCAACGGGTCTGTCTGCCACAAGCGGAGACCTAGTTGTTGCTACAGTCTTTTGGCATGACACAGGAGCAACCTCTATATCTGTGTCCAGCATCACCGATACTACAGGTCTGAGTCTTAATTGGGTTCCAAGAGGCCAGCCCATAACCAATGGGGCATGGATTCTTAGTGGTTCGTTCCCGGGCACATACACTAGAACTTACGACCAATACTACCTTCAGATATTCACGGCTGTTGCCACTGGCACAATCACCAATAAGAATGTGACTGCAACCTTCTCTGCTGTTCCAAGCGGAGAGTGTGCTATCTCAGTAGTCGGCCTACTTGATGTTGCCACTCCTGCATCCTTCGATTCCAATGGCGGTCTGCCGTCACCCTATGTGGTTACTGGAATCAATGCTGATGTCGAGACCTTCTCAGCAAAGGTTTCCAACCGCAACGCGCCAGCACTCCTATTCGGAGCGATGATGTTAGCACCTTCAAACGCAGTAACAGTGGGAACAGGAATGAAAGGAATAGATGCCTATGACGCAACAGATTACTACCTTTGCACTGAATGTGCGATAGTCACAACCCCACAAGTTGACTATGCAATAACAGGGTCGGCTACCACCACACTCGGCACTTCAGGTGCTTGGATTCTAGTCGGATGCGTTGATGCCTATCTCCAAGCCAATGCCAGCAATGCGCCTTGGGTAACTGAGGACATCGGAGCAGAGGTTCAAGGAATCACAATCAAAGGCGGAGTAACGACTCCTGCAACTAGCACAGAAACGGGCGTTGCCAAATGGGAGATGCCGACAATCAGCGCAAGCACACCCTACCAGAAGGTAATCAACGACAGAAGCGGTGGCACTACAGGAGTGACCACGACTGGCACTACGTCAACAGTGCTTCATGATACCAATCTGAGTTTGACCGTGAATGCCCTAACAGGGCAGACTCTCACCTACACCAGTGGACAAGCAATGGGACAGAGCAGAACAGTCGCATCTAATACTGCGAATACGATAACCACAAGTCCTGCCTTCTCGCCAGCACCACTAGATGCCGGAGAGTCGTTCACCGTGTCTCCCTCTCTGATACAGACTGATACATCGAAGAAAGAGTCCATCATAGGGATAGGTGGACAAGAGAACAATTGGGAGACGACTACGACTACAGTAGCACCTTAAGGGTAGTTACTGAACCGCGTCCAGTCTTTTCGCAAGCATCTTAGCCATTACAGCAGGGTCTTCTGGGTAGGTTCCCTCTGGCATCTGGATGGCAAGTGCTCTTCCCTTATGCACAACATGGGCCATACCCTTCGTAATGGTTATCATAGACCCCTCTTCGGTCTCCCAATGGCCTAAAATGCCCTCTTTCTTCATCTCTTTTACCTCTTTCCAAGGCATGGGCAACCCTTAGTTCTGAGGGTATTTAAGGGTTCAGGATAGGGCAAACAAGGCTAAAATATGGGGTTTCGGGTTTCTAACTGCCTTGCCAGATTTGGAATCGGGCCTCTTTAGAGTTGTTATCTCCGACAATGAAGATATACTTCCCTGTTATGGAGATAGCAAGTCCAACAGCACTTGGATTTATGCCGCTAGTGTTAATCGTGTGAACAAGAGCACCCTTGCTAGAGACATAGTAATTGTCATTGCCATCGGCCCAGACCTGTATCGTTCCACCCGCACTTTGGCGAACACTAGGCCCAAGACCTAGATTGTAAGGACTACCACCAGAATACAGTGTTGCTTTACTTGTCCCATCAAACTTGCAAGTTACCAATCTGTCGTTACCCGTTCCATCCTCAATGAACGCTACCCACCCATTAGTTTCGTCAATGGATGCGGCAGTAACATTGATACTATTGGTCAGACCTGCGCCATCAACCACCACATCATGAACCTTTGTGTAAGTGGTATAGGTTCCATCTGTAGAAACACCAGAGATTGTTCCAGTCACGGCAAGGTTTCCGCCGATAACATACCGGACATTGTGGGAAGGACTGTCAACTCCTGTCTCCCAACCATCCTCTACAATCTTTACTCCTTCATCGGTAGGCATGACAAGGATAGTAGGGAAGAGGAACTATTTAAGGCTGTCCCTTGGGTTTCACAGAAGGGATGATAGGGGTGGCTAGAGGCGCAAGAGTGGTGGCCAACTCATTCACCTTGGTTCCGACTGTTTGAAGTTTCTCTAGAAGAGGTTGGTCGTGCTTTGTGCTGGCCATTGTTATGAGCATGGCTATAGCCGTCTGAAGAGCCTTGGTGTTGTTGATGGCCAAGTCTATCTTCTTTTCCTCAATCATCTTCTTTATCTGCTCAATCCGCTTCTCGAAGATTGCTATGGGGTCTTCCGGCACGAAGTTCATAGGCTGGATTGCCGCCGGATGGAATTTGGGTTCAGGATTGATTCCCTCTTCATCAATCAACGTGACCGTTCCCCGGCCCTGTTCATCCTTGAATACCTCTTGTGCCATAGACAGAACCTATACAAGTTTGGCTTATAAGGATTCTGTTTACCCACACCGTCCATACCCGCATCCGTAGCAGGTGACGCAACCATTGTAGTGAACAAGAGCGAGTTCGTGACATTCAGGACACTCTTCTGCTGATGCAACAAAGAAACTCATAGTTTGTAGGCACTCTATGGTGGGTAGGCGTTATAAGTGTTGTCGTTACTAAAGGTCTATAAAGTCAGCCGAAAACAACCAGAGCAAGACCAAGAGCCATCCGTAGTGCTCTTCCTATCTGCCAGTAGTTGTTGTCCTTGACACCGTTGCCATACCTAGCCCAATAGATGATGTTGGCTCCGCCCTCTAGAGCGAAGAAGGAACCTATCGCCACAATCCAAATCAAACTCTGCACCGCGTTATGGCCTCTGGGTAGGTGATGACGGGCGCATATCGAGCAGTGATGACAACATCGAGCGAGTCGAACTGTGGCTGTGGCCAGACATCTATACTGATTGGACGCTTGGTGACGAAGTAACCTACAGGAGCATAACATCCGTCAAAGGCTGTCTGAACGACATAGGCCGCTTTCGGATTAATCATCGGGCTTCTCAGAGCCTTGATTCCCGACATCTTGACTCCATACGAGTATTTCTTGTCGTTCATAAGGACGTTGTATTTGCCTACATCATCCAAGTTCTTGATGACATTATCGAGATGGGGATACCTGTGTGGAAGCCAACTGAAACTCTTCTTGCTGGCCGCTTCAAAGACCTTTGCAATGTCGTTGTCTATGGCGTTGGCAGTGTGTGTTGCGGCTCTCCTGAACTGGTCTTCTACGATGGTGTAGATGCCGTCTTCGAGCATCTCTCTAGCAAGCCGGACTCTCATTCCAATCTTGTAGGGTGTGATGGTGATAAGGTCGTAAGGTTTGAAGTCCATCATAACTCCGTTTCCATCGGCAGTTCGACCTATCAGCGCATTAGCCCCTGCCCCTTGCTGTTTAGGAATGGTGGCTGTTGCCCCTACTCTGATGAAGAAGTCTTGAAGAATCTGCTTTATCTCTAGTTTCGGCATTATGAGTTCTACGAAGCGTTTCGTCAGTTCAGGATAGAACAGGGCGGGAGAGCCGGGAGCCGGAGACGGTGTTGACACACTTGGCCTACCTTCAAGATACCCAGACTCTTGGAATCTGCTCATAGCCCCCATCAGTTCGCCCCAATAGGCTGGAAAGGCTGACTCCGCTTCTTTGTGTGGGTATCCCTCTGCTGGATGCGGCTCTTCAGTCACTTGGAATCACCATACAACAGAAGTAGAAAGGATACTGAGGGTCAATGTAGAAAGGGAAGTAGAAAGGATACTGAGGGTCAATGTAGAAAGGCGTGAAGGGTTGTGGCGGATAGTAGGGTTGTGGCGGATAGTAGGGTTGTGGCGGATAGTAGGGTTGTGGCGGATAGTAGGGTTCTGGCCAGTAAGGATGTTCATCAGGAACTAGGATGTATCCGGCTCCATTACAAGCGTGACAGGTCTTTCTTGGGTCTGTGCTTGTTGTCATTCCTATGACGGGAATCGTCCCTTCGCCATGACAAACAGGACATATTTCGGAGTGCATCACCTTTTCTATAGAAGCCTAGTTTATAAACATTCTTAAGGAAGGAGATTCAACCCTATGGTATGATGTGGTATTCCCTGTCTTTGGGCATCTTCGCCTTGGGACTCCTTATAGGTCACTTTCCCATCCTCTGGCTTATTGCCGATGCACTAGGTTGGGGTCTCTTCTTTAGATACTTGGAAATCTATTCGTGCCAGAGAAGGGCCGGATAGCCCTTTTGTCATTCGGTCATTAGCCGTCATCTGGACGGCGACTGGCATCTAGGGTATGCACTCAACCCTATTTAAGTCTTTCACTGTTTTGGATACTTTGGATACTATCTGGTGTAAGGCTCCCATTCTGCCCTTCGGGTGTTCGTGGCCTTGACACATCCCCTTGGGCATCGAGATACTCGCGTCCTGAAGGGGTGGTGGCACGCAGAGAGTTTGCCGGGTCGGTCTCCGCCACCGTGACAGTGCCTCACTCGTAGAGGGTATCCACATACTGGACACTTTTGCTTCATTAATTAGGCATTAAATGAAGTCACAGTATGGGTATAGAGTCTGGGGTTAATAAAGGTTAGGATTCCTTCGTCTCGCCATGAATCGGGCAGTTCGGGTCGAGTTTGTCCTCAATCTCAGAAACAGGAGTGCAGGTGCAACGCGAAACCCTCTCCATCGCCTTCTTCACAGCGTTCTCGATTGCGACCTTGAGTTTTGGGTCTGCCGAACCATGTATCTTGAGTTCGATAGGCGGGACACCTTCTTTCATGGAATCAATCGGAATCACTTGCTCGTTCTCTATGCGAGTAAGCCCCATGCCACTACATACCTGCCCATGAAGAGGACATTTGGGATTCACCTGAAGGCCATGTCCATCGAACTTGCAGGTGCAAGTCTCCATCTTTGGCTCCTCTTCCTTCTTCATGGACTTCTCTATCAACTCTCTAGAAACGTGAATCCTTTGGTGGCAGTATCCTTTAGGCGAAGAATCAACCACCACATACTCGGTCTTGTCCTCTTCTTCTTGGCTCACACATTGCATAAGATTGAAATGCTATTTAAGGATTCTAGTCTTATGAAATTAGCGTGGCCCTTTAAACGTCCTCTGCACAGGACATAGGGAACCCCATTCGTATGATGCAGTTCTAGGTGAGGCACTCCACGCTGTCCATACCCTTGTTCGCTAGGCTATTTAAGGGTTCGCTCTTTGCGAACTACTTCGTCATCCTCTTAAGAGCCTCATTCCAGACATCTGCCGCAACACCACGACTGAGGGCAAATTTCGTGACCTTATCCATGTGTTCCTTCTTGAAGTGGTCTTCAAGGCTCTCGTAATTGAAGAACTTCTTGCTGTCGAAGTTGCAGACTATGAAGAAGGTGGTCTTGGAGTTATTGCTGGCGAACTCTCTCGCCCATCCGCCCACTAGGGCTTCGGTGAAGGAACTGAGACTCATTTCTTTCCGACCTTGATTCCAGCCTTTCGAGCAATCCTCTTGGCTTCTTTGCCGCTTGCCACCTTCGTTCCAAGGTAGGAATGGAAGGCCCGGTAGACGTTCCGACTGGCTTGGATTTCCCTATACTTCTGGTCTAAGGCATCCAACAGGATGCTGAGAGTGTCAGAGTTAGGGTTGTTGGCCAGTGTCCACTTGTTCAGACGGACACAAACTACAGTGTGGCGGCTGTCATGTGCGATGGCTCTGATGTCAGTCCCGTCTCCACAGAACTCTGGTTCTACGCTCCTTATCTCGAACTCCATACCCAAGGCATCGGGTCTGCCGTTTATAAAGATTTGGTGGCTGGCGTTCTTGACGCGGTGTCGCTTAACGTAGGCACACACTAAACTACCTTCCCCGGCTTGTATCTTGCCGTCTAGATGGGTCGGCCACACATTGCGAACCGTGTGGGTTTCCAGCCATCCTTCTAGCCTTGCTCTCGAACCTATATAAAGTTTATCAACTTTTTCCATGTGCGACACTTGGGCTAGGACGCGACTTTCTAGATTTCCGAAGTCCGACATCTATCGGATTCCTTATAAAGCCACTATCGCCACCAGTAGTTACTACCGCCCCATCCGATGCCATCTGACTCTGAAAAGTAGAGGAGCACCCAAAAGCAGGGGTCGTCTTCCAGATGTGCAATCGCACACCGGGCATTTCGGCTTTATTGCTTGTTTGGCCTACTTGCTCCTACCTTGGGCGACAACAGGTGTCCTCTCAGACTTTATAAGGATTTTGTCCGACTCCAAGGGACTCCTACCCCTATTAGTTGCTCATACCCCTATTAGTGTTCAGTGAGGGGTATACCCCACCCTATATCCATTATAACCATTATGCGATTAGTTACTGGATTGGATACCTAGTTGGTAACTTTCTCAGACGCTCGATTCTTTCAACTCCAAAGACACTGGCCTCTGGGTGCGCCTTGAGCCACTGGTCTACTTCCTTGCTGGCCTCTTCTGTCAAGGCCAACATACGCCACAGCCACCCGTCTTTGGCTTCTTCCATACCCATCCTATTAGGAGACCACTCTATAAAGATTGTGAATGGATAAACATCATCGGAAACGGCCCCTCACTTTCGACGTTCCAACATTCTAGGCAAAGCCATCTATTACCGTAGGCTTGTGCCGTCTCGCTCAGTTTGTCGCATCTAGAACAGTTGTGAACCATACTATGGAGAGGGGCATCGCGCCAACCCTTAGTATCTGTCATGGTCTATCTCTGCTAAACGGGACTCTATAAAGGTTCTCGCGGCCTTCCCATGTGCAGAACTAGAGGTAGGAAGCCATCACTCAATTCTCTATGTGCGACTTTATAATGGGAGTGTGCTTGTGCTACTTAGGGACACTGGTATCATAAAGTTCCATGTGTGACACTTTATAATGTGTGTGGCTGTGCTATCCTGCGGAAGCCCTGCACTGGTAACAGGGGGGTGGTATATAAAGAATGCTTACTGCCGTTTGCACTGGAAACACTGGTCGCGCCTATAAGGGGTGCGAAGGGTATATATGGGGGTATACCCTCTTGGCCATGATGGGCAACATGGCTCGACTGGAAAGCGGGGTCGGGCTTATAAAGGTAGGGGCGCGGTTGCAGTGGAAACGTAGGTCTTTATATAGCACCCCCACCGCTTCCACTGGAAACGAACCTGTTAGGGGTTTTCATTCTCGGCTCCCAGACGGGCCGCGTCTCATGGTGTCCCTTATAGCGACTGTGCGACTCGGTGAAACCTAATCAGGGGATTCTATATGGGACTACCCCTAGTTCATGTAAGGGATATACCATATACCCCCTCACTCCTGCAAGATTTACCAAGTTAGAAGAGGCTGTTATGAGGACGGGTTTACATCCCCCGCACAGACCCACTGCCACTAGGTTTGCATCGGCTCCATCGGAAGTGGTTATGTCCTATATAAAGTTCTTAGAGGGATGAGGGGGGCGCGGGGAGAGGGGAGTTGTGGAAAAGGACAACAAGGGATATATGGTATACCCCCCTACCCAGAGACCAATGATAACAAAAACCCAACGGGCAGAACGACAGACGGCAATCGAGACAGCCCTAGCCTTTGATAAGGGCGTGTCGCGTGTGTGGGTGACGCAAAGCGGAGACCACGCTATAGTCCACATGAGAGCCGAAACAGGGTATAGCACTGTCTTCGGACTCAGCACAAACAACCTTCAGAAGATGGCCGCACTAGGCTGGATTTGCTTCGGAACCAATACGATGTGGACGAAGGAAGAGGCCGACCTAGAACTGAACCAACATTTCGAGAGGGCGACCCTACAGTGACCGCACTGCACATTCTCGTGGCAGTGAGGGAGTTAGGCATTCGCATCGGTGGCCCTACCTCAGTCCGAAGAGAGGCAATCGTGGACGTAGGCAACGCACACAGCATAGCAGAGGCAGAGACCAAGGCTAAAGTCAGGGCCGCAAAGAAGTGGAAGACAAACGTGGTTTGCATCGAAGTCAGCGAGACCCGTCTAGCAGTCCCACCTGAACCCGTAGTCCTCTACGACTCAAGCAAGGCCGACAAGGTAGACGAAGCCTATTCGCTGGCATTCTCAAGGGGCATCCGACTTCCAGCAACCTACCAGTTCGACGCAACCGCGCCAACCTTTAGGAGTCTAGCCTAGACTTGTTAGCCGCATATTACAAGGCTAAGAAGGACTTGAAGGCCGCAGTGGGCCAACCCCTAAGATACGGCGAAACCTCAATGTTCGGGGCTGAGTTCAAGGCAGACGGCCAATTCTGCGTAGTGGGGCCAAGCGAATATCAGCGTAAGTGGTATGCCACCGTGTCCATGAAAAACGGACTCATCGAGAAGGTCTCCTAGACTTGGCACTTCACTTCGACAGACGCGGAATGTATAAGGGAACCAACCCACTGGCATCAGCCTTCCCGATAATCACAGACCCAAGCCAATCAGCCACCGAGACCCAGACCTTCCAAGCCTTGAGGGAGAACGTGAACGCCTTCAGAGGAATCAAGGTCTTCATTCACACACGCAAGGCCCGAAGAGACAAGGGAATCAAACGGGTCACTAAGTCCGAAGCGCAACCCAAGGTCGAGACCTTCACGCCCAAGATTCAGCGCAAGGCCGAACCAGTCACCCTATTCCCAAAGGACGGAGAGCCAATCACCTACCTACCTACAGAGCCATCGAGTTATGCAGACATCGCCAAGGCACTGGCCCAAGCCATTAAGGAGTCAGTGGGAGCCTAGACTTGACTTCAGAAGACTTCAAGACTTCAGACTCGTATCAGACCTTCCAAGAGGCACTTCGAGATTTGAAGTCTGCCTACGAATCCATGATAAACACTTCTCAATACCAGACCACCGAAGTCTGCAATCTCATTCTCAACTTGGCTCCGGCAGTCAAGGCAATCCAAAACACCCTAGACGAGATTGACATCGAAGGGCAGTGGGACAAAGGGAGCGAATAGACTTGGTTAGCAAGACCTTCCGTAAGAAGAGCATGAAGACGCGCAACGGAACCCTCATCACTTTCGAGTATGAGGACGGAGAGATAGACAGGGCCAACGTGATAATGACTTTCCCATGTGGTCTTCAAGCCACTTACAAATTGACTCAGACTTCTCGGAGTTGGGTCTAGACTTGCCTCAAATCGAATTGTCTGAGGAAGCAATCAAGAACCTTCGAGACATTCAAGAAATGATTTTCTGGGATGACGTTCTCGGAGACCTTGGAACGTGGGAAGGGCAGATAACCCAAGCAGACGTTAAGGAACTACTCGATGAGTCTTATGATGCTTGGCTTGCCACCCCAGACTTAACTCTTCAGATGATAGCAGACCAAGCAGAGTGGGGCCACCTTCCAGAACTTGTCTCGAAAGACCTACCCTTCACTTACACAGAGGTTAAGACCTAGACTTGCCAACCTATTGGCCCGTTCCAGACGAACTAATGACCGAGATACTTCAGGAAGTGGACTTCCTCACAATTAGTAAACTCGCCAAGTTGGAACCCATCAAACCAAATTGTGATGGCGATTGCAACTGTCCAGATTGCCATATCAATCCAGTGGAAACCATCTAGACTTGAGACTTCCAGACCTTCCCATTAACTTTATCCTTGAAGAGATTGCAGAGACGAAGGACGGACTCACATTCAAACAGGTCTCGAAGGAAGAGGAAGACAACTTCAAGAACGCAAGGCAAGCACTCAAGAATTACGA
>Ga0208323_1000368_pt1 | contig 20799 bp, 22 predicted proteins | sample June2015DPH_10_1_2_FD_184703 | JGI IMG/M metagenome (GOLD analysis project Ga0208323, IMG submission 184703) | Peatland microbial communities from SPRUCE experiment site at the Marcell Experimental Forest, Minnesota, USA - June2015DPH_10_100... | ecosystem: Environmental > Terrestrial > Soil >... | reverse complement strand
ACTGCCTCAATTGCTCCATACAGGAAGAGCGACGCTATCTCCAAGCCGAAGACGGTCAGGAGAATCAACGAGCTTGGAGACAGGGCACGCCGGTGCGTGGCTGCATCGCCGACCCTCGAGACTCTCGCGTTGCAGGGAGAGCTCTTCTCCGAAGGGCTCGGGTTGATGACCCTCGAGGTGCGGGACCTTGCGAAGCTGGCGAAGGCATCGGGAGCATCCCACGCAAGTCAGAACATGATAGGGTACGCCGTCCACGCCCTCACGACTGCGAAAAGGGCCGACGCAGTCGCTGCAGCTCTCAGAGATTCGTCTCCGAAACTGCTGGTCGACGTTTTTGAAATCGGGAGGCAGCGAGCTCGGGTACTGAAGTCTGGGAAGTCGGCTGGCTAGCCGACGGTCAACAGTTCCTTCGTGAACCTTGTCAGAACAACCGGTTTCCTGCCAGTTTTCACCGTGTCTTCGATCCTGATGCCGTACCTTCCCGGGAAGTAGATCCCTGGCTCGTCCGTCACCACGTCGTTCATCAACAGCCTCGATTTGCTGCCCTTCGAGATCGGAGGCATCTCGTGGATGTCGATCCCAACACCATGCCCGACACTGTGGTTCAGGTACTTCTCGACTCCTGCCTTCCTAAGGACCTTGACAGCAGCCATGTGAACGTCCTCGCAGACAGTCCCCTCCCTGATGGTGTCGAGGGCACACTCCTGCGCCTCGAGGACCGTGGCATAGTTTCTCTTCATCTCGGCGGTGGTGCTCCCTACCGCGAAGGTCCGGGTTTCGTCCGAGTTGTACCCTTGGTACCTGAAGAAGATGTCCGCGACCACGAAGTCCCCCTCCTTGACCTTCCTTGTCGTTAGCTCTGAGTGAGGAAGAGCCCCGTTGGGCCCAGACGCCACTATCGTGGGGCTCAGGGCAGAATCAGAGCCAGACGGGGTCAGCTCGTTAGCAGTTGCTACCTTCATCACCTCGGCTGCCACCTCCCACTCCGTCCTCCCGGGCCTCAGCTCCTTGGTCAGGACCTCGAAGATCCTGTCGAGCCCTTTTGACGCCCTCTCTATTCTCGCTACTTCTACTTCGTCCTTTACCCGCCGCGCCTCCAGGAACATGTCCGCACGCTTGGAGAAGCGCTTGGATCCCTTGAACGCAGAGTCGTCGTCGACGACCACCGGCCCTTTTCCGAGGTCCTTCATGAGAGCCGCATGTACAAGCTTCCATCCCTTCGCGACCACGACCTCTACCTCACGACCCAGCTCGGACGCTCTGTCGACCTCGAGGGGGGTTGTTATGACCACCGTTTTGTCAGGGCGGACTATCGCTGCCCCTCCTCCCCAGAAATCAGTCAGGTAGAACAGGTTGGCGCCTGTCATGACCGCAACCTGCTTCCCCTTGGCAAGCGAAAGCAGCCTTTTGCGCCTTTCCCCGTAAATCGTCATCTTCTCGCCGACACAAAGAGAGTGCTTATATTGCTTCACTAGAGTGTCTTCAAGACGGGGCAATCCGCGCGGTGACGTACATCCGTAGGCTAGAGATGCGAGGGTTCAAGTCCTCAGGCCCCCGGACAGTCGTTGTCAACTTCGAAAAAGGATTCACGGTCATCACTGGACCAAACGGGAGCGGCAAGTCGAACATCGCCGATGCAATAACCTTCGCGATTGGAGAAAACTCTCCGAGATCGCTCAGGGCGGCCAACGGGAGACTCTCGGGCCTGATCTACGACCCGAAGAGTGAGGACACTCCGGGCTCTGGAAAGCTGACGACTTGCAGGGTGACGGTCCAGTTCGACAATGTAGACCGGGCGATCCCCGTCGATTCCGATCTCGTGACAATAACCAGAGACCTCAGAGACGACGGCGACAGCGTTTACTACATCAATGGACGCAAGACGACCCGGTCGGCAATGACTGAGATCATCGACTTGGCCGGCCTCTCGCCCGGCGGCTTCAACATCGTTGCCCAGGGCGCCGCTACCAAGATGGCCGACCTTGCTCCGGAAGAGAAGAGGAAGGTGATCGAGAGTGTCGTAGGCATATCCAAATTCGACGAGCGCAAGGCGGAGGCTCAGAGACAGTTGGGTCAGGCCGACCAGAGGCTGGAGGTCGCGATGGCCCGGATCGGCGAGATGCGAAGCACGCTGGAGTCGCTCGATTCCCAGAGGAATGATCTCGTCAGGTCAAACCTCCTTGAGGGACAGATCAACTGGCTGACGGCCGTCAGGACGTCTAGGAGAATCCATGAGCTAAGGGAGAGGCTTTCGTCGCTTCGTGCCCAGGAGCAGGAGCTGACCGGGAGGATGGGAGAATTGAATGCCAGAATGGCCGACTTTGAGGACCGCATTGGTCAGGTTGAGAGTGAGAAGACGCGCTTCATCGTGGATGTGATTCAGGGAGGTGGAGCTGGCACAGTCGAGCTGCAGTATCAGCTTGCAGAGCTGAAGAACGAGCTGGAGACCCTCGAGGCTGACCTGAAGTCTGCTGAGGACAACGTGTCGATCCTCGAAGGCGAGACCGTCCCGCAACTGAAGACGGTCGTCTCGACCAAGAGGAAGGAGGTCAGCGCGGCCGAGTCCAATGTCAAACAGCTTACATCAGAGGTGGCTAAGCTGGACGCCCGTCACTCAGAGCTCGCTGGTAGACTCAAGGAGTTCTTCCGGGCGAGTGAGGAGCTTCGGTCGACCATCGAGAAGAAGGGCAGACAGACCGGGCGTGTCCAGGTGAAACTCGTTGACCTCGGCCAGAAGTTGGGCCAGGTCGATCTTGCGATCAATGCGGCAAGCGCCAGCCTCGGCGTGGAGAAGAAAAGGCTCGAAGAGCTCAAGTTTAGAGTCGACGGCTATTCGGACGTTCTCAGCAAGCTAGAGGCCAACACGAAGAAGCTCTTCGAACTCTATGACGCCTCGACGAAGGAACTGAATCAGATCGACGACAACATCTCGGGTTCCGAAAAGACTAGGGAGAAGCTTGTGTCGTCCATCGAGGCAGCGTCGAAGATCCTTGAAAGGGCAGGGGCCGAGATGTCCAGAGAGGAGGCCTTCCGGCACATGTCCGAGAGTCTCGCCGGGGAGAGGAGTGGGCAGCTCAGGCTTCAGGAGTTCTGCGACAGCGGGGGGCTCCCTGGGTACGTGGGGCGCCTCGGGCAGCTCCTGAGTTACCCGCAGTCGTACTCGAAGGCGGTCAACGCCGTGATTGGCAAGTGGATGGGGGCCTTCATCGTACAGGACCTCAGGTCGATGACGCAGTTGATCAAGGGTGCAAAATCCCTGAAGGCGAAGGCCTTCTCCGTTATCCCGTTGAGCGAGGTGGAAGGTTCGAAGGCGGTTGACGTGGGGAGGTCCGCAGGCGTGATGGGTCCGCTCTCCCGTTTGATCCGGTGCAAACCTGAGTTCGCAGGCCTGGTCAACTTTCTCGCAGGAGACTCTGTTCTCGTGGACACTGAAGCGTTCGCCTATACGATGGCCTCAGAGGGCGTCAGGGCCGTCACCATCAACGGCGAGGTCTTCGAGCCCGGAGGACGCGCGTTCATGTATGGGTACCAGGAAGTCATGGTCAACCTGATGGAGGGCCTCGAGAACATCGAAGGGATGAGTGAAATCGAAGACGCCGTCGGGGCACTGAAAGGAGCGATAGACAGGCGGAGGTCGGAGCTCGATTCGCTCGAATCGGATTCGCGTTCGCTGATGAAGGACCGCGTCAAGAAGATTGTCTCAGCCACCAGCCTCAAGGCTGAGGCGACGACCATCACGAGGATGGCGAACAGGTACAAGAGCATCTTCAGGAATATGAGCGCCGAGTACCAGAGGCAGGCGGGCTCTGTCGAGAGGCTAGAATCGAGGCTGAAGCTCAACACGGACAGGAAGGAGTCCCTCCTGAGGGGTATCACCTCGCTGCAGAACGTGCTCTCGGAGACGCAGGCTCTAGGCCTGGATGCGATGCTAGCCGAGGTCGACGGCACGAGCAGGTCGCTCTCGGGTGACATCGATTCGATCAGAAACAGGATTTCCGACCTGAACCTCATTCTATCAAGGGAGAAGGCCAACCTGGAGAACGTCCTCCTCCGCGCCCTGGAGGAGAACGAGCTGGACCTGGCCCAGGCCACCGAGGACCTCCAGTCCAACAAACAGTTCGCCAGGGAGGCGCCAAGACGAATCAAGGAGGCCTCGGAGCAGAAGCGCGTCTTTGAGGAGAAGGTCCAGAAAGTTCTCGAGTCTTCGAGGAAGAGCCAACCGGTCCTCGATGAGTTCGACAGCAAGGCTAGGCGCCTGAAGGAGGAGAGAGACGCGATTGGGCGTTCGATCGTTGGGAACCAGAAGGACCTGTTCGCGCTGTCTGGCCAGGCGTCGTCCACCCAGGAGAAGGTCGAGGAGGCACTTGGGAGCCTCAGGATGCTTGGCTACAGCGAAGAGCTCGAGCCATTCGAATCGGCCGATTCGTTGCTCGCAGAATTAGAGGCCGAGTACCAGCAGGTGGTCAGCTCAGTCAACAGGAGCGCCGACAGGCAGTACACCGAAATGTACGTCAATTACAAGAGTCTCTCGGTCAGGCACAACGAGCTCGAGAGGGAGAGGAATTCTATCATCACCTTCATCGAGAGCGTCGAATCTGAGAAGAGGAAGGTCTTCATGACTGCTTTCGCCAAGGTCAGCTCGGGCTTCAGCGAGATTTTCGAACGGCTGGCCGGAGGGCGCTCGATGCTGGAGCTCGAGAACCCTGACGACATCTTCAGCGGAGGCATAATCCTGAGGGCCGACTTCGGGAACGGGCTCCGGGAGTCGTCACAGCACAGTGGAGGTCAGAGGGCGGTCACGGGCGTCTCCATGATCCTGGCGATGCAGGCCGTCCAGTCACACCCGTTCTACCTCTTTGACGAGATAGACGCCGCGCTCGACGCGGTCAACTCAAGCAGTCTCGCCCGATTCTTCAAGGACAGGTCCCTGGAAGCCCAGATCATAGCGATAACCCTTAGAGACGTCTTTGTGGCCGAGAGCAACATCACCTACGGTGTGTACTCGGCGGGCGGGGTATCGCGGGTCGTACACTATAAGCCGGCCGAGGTGCCCCAGCGTGGCTGACCCGGCCCTTCTCTCAAAGCCGCCGCTGAACGTCCTCATCGACCCTTCGCTGGCCAGGCGCAAGAGCCCCTGGGAAATCGACATCTCCCAGCTCCTTGAACTCTTCTTGCGGACGATCTCGCAGTCCGACACCATCGACATGAGGGCGGCAGGGACCGCGGCACTCTCGTCTGCGACAATCTACAGGTTGAAGGTCGAGACGCTCTTCCTCTTCGAGAGGCTCAGAGCAAAGAGAAGTCTCGTGGATGACTCAGAGCCTCCCCAGATCATAGTCATGCCCTTCAGGTACGAGGTCTACTCCACTAATGTCGACGAGCTCTTCGAGGAGCTCTCCAGAATCCTTCAGGGCATCATTTCTGATGAGCAGGGCCGGACGGAGCAGAGTCTGGTGTCCGTCGCGGAGCTCCCGGCACCGAATTTGGAGGAATACGTTATCTCGATTCAGGCCGTCCTGTCGGAGTACCGCAAGATTCTGGTCGAGCGGCTCAGGGCGACAGGGAAAGTGTTGCTCTCGGAGTTGGTCAAGGGCCTTGACCCCATCGGCGCCGCTCGCGTCTTCATCCTCATCCTCTTCTCAGCCAACAGCGGGGAGGTAGTAGTGGAACAAGAGGAGTCCGACGAGGACGCGCTAGTGGTCTCGGTGGGACAGCTTGAGTGAGACAACGAAAGAGCTCCCAGCAAAGGAGGCGCTCGCGAAGGTGGAGGCAGCCCTCTACGCCGCGGGCAGGCCCCTTGACGTCGGCGAAGTCGCGAAGGTGGCCGGGACCACGTCCGAGAGGAAGGCAGCAACGATCGCCCGCGAAATCGCCCGAGTGGTCAACTCCTCGATGCAGGCCGTTGAGGTTGTAGAGTACTCGGGCCCCAGGTTTGCTATGCAACTTAAGGCCCAGTACACCCAAGTCGCCCGAAAGTTTGCTACGCGTCCGCTTCTCTCGAGGGCTGCCCTGAGGACACTCTCCTTCATCGCCTACTTTCAGCCGCTATCAGCGGGCGAGTTAGTCCTCCGGAGGAGTTCGGCGGCCTACCAGCATCTGAAGGAGCTCGAGGAGGTCGGCTTCGTGGTCAGCGTGAGGCAGGGGCGGAGCAGGGTCTACAGGACCACAGGGAGGTTCTCTGAGTACTTCGGACTAAGCGGCGAAGTGGCCCTGATGAAGAAGCAACTCGAGGGACGGAATCTGTCGCTTCGGTAACAGGTTTGGTCCATTCGACCCTAATGTGGTGTCGATCAATGCCACTGATTTCGTGAGATGGTCAGTAGGCGGGGTGGACACATTGGATACCTGTTTCTTCTGCGCGGTGGCCTTGTCCCTCACGGTGGTGAGTTCCATCCTACTTCTCCCCAGGAAGGTAAGCGTCAGGGTTTGAGAGTCATATCTGTGTGGCTGGAGGTCGTTGTGCTGTTCCTGATGAACGCGATGGTAAGAGCACCGCTTGCGTTCTGTCCTCAGAAGCCATCTCCTCCCGTGTTCAAGGCGGCATTACGAACATCCAACTGGTGCAGACTCTGCAGATACCGGAATCCTGCTGACAAAACGCTTAACATCTGGCAGCCGACGGCGTTCCTCTAACAAGGTCCAACCCGATGACTCGTCCATTAGAGAACCTGACCAAGAGAAAAGCGACAGGAGGCAGGTCCCGTCCTTTCAGAGGAAGAAGGGCGTACGAGCGTGACGGCTACGCCATCGAGCCGCTCGTGGGCGAGACCACCAGAAGGTTTTCCAGGCGAAGGGGCGGAAGTGTGTCTGCGGGTGTCGTTTTCTCTGATGTGGCGAACGTCTCAGACTCCAAAGGCAAGGCGACGAAGTCTAAGATACTCCGGGTAAAGAAGAGCCCGGCCAACAGAGATTACGAGCGGAGAGGTGTCATAACCAAAGGCGCGGTCATCGAAACCGAGGCCGGCGAGGCTGTCGTCACTTCGCGCCCGACCGATGATGGGGTCGTCAACGCAGTCCTGACGAAGTCGAAGTAAATGAAGGAATACGAGAAGTACGTAATCTGGTTAGATTACTTCAACTCTGAGCTCAAGAGGAGTGAGGGAAGGCGTGTCCCGCTGAGTACAGCTACGCGGGCTCCCACGATTCAGGAGCTGACGGAGGCCTGTCGTAGGCTCAATATTCAGCCCGTCGCACAGGTTGCGCGGTATCCATCGTCTCCCTTGAGAGAGTCAGGATACGTCTCGGTGATGAAGACAAAGCCCAAGCACGCGCTAGTGATGAAGGTCGCGAAGGAGCTCTCCGTCGTCCGAGGAATCGCCCAGAAGAAACAGGGTTCAGCCCAGACGGCCCGGAAGAAGTGACCCGCCTGCGAAAGTTTAAAGGCATGAAATACCTCAAGTGGATTTCTTGTTACAGGTCGGCATCTTGTTCCATCAAGCCAAGAGCGGCCGGCTAATCGTGCGTCTCACTAGAGAGGTCAGGTCTGGCGTCCCCATGCTCGACGACAAGGGGAGGAGGCTGGGGAAGGTGGTCGAGCTCATCGGGCCTGTCAGGGCTCCTTACGCCTCCGTTGCGGTCACGAGCAGCAGAATCGGAAAGCCGGGCGACGCGGTCTACACAGAAGGGTGAATGGGCTGACTCTTTGGAACGTGAGGGGGGACGATGTCTTCAGGACCTCGTGCCCTGTGTGCGGAAACATACTGATCGGGGACTCCGAGAAGGGGGAACAGGTCTGTCCCAAATGCGGGTATGTTACCTACGCTCCTGCAGACGCTGGTCCTGAATGGAAGGCGATGGACCTTGCTGAGAAGAACAAGCGGGTCCGCGTCGGATCACCTACGACCCTCGCGCTCCACGACATGGGCCTTACGACCGAGATCAGCCGGACGAATCGCGATTCCCACGGCAAGTCCCTTGACCCCACGATGCGAGCAACGGTCGAAAAGATGCGGAAGTGGCAGAGCCGCTCCAGAACGATCAACAGCGAGGAGAGGGGGCTCTCAATCGTTCTTGCGAGGATCAGTGAACTTTGTCAGTCTCTCAACCTGCCAGACAACGTGGCCGAAACCGCCGCGCAGATCTACCGGACCTCGGCGAGGATGAAGGTCGCCAAGAGCAAGTCGATACTCGGGATGACGGCCGCGACCGTCTATCTTGCGTGCCGGAAGTGTGGTGTCTCAAGGACTTTGAAGGAGGTGGCCCGCGCCGCCGGAATGGACAAGGGAAGTGTGGCGAGGTACTTCAGGCTCGTCCTGAGGGAGGTGGAGAAGGAGTACGTCCCTCCCCCGTCGGTTGACAAGTACATCTCGAAGCTAATCAACATGGCGAAGATCCACCCCAAGGTCGAGCTGCGGGCGTTGGAACTATCGCGGAAGACCAGCGACTCGAAGATTTCGAGCGGTAAGGCTCCTGCAGGGCTCGCGGCCGCTTACGTTTACCTCTCATCTGTTCTCGAAATGGAGCACCTGCCCCAGAGAGAGGTGGCGGAGTTCGCCGAGGTCACCGAAGTGACAGTGAGGAACCGGGTCAGGGAAATACTGGACAACTACGTGATCAGGCAGGAGTTCGGTCCGTCAAGATGACCAAAGCAAAACCAAAGAAGGCAAAACCGAAGGCGAGACCGAAGGTAAAGCAGGAGGCACCAGTCAAGCCAAAGAGCCAACCAAGGGGGGAGCCGAAGGTCAAGAAGCAGGAGGAACTCCTTCGCCCGGTGGAAAGATCGGAGGAGGAGTTGGTCGACCTGACTTCAAGGGTCTACAAATTGGTGGTCGAGAAGGGAAGGGACGGCGTCTTGCAGAGCGAGATTTGGAAGGAACTTGGACTGACGAGCAGGGACGGCTCCAGGCTCGCGATAAGGCTGGAGAGGCGGGGCCTGATCGGGCGAGTCAAGGTCTTGGAGGAAGGGCGCTGGACCTACAAACTGACTCCGCTGAGATTCCCCACAGACATGACCTCGATTGAGAAGGCTCCCTGCATAGTCTGCCAGTTCGAGTCGAAGTGCACTTTCGACGGCCAGATCAGCCCGTACGTGTGCCCGCTGCTTGGCCCGTGGGTCATCGGCGAAGCGAAGCTCACGAGTGGTCAGGCCATGTCGACGACGGTCCCAGCAGGGTAGCGTTCTCCAGCGTGAGGACAGAATGAGACTCCACGAGGCCAGGCGTGACCTCTACAGGAGGCTCGCCAAGGAGCAGGGGTACAAAAGCCGAGCAGCTTTCAAGCTGATTCAGGTGATCGAGAAGTACCACTTCATTAGACCGGGCGACAAGGTGGTCGACTTTGGGGCTGCCCCTGGAGGATGGATGCAGGTGACTTCTCAGCTACTCGGCGACACTGGTGCCGTGGTCGGGGTTGACCTGCACGAGGTTAGGCTCAGGGGGAAGAATCTGAAAGCCATCGAGATGGACGTGCACGACCCCAAAATCAAGCAGAAGGTCTTGGATGCCCTTGGAGGGATGGCCGATGTCACCCTTTCAGACCTGGCTCCGTCCGTCTCCGGGGTCTGGGAGCTCGACCAAGGCAGGCAAGTGGACCTCACCCTGAGAGTCCTCGAACTGTCGGAGTCAATCCTGAAGATGAACGGTTCAGGGTTCTTCAAGCTCTTCGAAGGTGAACGCTCCCAGGAGGTCCGCGACGAGTTTCGGAAGTGCTTCAGGGTGGTGCACACCGTCAAACCGTTGGCCAGCAGGAACGTCAGCTCCGAGCTGTACTACTATTGCGAGGGATGGAAGCCGGGCCAGCGCGCCCCTTCAGCGAAAGAAGCCTCCATGCCTTGAAGGACCTCCGGCTTCTCTACTTCCGACCCCGGGCTGCAGCTTCGCGGACCGCTCCCGCGACTGCGGGGAACCGGGCGTCGGTCTTGAGTCCGGTCTTCTCGAGGGGCTGCCTTAGTGTCCTGTACCCCTGGCTCCTCAGCAGCTTCGCGACTGTCGAGTCCGAGACTGAGGCAATTCGCAGGGCCGAGCAGATGCCCTCGATGCTGAAGCTCCAGGGCGGGAATTCGTCCACGCCCAGGAGGGAAGACAGGACCCTCGTCGCTTCGGGAAGCCCGAGCCTCTCGGATGCGGCGACCGCGTCGCGCAGCGTCTTCGTCTCGGTCAAGTCCCCCAGCCAGAGTGGTCCAGCAACCTTCAGCCGAGCCCCGCACTCCTCGCACGAGCCCCTCGGCGCCGATCCCTCTGCCAGACAGCCACACGCCCTGCACGATAGCACATAGCCTTCGTTCTCCCGGGTCGCTTCCGCTTTTGACGGGCCGACATCGACCCTGACGAAGACTCTGATGTAGTGCCTGGTGCTGTGGACCGCGACAGGCCTAACCCCGAGGTCGAGCGACGCCGCTTCCCTCCTCACGGCGTTGAGTAGAAGCCTGATCCCCGTCTCGTGGTGGAAGTGGTTGTTGACCGGCGTCCCTCCGTACCGCCTTTCAGCCACTCTGGTATGCACCCCACAGAGGACCGCGGTGTCGGTGGCCGTGAAGGACGCTATGCCATTGTCCTTCGTGGCGCGCAGAGCAGCCTGGAGGTAGGGCACGGGGGTCCCGAAAGGGTCGACGTCGACATAACTTACCTTCTCGTCCTTCCCGTATCTCGAGTAAAGGTACGAATTTGCTTCGCCTGGGATGAACTCGCACCGCCCCTGGACTCCGTTGAGCCTCGCGTTCCTCCGCGCGAGCTTGATCGAATCCCTGTTTATGTCGACCAAGGTCACGCTCAGACTCCTCCTAACCTCCGCGGCCACCCTCAGACCCCGCGCGCCGACCCCGGCGAGAGCGTCGCAGAAGGTGAGCCCTTCGGTCGCCTCCACTATCGCGACCGAGACCGAGCGGTTGATGGACGCCGCGGGGTTGTAGAAGACCGGGGTGGTCGGAGGCACTGACGCAAGGCTCTCTCTGGGGACCAGCAGGACGGTCTTCCCTTCGCTCGTCCGGACGAGCTTCAATACGCTCATGACGTTGGTCCCTGCGTTGTTAAGCGAATCGGGTCAGCGTCCTTCCGTTGCAATCTGGCAAAGCACCGACGCGACTCGCTCGCTAACCTGACCGCGGCCAGGGCCGCGTGAGCCGCGGCAAATGCCTCCGCAAATCTGTCTGCCTGCGCTGGCGCCAAGGGCCAGTGGGAATGTGCTTCGCCACACAGAATGATTCTTGAAACAATGCCAGAACCCCATCCATGGGGAAGAACCGCGAGAGCGGCCCCGGTGATTCCCTTAGGTTTCACGCCTGACACCTACTGCCGATCTCCTGTGCGCCAGCTCGAGGACGAATAGCCCGGATGCGATCACTAAGACGAACCAGTTGGTCAGAATCTTCTCCAAGGCGGTCCCGATGAGGAAGTTCGTGACGCGACTCGACATCGTGGTAGGGATGAAGATTAGCAAGACGAATTCAAAGGCCACTATCACTGGAGCGGCGAATAAGGTGACAGTTCTTGTTAACGCGGTCAGCAGGTCCTCTTTGCCGTTGAGCCGATAGACGAACACGCAGAGAGTAGCGGCGGTGAGAAGCACAAACCCTGCTTCCCCGAATGTCAAGGGGACGACGGGATGAGGTGGTCCTTCGTGGGCAAAGAAGGCGGTTGTCATGTAGACGTAATAATGGTTGAGACACACGGCATTGGGACAACAGACTGATGCGGGCCCCGGACATTCGTTCGGGCCGAGCACGAGTAAGGGGTTAGGACGGTCGTTTGGGCTCGTCGACGCGATGTCGTAGAGGACGAAGATGGAGAAGAATATGAAAACCCCTGCCACTGCTCCCAGAAGAGTTGTGTCTCTGACGGCCCTATGTATTGAGGGCTTCGGCCCCTTGGGCATCTTGGGACCAGCGACCTCGACTATGACCACTAAATCAGCCAGAGCCGCGAATCCAATTGCCAGAGGTCCATAACCTCGAAAAAGGAGTAGCAGGAAGCTGTACACATACACTTCATGGTAGTAATCCCGCAGCATCTCAGGAGTAGGATGCCCCTGAATACCTGGATGGATGGGAGCAGGGACGAGCAGCGCCAGTAGCGCGAACACCGCAACCACACCCAGCAGCACCACGACGACCAGCCGCAAAGTCGCGATCTTCAACGCCTGACGCATGTCCTCTTAGAGAGTAGAAGGGCGTAGGCCAGCAGGGTGAGAGACAGGGCCACGATAAGGACGAACCAGTTGCTCACGAGGCAGATGCCATCCAACGACCAAGGAACGAATTTGGTGGCATAGAGATTTATCTCGCGCGAGTCGAATACGAGGATCCCAACCTCCAGTGCGGTTATGGCTGGGAGCGTGAATGTTCTGAGCGCCCACTTGAGAGCATAAGACAATCCCCTTTCGAGGCGGTAGATGGTGAACCCGAGCGTCGTGACGACGGCGACAGGGAAGGCCACCTCGCTCAGGTAGATGCCATGGAGGTCTATGTAGTGGAAGAGTATCCACTTCGAGGTGGCGGCAAGGGACGGGATATTGTAGCCTACATCTATGGCGGCCATTGCCAAGAAGGCTATAGCTCCTGCTACGGAGAACAGCAGAGTGGTAATCCTGATGCGATGCGATAGGACTACCTGGTGTGCTGAAAGGCGTGCGACAGATGGCAAGGCTCTCGACAGACGGTCCTTCAACTGAAACAGGAGCGACAAGGCCGCCACCGCCGCGAAGCCCTCCGCTATCTCGACATAGGACTGATAGTTCCGAATAGAGGTGAAAAAGGACATCGGATTGCCTGTCGCCTCTGCATTAGCGCAGAAGAGATATTGGCTCTTTTGAAGCCCGCAATAGTAAGAGCAGCTGGCGTTCTGTGCACACCAATCGGAAGCAGACTTCACTGGCGAAAAGAATGCTAGTAGGGCGAACGCCACCGAGGCCGTAAGGAACAGCGCCACGACCAGAAGCCTCGACCTCCTACCCTTCAGGAGTGGCAACCGTCTCACGCTACGGTCATTCAGAATGTCTCAGTTAAGGAATGTGCAAGAGCCTCTGCGCTTCAAGGCTCCAGGCGTACAGGTTCTTCTACCACCAGCTCTGATGGCGACACCCATGAGCAGCATTTGGCTCTTGACAGGCCCACCTGGGGTTGGGAAGTCGACTGTAGTGTCGAAGGTAGTGCTGAGGCTGAAGAGCGCCGGGGTGATCGTGGGGGGCTGCTCTACCACAGAAAGGAAGGTCAAGGGGGTTAGGGTCGGGTTCGAGGTGCTCAACCTCACCGATGGGACGCGAGGGGAACTCGCCTCCATCTCGGCCAACCTCGGTCCGAGGGTGGGCCGGTATCGCGTCAACCTCGCAAACCTTTCGGCGGTCGGGGCCGCCGGCCTGTCGAAGGCGGCGACATCTTCCGAGGTGATAGTGATTGACGAAGTGGGGCCGATGGAGTTGGTCAGCCCCGAGTTCAGGAAGGGTGTCAGGGCCAGCCTCGACTCCGGGAAGCCGATCCTCGCTGTCGTCCATGAAAGGCTGGAGGACGACTTGCTCGCCGAGCTACGGGAAAAGGCGAAGGAAACGATAACCGTCACAGTCGAGAACCGCGACCAGGCGGCCGACGGGCTGGCTAGTTCGCTCCTCGAAGCCGCGGGCGGCCCGAAAACAAGTTAGCGGCCGTGGATAACCAAATCCCATCTTTTAAGAACCGAATGACAGCCGACAGAAAGGCAGAGAACAGTCTCCGCCTATTCCTTGAGGAGTTGGGGCCGTCTAAGAGCGTCGAAACATTCCTGCGAAATTATGGGAATGTTCGGACCCGCTGCGCGTACGCCGGCGAGCTATGCCTGTATTTCCGCTGGCTGCGCGGGAAGGGCATCGCCATGACCCCGGATCAATTGATTCAGGACAACCTCCGGGCGGTATTCGAATCACGCCCTACGGACGTAGTGGCCAAGAGAAAGCACACCGACCTGCTCGGCGACTATGTCAACGCGTATCTGATCGTCCAGCAATTGGGCGGCTTCCTTAAGTAAGCTTGGATGGCTCCTTCGGCCGGCGCACCCCTGTTGAGAATGAAAGCTAGTTACTTTTCGTTGGTGGCCGGACTACTGGCAGTCGCAAGCCTCGCCCTTCCGTGGTGGGTGCTCGACGTGACCCCTCCCGATTTGTTCGGAACCGGGTCGATCCGATTCTACCTGTGGGGGCCTCAGGGTGGTGCCCCTGCCGGACAACATGGATATGCCTTCCTCACGTATGCTTCGCTCATCCTGATCCTCATCGCGGCTGCTCTGGGGTTTTGGGGAGTGTTGCGCTCAAGAAGGGGCAGCGCGACTCCATTGCTCCGCGGCTCTGCCTCCGCCCTTCTCTCTGTCGGCATTTTCGCATTGGCCATTCAGCTCTGGGTTAATGACACCTTCACCAATGTCAATTCCATCTTCTACTCAGGGGCCTACGCCGACTATGGGGATTATCATGCGACTGCCTACCTCAGCTACGGTTTCTACATCGCCCTCGTCGCAGGCATCTTGTTCCTCATCGGATACTTGATGCATCGGAGGACTGGGCAGAGCGAGGAACCACGCGCCCAAGCATGATTTGATTTCCATCAATCGAAAGCGGTTTCTTGGGATCGAGTAACATGGTCTGCTCCAATTGTGGGATTGCCCGAGGTCGCCCTCTCAGGCCTGTGGTGGTTGCGCTTCTCCTGCTCACGGCTGTTGTCATCTCGTCGGCACCTCTCTCGCCGCCAGCGCATGCCCAGGCCGTGGTCGCGACAGTAAGCGTGGGGTCCGCACCCGATGCCGCCGCCTACGACTCCTCCAAGGGCGAGGTCTTCGTGGCCAATGGAGGCGACGACACTGTCTCCGTGGTTTCTGACGCTACCAACCACGTAGTCACCACAGTGAACGTGGGACCTACTCCGGACGCTGTCGCCTACGACTCCTCCAAGGGCGAGGTCTTCGTGGTAAATGGAGGCGGCACGACCTCGGTCATCTCGGACGCTACCAACGAGGTGGTCGCGACAATGCACGTCGGAGGCGACGCCGTCGCCTACGACTCCTCCAAGGGCGAGGTCTTCGTGGTCAATCAAGGCGCGGACACTGTTTCCGTGATTTCTGACGCTACCAACCATATAGTCACCACACTGAACGTGGGACCTGATCCCTACGGTGTCGCTTATGACTCTGCCAAGGGTGAGATCTTCGTGGCCAATTCTGGGGACGACACCGTCTCGATCATCTCCGACGCCACTAACCAGGTGGTCGCAAATGTGAGCGTAATGTCTTATCCCTGGTATGTTGCTTACGACTCCTCCAGGGGTGAGGTTTTCGTTGCCAATTCCTTTAACGACACCGTCTCGATCATCTCCGACGCCACTAACCAGGTGGTCGCCACAGTGGGCGTAGGGTCTGAACCCTGCGTTCTCGCCTACGACTCCTCCAAGGGTGAGACCTTCGTTACCAATAGAGGCGACGACACCGTCTCGGCCATCTCTGACACCACCAACACCGTGATCGCGACAATCCCCGTGGGGTCCGCACCCGATGCCGCCGCCTACGACTCATCCAAGCGTGAGGTCTTCGTGGCCAATGGAGGCGACAACACGGTCTCGGTAGTGTCGGACACTATTTTCTCTGTGGTCGCCATCGTCACAGTGGGCGCAGGTACGTATCCCATCAGCGTCGCCTACGACTCCTCCAAGGGCGAGGTCTTCGTGGCCAACTGGGACAACAACACCGTCTCGGTCGTCACTGACTCCACGAACGAGGTGGTCGCCACAGTCCCTGTGGGTTATACTCCCAGCAGCGTGGCCTACGACTCATCCAAGCGTGAGGTCTTCGTGGCCAACTTAGGTGAGAACACCGTCTCGGTCATCTCCGACGCCACTAACCAGGTGGTCGCCACAGTGGGCGTAGGGTCTGAACCCCGCGCTGTCGCCTACGACTCCTCCAAGGGCGAGGTCTTCGTGGCCGATCAGAGCACAAGCAATGTATCAGTCATCTCCGACGCCAGCAACCAGGTGGTCGCCACAGTGGGCGTAGGATATGGACCCTACGCCGTTGCCTACGACTCCTCCAAGCGTGAGGTCTTCGTGGCCAATTACTGGGGCAAGACCGTCTCGGTGGTCTCGGACGCTACCAACAAGGTGGTCGCCACAGTGAACGTGGGGTCTTTTCCCGACGGCGTCGCTTACGACTCATCCAAGCGTGAGGTCTTCGTGGCCAATTCCTACGACAATACCGTCTCTGTCATCTCTGACGCTACGAACAAGGTGGTCGCGACAATCCAAGTGGGGTCTAATCCCCTCGCCCTCGCTTACGACTCAACCCAGGGCGAGGTCTTCGTGGCCAATTCTTACACAGTCTCGGCGGTCTCGGACACTACCAACAAGGTGGTCGCGACAATCCCCGTCGAAGGCAACGCCATCGCCTACGACTCTTCCGAGGGTGAAGTCTTCTTGACCACCGGTGGTTACAACGGCATCGTCTCGGTAGTATCCGTTGGCGCTCCCGCCACGACTACATCCACTTCTAAGAGTTCGACAACCACGCCTCAAACTACCTCCACCGCCAGTTCTTCGACCACTTCCACTTCCATCAAAAGTACGAGCCCAACGACCACATCCACCGCTACAACGAGCTCTACCACATCTTCAGGAGGGAGCAGTATCCCCGAGTTCCCCGTGCAGATTGGCTTCACTTTTCTGGCTACGGCTGTCGTCGTGACATCCTACGTCTTCGCCAGACGTGTGGTGTTTCCACGGCTCTGATCTGCTCGAACCCCTGACGCACGCGAAAAGCCGGAATCAACCGTCAGCCTGACAGAACTCAGACCGACCCACACCGTTTATATCATGCTTCAGGACTTCTCTTGTGATATGTCTTTCTTAGGCAGATTGATTGGGACGCCAATCGAATTGTACCAGGGAATGGTCGATGTCTACACGGCAGGAGGGTTGAATGCCCAGCTGCTCCAGAAGGACAGCCCCGAGGCACTTGATGGTGGACCCACAATCAAGGTCGCGGGTCGGAATGTTGAGTTCGTGACCATACGGTTCAAGTCCGGAAGCATGAACAAGGGTAAAGGACTGGATATCGGCCCGAGCATCTCGGGGGGGAAGGAGTTGAGCAAGCCAAAGTTCGGCTTCCATCACATAGTCCGGGGACTCGCCGGCAGAAGTCCCGACGACCTGAAGGCCGAGCTGAAGGCCTCAACGAGGGGTTTGATCAAGAAGGAAGTTGTTGACCTCACGTGGGAAGGGGGACGCCTCGCAGCCGCTCTCGCAGCGGACACGGACCTGAAGAGGAGACTGATGGAGCTCCGGGCTTCGGAAGTCAACGTGAGCGCCGACGAAAAGAACAACTGCATCAGAATAGAGTATCCTGCCAAGGTTAGAGACGTGGTTGAGAAGAAAGGGTTCATCGTAAAGCAGACGACCACCAAATTCGAAGAACTCCCGCCCATGGGAGTCTTCGAGATATGCGACTCCATAGCAGCCAAGGCCAAATCACTGTAGCGTAGCATACCAAAGGTCCAAGCGCGTGCATGCTAAATGAGCCGGGGCAGAAGTCTCTGACCTGAGTGAGACAATCGAAGCAGGGCCTTCGTAGCTTAGCCGGGCTATTGATTCTTGGCACACAACCCGTAAAACAACCATTAACTAGCGGCCCGAAAACAAGTTAAGTCCGACGTGCGGCCCACGTCGCGAAATGGTTTCTCTGCAAGGAGGCGCGGACGAAGCGGGGAGAGGCTGTGTCGTGGGTCCACTCGTCGTCGCAGGGGTTTCTGCGACCCGCTCCGGGATCAGGGAGCTGAAGGAGCTGGGCGTCAGGGACTCGAAGACGCTCTCACCGCGTCGGCGAGAGGCCCTCTATCCGGAGATCCTCAAGGTCTGCAGTCGAGTGCACTGGGCACACATAGAGCCCGCGGAGATTGACGCGGTCGTGAGGACGGGCAAGAAGTTCAGGAAGCTGAACTACCTCGAAGCTCTCTACTTCGCGAAGGTCATCGACCAGCTGGATGCCCGGCGAGTGACAGTGGACGCCTGCGACAGCGTGCCGGAGAGATTCCAGGAGAACATTTGCGACAACTTGAGGACTCGCTGCAGCGTGGACGCACTCCACAAGGCCGACAGAGACTACCCGATTGTCTCGGCTGCTTCGATCATTGCAAAAGTGGAGAGGGACAGGGAAGTGGAGAAGCTGAGGAGAAAGCACGGCGACTTTGGCTCCGGCTATCCCTCCGACCCCTACACCAGGATCTTCTTCATTGAGAGGATGCGGAGGGGTGAGCCGCTCCCCGAGTACGTTAGAAAGAGCTGGAAAACCTGGGACAGGTTCCGGCAGAGCCTTCTCGCCCCCTTCTAGCTAGCGGGTCGCGACTATCAGGGCGTGGTCCTTTTCAAAGGGACTGAGCTCGATTATCAACTCTACGCGAAAGCCCGCCCCCTCAAGCCTCTCTCTCTCCTCCTGGAAGACTCTCTCGGGGTCCTTCAGGACATCGATACTCCTCGCCTTCACCACGAGTAGGAGCCTCCCCCCAGGCTTCAGCATCGCCCTGCAGTTCTCCATCGCGATCTCGGTCTGGTCCGGTTGTGCGATGTCACAGTAGACCAGGTCTACCTTCGAAATGTTGTACTTCGAGGGGTCCCTGGCGTCGGCGACAAAAGGGATCACGTTCTTCCGCTGTCTAGCGACGTTCTCTACGAACTCCCTGGCTACGCGGGGAGAGAACTCGACGCCAATCAGCAGCCCCTTCTCTCCGACGATGTCAGACACGTGTGAGGGCGTCGTCCCCGTCGACGTCCCCAGATACAGGACCCTGTCTCCCTCCCCAATTATGTCGTCGGGGAGGCCCTTGAGCATCGCTGCCGCGAGCTTGCTCCTGAACGGGTCCCAGGTCCTGTACTCGACCCCGCCCCTGCTGATGAGCTCCTCGTTGTAGACCCTGTATCCCTTTGCGAGGTTCGGCGTCAGCAGGAAGGTCCTGCCATTCCTGTCTTCCCTCCTGACCGGGCTCATCGCCGACTGGACTTCTGGCGTCTAGGGAATCTCTCCCGCCTTTGGGGACTGTCGCGGGAACGGTCGCGCCACTCCGGCTGCCTCGGCGGGGGCTCCTTGTACTTCTCTCTGATGCTCGCGAGACGCTTGTCGAGACTCACCTTGATCGAGGCCTCCTCCGAGCCCCTGTAGTAGTCGACCCTGGCCGCTATTGCGATCTTGTTCGCGATCGTCCTCGCTATCTTTCCCCTCTGCCATTTCGGCGCCGCGTGGACGGCCTCGTGCTGAAATAGGATTCCATGCTTGGGCGGCCTCGCGCCCGTCCTGAGCGCCCGGAAGAGAGCCTTCTCGGCCCCAAGGATCTGGATGGTGCTCGCCGGCAGCATCGCGAGCCTGTCGAGCCCTCCCGCCTTCGCCATCAGCCTCGCCCCAATCGTGGCGCCAGCCACCTCGCAGACGTTGGGGGCAATTCTCTTCATGGCACCCTCCACGTATTCGTTGAGCTTGTTTCGTTCTCCGCTGAGTTCGACAGAGAGGGACGACAGCGCCTTCACCCTGGCCAGGTCCCCGTCAGTGATTTCCCCTCCCTTCGACCTGTCCCGAGCCGTGAGGATCGCTTCGACCTTCTTCTCGGTGAACCCCCTCCCCTGGAGCAGCTCGGGTGTGAACCCATCTCTCCTCCCTGCGGCGACGATGATCCGGCACAGAGCGACATTGTCCTGAACCATCGGGGTCAGCTCCGGAAAGTGCAGCCCGTACCACTCTGCGGCCCTCGTCGAGGTGACATTGAGGAACTTGTCCATGTCGTCCAGCGCCTGGATTGCCTGGACGAGGTGCAAGTCTGGGCGAGAACCGGATTTCCTGATCGCCTCTTCGGCAGCCGCAATCGATCTCTCTCTTATCGTCTCGAGGGAAGGCCTCTCGTCACCCGCAGGACCTTTCCCTCCTCCAACGGCATTCTCCTCTCCCGGTCTTGCTGTTGCCAGATATCTCAACTCTCCCCGAGTCTCAGGACATTAAAGCGTTTTACATCGAGCCGAAGTCCAACGCCAGAGTCGACTGGCTAGTCTTATGGGATCAAGACTGTTAGTTCAAGTTCCGTCGACCTATGCATAACTCAGGGGTTTTGGCCCACGCGTCTGATTGCAAGCCAAAGATTAATCTACCGTGAGGAGCAAGCCTTCCTAAGGAGGATTGAAACAAGAAGATGCCGACCCACGGGAGTCAGCAGGTCAGCTCAAGGCTGACTGCCTCCAGTCACTAAGGCCGGAAAGGTCAGATCCCAGACTCCGAAACTAGAAGGGAAGCCAAAGCCTAGCAAGATCCCGAAGGTAAGGAACAAACGGACCTACGACAAACGCTTTACCCTCAGGCGCAAGCCAGGCCAGAACTGGATGCGCCGGTGACCGCTCAAGAGCCGGAGAGGACACGGGAGGCGGCCGCCTACCTGGCCGAGCAAGTCAGGAACGGCGGGGTCGCTTCGAGGACGGCCCTCGAGAAGCTGAAGAAGCGGGCGTCCATGCAATACTCTCTGGACAGGTACATCTCCAACTCTGAAGTTATCGCCGCCCTGGAACCGGGCACGAGGGGTGCCTTCGAGGAGATGCTCCGGGTCCACCCCAGGAGGAGCGCTTCAGGTATAGTGGTCATCACGGCCTTCTCCGCGCCTTATTCGTGCCCTCATGGCACATGCGTTTTTTGTCCGGGCGGGCCCAAGTTAGGAACGCCTCAGAGCTACCTCCCCGACAGCCCGGGGATGAGGACCGCGCTCGCCGTGGGATTCGACCCACTCCCTCAGGTCCGCAGGAGCCTTTCCAACTACGAGGGGAACGGGCACAAGACCGATAAGGTCGAGACGGTTATCGAAGGCGGCACATTCATCGCCCTTCCCGCCGACTATCAG
>Ga0208323_1000363_pt1 | contig 21039 bp, 13 predicted proteins | sample June2015DPH_10_1_2_FD_184703 | JGI IMG/M metagenome (GOLD analysis project Ga0208323, IMG submission 184703) | Peatland microbial communities from SPRUCE experiment site at the Marcell Experimental Forest, Minnesota, USA - June2015DPH_10_100... | ecosystem: Environmental > Terrestrial > Soil >... | reverse complement strand
TGGACGGGGGCACCACCTGTGCATGCTCGCGGCGAAGGTCTCTGCGAGAGCCGGATGCGGGAAATCCGCACGTCCGGTTCGACGAGGGGAGAGGAGCGTTGTCCGCCACCTCTCCTACTCTACCGCCCCACGAACACGAATGAGAGCCCGAGGGTGGCGGCGATCCCGCGCCTGCGGGATCGCCGCCTCGTAGAGTGTTCCGCCGCCGAGGCCAAAAACGGGCGCATACATACACGACGATGTATGCGCCACCCGCGAAGGCCGGGCGCATACATTCAAGACCACGTATGCGCCACCCGCGAAGGCCGGGCGCATACATTCAAGACCACGTATGCGCCACCCCCCGCGTGCCGAGGCCCGTCAGGGCCGATCCCGCCTTGCGGGATAGCCCACGGCGTCAGAAGGTGTAAAAGAATCCCCGTAGGGGCACGCCATGGCGTGCCCCTACCTGAATTCTCAACGGGTTAGATAAGCCGAAATCGCGCGATGTCAAATCCTTCACACCTTCCCAGCCGTGGGGCAGCGGCAGTTGTTAACAGTTCAGCTCGCGGCAGCGGGCGACAGAGTCGCTTACAGCCGCCGATTATTTATGTCGCCCCTGCCGGGGCTCGTCTCTTGCACTGCCTCTTCCTCCCATGGCTGCCGCCATGGGCCATCCCGCTTCAGCGGGACCGCCGCTACGCGGCTTGCCTCCGCTCGCTTTACTTCCGCATCGTGTGCGTTGGCCAGCCGAGTGAGAACCCGAGGATTTGAAGATGAAAGCCGCTGACCTGCATAACAAGTCTGCGCTACGCTTGCTGACAAGCAGGTGCGGTGCCCTCAGCGAACTTCGGCTCGTCCGACTTGCGAATGAAGTAGAACAGGTAGAATACCGCTGCCCGGACTGCTCTCAGCAAACGGAGGGTGCTCTCATACAGGTCATTGTCGGTCAATCCGCCAGTCGGTATGTCGTAGGTCCGGCCGTCCTCACTGGCGCTGGAGCCGTTCTCTTTCACTGAATTCCGGGTCCTTCGTACTGTCACGCATCTGTGCTCAAGCTTGCGCCGAAGATCCCTCAGAGGGTAAAGCGGCTGGCCCTTGGAAAATTCGCGGGCTAAGTCAAATAGAGCGGCTAACTGCGGGCCATCATACTTGGCCAGTTCTGGTTTGAGAACCCCGTGCGCAACGAAAAGCTCCTCCCGGAAGTAAACCGTGTCCTCCGCTTCGCCCAACCTGCAAAATCTGTTCAGGAAGAATGCGATTTTGTCCAGGATAGCGTAGGCGGCCCGAAACGAGAGGATCAACAGCTGGAGGTATATTTGCCCGTCGCCCTGTTGGACTGACGGGAGGTAGGTTCCACGATCTACGAACGACAAGTCTGGTTGCTTAAACCGGTAGCAGAAGAGGAGAAAGCGCGAAGCGATGTACTCCTGCTTAATGAGCGCCAAGGAGTCGGACCGCCGCTCTAAGAACTCGCCCTTGACGGGCGTGGGGAAGCGCACCGACAAGGGATCTTGATACGCTTCGTGAGCATGGACCGGGCATGGATGTAAATAGAGGCGGTTCTCCACGCAGAATTTAATGTAACTCGCTTCGATGTCTGAATGTGCGACGTGCTCCGTATGCTTATGAGCGGGCGCCTTGGGCTCCTTCAAAATGCGCTCTAGCTCCGCCAACTCCTTCCGGGCCTTAGCTTGGTGTCCGGGTTCAAGGCCGGCATCCAGGCTCCTCTTGATTAGGTCCCAGGCTTCTACCAGAGCCGACCGCTTGGTGGGGCGTTCCACGAGCCTCGAGTACCAGCCTAAGCCTTTTGCTTTGTGCCAAAGCGCCATCGCAAAGTCCGGCACTGCCTTAAGTGCCTCATCGTAAGCCTCAATCTCCTCGACGTGCCTGCCGACGGTCCTAAGCAGAATGCCGTAATTGGTGTAGAGAGGAGCCTTAGACTCCGGCGAAGCCGAGGCGTGCGCCGTAGCCGCTCTGTACCAGCGCTTGGCCTCGCCAAAGTCGCTATCGAGAGCTCTGTTGACGCCTGCGGGGATCTTCTTGAGTCCGTAGCATACGCCGTGGCTCCTTCCAAGATTGTACAAATGCTTAGGTCTCTCCGTCTCCGGCAGTCTTTCCGGCTTAACGGTCCTGAGGAGCAAAGTAGCCTGCCTCGCGGACGCTCCGTCACCCAGGTCTTCCGCGACGTCGGCCAGCAGGATTCCTTTTAGGATTCTCACCAGCGCCGGATTCTCGCATTCAAAGGCATCAATCTCAGGAACTCTGGCCAACGCCTCTCTGGCGCGGCCTGTCCTGACCAGATCTCGAATGTCTTCCAGGATTGATACGGCTGCCTCCGGGAGCACCAGAGAAACCGGACCTGCCCCGTCTCGGGTGTTCATGGTTTCCTCACTAGGCCCCGTTAGGGTAGGGGCATTTGCCCCAGCTAAAACATCTCTTCCTGCTCTGTCTTCGTCTTGCGCCCGGCTTTAGCGAAGGTTTCGACGCGGTGGGTGGGGTATTCGAGTTTCTTCCCCGCCAGCAATTCGCCGATGGTGAGGATTTGCAGGCGGGGATAGCGGCCCGGAAAATCTTTTGACTCGTAAAAGCCCGTGGCCGCAGCTTCTGTGAGCATGGGCTTGGTGGGCTCGCGCAGCGTGATGAGCGCGCCGATGGCGGCTTTCTCGCGGTCGAGCACCCCTTTCAGATCGCGCACGTGGTTCACGTGGATGTAACCGCTCTTGACCTGTACGATCACCTGCTTGGCCTGACCGCTCTTGTCGTCGAAAAAGTTGATGTAGCCGTCGATGCCGGTGTCCGCGCCCTTCTTGTGGTCCTTCGCGGGCCGCGCATTCACCAGGTCCACCGCCCACCACTCGAACTGATGCGGGCTGATCTCTTTCAGCGCCTCGGCGCTCTTCAGGTCCGTGGGTGCGCCGATGATTTCGTAGGGGCTGAGCTGTTCCGCGAAGCTGTCCCGCAGCCTGCGCTGCACGAGGTTGATGGCGAGATAGGTGATGTCGATTCCGATCCACTGACGTTTGAGTCCTTCGGCGGCTGCGATGGCCGTCCCGCAACCGCAGAAAGGATCGACGACTAAATCACCCTCGTTGCTGCTCAGGTTGACTATTCTTTCCAGGAGAGCATTCGGCTTTTGCGTGGGATACCCAAGGTCTTCCGCGCCCATGGCGGGACTGATATCGCTCCAGAGATCTTGAACGGGTATCCCGGGCATTTCATCGGCATACTGAACCAGCCTGGGCATGCCGGTGCTTCTGTGAATGAGATGCCCGTTCCTTGCGAACTCGACCAGGTTTTGCTTTGAGTATGCCCAAAACCGTCCCCCGTAAGGGGAAACCGCCTTGTACTCGAGGCCCTTTCGAGGCCTCACGTACTCATCCGTGAGGTCGGCCTCCCAGCGCCTGCCCTTCGCCATCAGACGTTTTACTCGCCACTTGTACTTTACGTCTCCGCCGGGCTTTGCTGCCGTGAGGTCTGTCTCCTTGTACCTGCGACCATCCTGTGACACGTGTCGGTATTCCGACTCGAGGTATTCCTTCGTGTAGGGCGTATAGATCGGGTGCCAAGTGTAATTCTCAGATTTGCTGTAGATAAAAAGAACATCGTGAATCCGGCCACACCGTTTCATTCCTTGCTTTGTGTCACTGTGCGCACTCGAACGCTTCCACGCAACCTCATTCAGGAATCTGCCGTGCCCGAAGATTGCATCCAAAACGAGTTTTAAGTAGTGGCTTGCCGTTGGGTCGCAATGCAGATATATGCTGCCGGTGGGCTTAAGGACGCGGTGCAATTCGACCAGCCGAACCGCCATCATCACGAGATAAGCCATCATGTCATTGCGACCGAGGAAGGCAAGCAACGCCTGCATCAGGTCTGCGAGCTTGTGCGCGCCGCTGGTGACGATTTCCTTGTACACCGCCTCTGCCTCCATGCTCCACTGCCAGGTGTCCTCAAAGGCGGTGATCTGCGCGGCGGATTCTTCGCCGCTCTTTTCCTTGAAGAGCACGTTGTAAGTGGCGTTGGAGTTGAAGGGCGGGTCGAGGTAGATGAGGTCAACGCAGGCGTCCGGCACCTCGCGGCGGAGGATGTCAAGATTGTCGCCAAAGTAGAGTCGGTTCTTCCAGTCCATGGCCAGTGAGCATACCACAAATCGACATGAACGACGCGGGGGCTGAGGACGCTATACCAGGGTTGCCTTGGGGTCTCCGAAGCGTAACATTCGACGCGGCTCCGCCGCCTGCTTTGCGGAAAGGCTTTGAAGCTGTGAAAAAATCGGATTGGCCATTTGTAGCGGCGCTCTATGAGCGCCGAAGCCATTGATTCTACGATGCGGCGGTCATAGACCGCCGCTACAGCGCGATTTTTTCACACCTTCTTTGCCTTTCCGTGGCACTCCTGCCCTCAAGCCCTCGGCTCAGGCTGGAAGGCTCAGCCTTCCAGCCTGTGCCGAGGGGTGAAATGAGGCGGACTTGGCCGGAAAGCCTGAGGCTTTCCGCACGGCAGGCGGCAGAGCCGCAGCCCACGTGGATGGGATCCCGGCGCCGGTTTTGGCCCGCCCCCACGACTCTGACTTTGACGGAGCCGCGGACGCCATACAGTTTGTACTTGACAAACTCCCTCCAATCGGCTACAGTGCTAGCGTATGGAAAGGCATGGAACATTTTCAGAGAAAAGGGCCCATGGGTCGGTTGGCCTCACCCTGGTGACCATAAGTCCGTGCCTGCCTGGGAAACGGGCTTTATGCAAGCTTTCACTGTGGACTGTTTACTGTCCCGCCGCGGCGGGTCGGCTGCCCTTCAGGGGCCGAACTGCTAAAAAAGAATTCTTTTTTTTGCGCGAGCAATGCGCGAATGTCTATGAAAACAAAGGACCGCTGTGAAAAAAGTGGGCGGGAAGCGTGAATGTTTATGAAAACAAAGGTAGTTATGAGTCAAAAGCGGGAATATCTATTAAAACAAGGCAGTTAATGTTGAGCTGACGCCTGCGGCTTCGGCAGTATAAGACAAAAAGTCGTCTTGGCCGCCAAGCTAATCCATACCTCATCTCGCACGCGATGCCGCAGCCCCTCGAGTGGAGGACGTGGTGAACAGGAGACAGTTTGTAAGTGGCTCGCTGGCAACCAGCCTGGGTGGACTTGCGAGTGGGAGTCTGGAAGAGCCTTAAAGGCAGTGGGCGGGTTTGGCCTAGCCTTCTTGCTGCCGGCGGTGCTCGGCCACTATAGTGACCTGGATATCGTGGGCTAAGCGGACCACCCGTTCCACCAAACCGCGGCCAAAAATCAGCGGCCATCTCTTCTGCTGGGGCCGGGCAAGGAAGATCTGGGTAATTTTGTGGAGGCGGGCAAAGTCGACCAAAGTTTGGGCCACATCTTCGCCCTGTAACACGCTGGGCTCGATATGCAAGTTCCGGGCGAATTTCATGTGCTTTTCTACGGCCTCGCGCTGGCCTGCCGGAATACTATGCAAGCTGCCGTCGCGGAAGACACACACCGCGAAACAGTCCGCCTTCAGGTAATCGGCCACGCGCCTGCCGCGCCGGATTAGCGCCGCTGAAGATGGGTCTTCTGTGACCAGAATGAGGATTCGGTCGGACGTCCGTGGCCTCTGAGATGAAAGCGAGTCATGGTCTTCGCCTCCAATCCCAACCGCCTCCGTTTCGTCCTGGACCGACTGCCGAACGTCAACCTCATGCGCGGTCTGGCGTATCGCCAACTCACGCAGGGCGACGAGAGTCGACTCCTTAAAGAAATTCTCCATCGCCTGGTGCGCCTTTTCGGGTGCATAGACGACGCCGCGCATCAGCCGGTTGAGCAGGGCCTGAGGAGGCAAGTCGACCATGACCACCTCGTCGGCTTGCTTGACTACCCAATCCGGGATGGTTTCGCGCACTCGGATGCCCGTGAACTGCCAGACCTGGTCGTTAAGGCTCTCCAGGTGTTGCACGTTCATAGTGGTCAACACGTCGATGCCGGCGTCCAGCAGGACTTTCACGTCTTGCCAGCGCTTTTCTCGCTCCGACCCCGGGATGTTCGTGTGTGCAAACTCGTCGATGACGCAGACTTGGGGACGGCGACGCAGTATGGCATCGACATCCGTTTCCCCAAACACGGCTCCTCGGTAGGCGATCTTGCGACGGGGTAAGAGTTCCAGGCCCTCGGCTTTAGTAATGGTGTCCATGCGCCCGTGGGGCTCGAAATAGCCAACCACGACGTCAATACCCTCATTCTTCAGCTTGTGGGCTTCGTCCAGCATCTGATAAGTCTTGCCGACGCCCGCGGCGTAACCCAGGAAGATTTTAAGCGTGCCTCGACGGACGGACTCGGACATGTGCGGCATCCTATCAGGCTGATGAAAAAAATCAGAAGCTGTCATTCTGATCCCGCAGTCGCGGGAGAAGAATCTAAGTTCTTGACTTCAAAGCAGAGCGAGATGCTTCGCTTCGCTCAGCATGACATGATGGGCACTTTTTCATCAGCCTGCTATACCGGGAACACTCTGACGTCGATATTCTCCGCTGCCCGGATGAGGTGTTCCACAGGCCTGCCAAAGACGCGGTCCCACCAGTTGTTGCTCATTCGGTTCGCCATGAAGATCTGAGTAATGCCGTGGGCCCGCGCAAACTGCATAATGGTGTGGGCTGGATCCTCGCCATCCAGTGCTTCGATTCGCGCGCCGGCAGCCCGCGCATGCGATAAGTTTTTCTCCAGGAGAGTCTTTTCTTCCAACGTGATGTCTGGCCGACTATTGTACGCCACAAACAATTCCCCATGGAATCGCTCGGCGTTGCGCCTTCCGCTGGCGATCATCTCGGCAGCGTCAGCGTAAGGGGAAACACAAACGAGAATGCGCTCATGGGCGCCCCAAAGCTGCTCGATGCCATGACGCACCAGGTAAGCCTCAAGCTGATAGTCGACCACATCCGCAGCCAGCAGGAGCGCAATCTCCCGTAGTCCGGAAAGCTGTTGCGGCAGGCTGGTCGTAGCGCTAGTCTCACCGGCAGTCAGAGGGTTGGGGTCGCGCTGTAGACAAAAATCGGGCGGTGCGTCCACAATTTCGATTTCGTCCGCATTGCGCAAGAAGCTTTCCGGAACGGTCTCCGTCACGTGCTTGCCCCAGATCCTCTCCACCCCCTCCCGCCGTTCCTCGATATGTTGGACGTTGACCGTGGCAATCACCGAGATGCCCGCCGAAAGCAGGTGCTCTACATCCTGCCAGCGCTTGGAGTGCGGGCTGCCAGGGGGGTTGTCATAAGCCAGACCATCAACTACGCAGACTTGGGGGTGGCGAAGCAGGATGGCCTCCACGTCCATCGTGGGCACGCCTCCGATGGTGCGGAGGGGGATGACTTGCATTTTTTGCAGCAGGACTTCGACTTCGGCTGAGACCTTGGGCTGGATCGCACCCACTACAACATCCTCTCCTCGTGTCCGCCGGCGCCGCGCCTCATCAAGCATGCGGAATGATTTGCCGACGCCTCCCGCGTATCCGAGAAAAATCTTGAGTCGTCCGCGCTTGTAGAATTGCTCCTCTGCCTGAAGTCGGCGCAACAGTTGCTCGGGATCTGGACGGCGGTTGGTAGACATGTTCCTTACAAGGGCGCTGAGTCTTCCAGCTTCCAAGATCTATTATCGACGAGAAAGGCACAAAACGGTAGCGGCGAGTTTACCTCGCCAAATGGCGGCGTAAAGCCGCCTCTACATCAAATTGACCCACTACCCGCCTTTGCGGGAGGGGACGGTCGCCGTGGTGACTGCCCAGGGATAACCCGCTGGGCTCATCAGGGCAACAGCGCACCCCAACAGCGCCTGCTTCTGGTAACATGATTGCCGCCCAAGAATGACTTTGCCTGGGACCGTCGAAGCTGTTCAGGTTCCACAGTGAGTTATGGGGTGCATGCGATGAACCCGCCGACTGCCGAGAAACTTCAAGAACTCTTGTCCCAAGGACGTTCGGAGCACGCCGTCGTGCTGTTACAACGTCTCCATCCCGATGTCGCCGCAGACTTGGTCATGAGCATCCCCTACGAAGAGCAGCAGATCCTGTTTCGTGCCTTGCCCGTTGGTTTTGCGGCGACATTAGTTGGCCATTTTCCCTACTACCACTCATATGTCCTGCTCCACTCCCGGCCGGCAGAAGAGCTGCGCGCCATTATTGCCAAGACCAGGCCTGAGGAGCGTCATCAATTCTTTGACGAGCTACCGGAGGAAGCCTGGCAGCATTTGATGGACGAACTCTCGGGAGAGCAACCTGCCGAAGCAGGGCGGGAAGAATTGGGGGCAGCGATTGCCAGGCCCCCCTCGGTGGTCAAACCCATCATCGCGGCCCTCCAAATTGAGAAGAGTTTTCTGCAGCCGGACGGCAGGCAGATTCAGGTCATTGCTCCTCTCAATCTGTCTGTGGAGCCCGACTCGATTGTGGCCCTTCTCGGCCCTTCTGGGTGTGGCAAATCCACCCTTTTGCGAATCCTCACCGGACTCACACCACCCTCCGGCGGCAAAATCCTTTGGCATGATGAACCGCTGAGTGAGTGCCGGCCAAACGTCGCCATAGTGTTCCAAAGCTTCGCCTTGTTTCCCTGGCTCACGGTTCTGGACAACGTTGAGGTTCCGCTCCTCGCACGTGGTATGGCACACTTCGAACGACATCATCGCGCGCTCCGAACCCTCGACAAAGTAGGGTTAAAGGGGTTTGAGACGGCGTACCCCAAAGAACTCTCGGGAGGCATGAAGCAGCGCGTAGGATTCGCACGCGCTTTGGCGGTGGAGCCCGAAATTCTCTTCATGGACGAACCCTTTTCGGCTCTTGACGTTCTGACGGCGGAGAATCTGCGGGGCGAACTGATGGAGTTGTGGCTTGGGAAGAAGATCCCCACCCGAAGCATTTTCCTGGTTACTCATAACATCGAGGAAGCGGTACTGCTCGCGGATCGGATAATCGTCCTGGGGCGTAACCCGGCAAGAATCCGCGCCGACTTTCGTGTTCCCCTCCGGCAGCCAAGGGAACACACTTCCGCCGAGTTCCTCGTCTATGTGGACTACATTTACAAACTGATGACACAGCCGCAGCTCGAGCCCGCGCCCCCCTCCACCGCGGACCGGTTGGCGAGAACGCCCTCCCAGATGCTGCCCCATGCCCGGCCGGGCGGAGTCGCGGGACTGCTCGAAATACTTGATGACCGCGGCGGCAAGGAGGACCTGTACCACTTAGCTGAAGAACTGTTGATGGATGTGGGAGACTTGTTGCCCATCGTCGAGGCGGCGACGCTACTTGCCTTCGCCAGATCAGATAAGGGCGATGTTGAGATTACCCCAAAGGGAAAGGCCTTTGCCGAAGCCGACATTTCCACGCGAAAGCTCCTATTCCGTGAGGCCGTCCTCGCCAATGTCACACTGCTTCAGCAGATTAACAATGGTCTGAAGAGTAAGTCAGACCACGCTATGCCACTTGAGTTCTTTCGTGACCTCGTGGAGGAACACTTCTCCGAGGATGAGGCCCAAAGGCAGATCGAGACTGCCCTGCATTGGGGTCGATATGGCGAGATTTTTACCTACGATTCCGAAAGTGACAGACTCCTGTTGCACGAAAGCACAAGTCCACCACCAGGAGGGTGAGAAACCCCTGGTCTGTCATTCCGAGCGAAGCGAGGAATCTCGCTCTGCTCACAAGTCGAGGAGTCGAGGGTCGAAAACTTCTTAGCTCCTCGACCTTCGATTCTCGAGTTTTCGACTTATCAGAGCGAGATTCCTCGCTTCGCTCGGAATGACAGTGACGAGGCATGCTACATTCTAAGGAAGATTTCTTGCATCACTGATGACGCCGCGAACTGAAAAAGCTTCGTCTGCACCTCCGCCCTGGGGAATCTTTCCTCCCACTGTCCCATCCTTTCTGAGAGACTTACCCATCATCCTTGCGGGGCTGGCAATCTTCTATGGTTTGCTCACGTTTAGTCGCTACGGGATTGGCCCCCTCAATACTCAGGCTGAAATTCAACTCCATCCCGGAGCACTGCCAAAGTATGCCTTGTTCTCGCTCACTCGCATTGCGATGGCCTACGTCCTCAGCCTGGCTTTCACTTTCGTCTATGGATATGTTGCCGCCTATAACGCGAAAGCGGAACGATTCATGATTCCGCTGCTGGACACGTTGCAGTCCATCCCTGTTCTCAGCTTCCTCCCCACCGTGATGGTCTCGATGGTTGCCTTATTCCCCACTCGGCAATTGGGCGTGGAGCTGGGGTGCATCGTGTTGATCCTCACCGGGCAGGTCTGGAACATGACCTTCAGCTTTTACTCATCGCTCAAGAGCATTCCAAATGAGATGCGTGAAGCGGCAAAGGTATACCGGTTGAGTTGGTGGCAAAGGTTCCTGCAAATGGAGCTGCCTTACGCAGCCATCGGACTGATTTGGAATTCCATGATGTCGGTGGCTGGCGCCTGGTTCTTTCTGATGGCCTGCGAGATGTTTGTCTTGGGAAATCGCGACCTTCGTCTTCCCGGCCTTGGTTCATACCTCCAAACCGCCGCCAATGCGGGAGATACTCGAGCGATTATCTGGGGCCTGGCCGCCATGGTGGCGGTTATCGTGCTGATTGACCAGATCATCTGGCGTCCAACCATCGCTTGGGCTGAGAAGTTCAAATTTGAGCAGGTCGAAGCTGCGGTGACGCCGCGATCACCCGTCCTCGATCTGCTGCGCCGTTCGAAGATCCTTCCCCTTGCTGCCCGCATGTCTGTCTTACCTCTGCGTGAGGCCTTGAATCTGTACTTTGCTCGAGCACAAGCATCCCCCCACCGGCATCACTTGGGACGTGGGCTGGTGAAATTTACCTCACGTACCCTGCTGGTGGTTGCGCTGCTTGGCGTCACGTACGCGGTCGGGAAGATGGGTAGCATGCTCGCGGCGCTCTCGCGGCCAGAAATACGAGAAATCCTGTGGGGAGCCGGAGCGACATTCCTTCGAGTCGAGGCGACTCTCTTGCTGGCGGCATGCTGGACGATTCCGGTGGGGCTTTACATAGGGTTAAGGCCGAAGCTCTCCGCTGTCGCCCAACCGATCGCTCAAATTGCGGCCTCCGTACCCGCCACGGCTTTGTTCCCCATCGTTCTGCTTCTGCTGCTCCGCCTCGGCGGTGGACTGGGGATTGGCTCGATTGTTCTCTTGCTGCTGGGCACACAGTGGTACATCCTGTTCAATGTTATCGCCGGGGCCAGCGCCATTCCGACGGACCTCAAGGAAGTGTGCGGTGTGTTCCGCTTGGGCAACCTCGAGCGCTGGCGCAAATTGCTTTTGCCCGGAATCTTTCCCTACTTGATAACCGGGCTGGTCACCGCCTCTGGCGGAGCATGGAACGCCAGCATCGTCGCGGAATACTTCCATTTCCGAGGGCAAACCTTCTCGACTATGGGACTCGGTGCGGTGATCAGTCAGGCGACAGACACTGGCAACTTCCGTCTGCTCCTCGCGGCGACGATTTCCTTGGCGGCCATGGTCGTTACAATCAATCGGCTTGTCTGGCGACGCCTATACAACTTGGCTTCGACCCGGTTCAAGCTTGAAAGCTGAATTTAGTGAAAGCCGGCTGGAGGCTATCAAGGAGGTAGTCATGTGGTCGGGGATGAAAAGGCGCATTTGTGGAATCTGTCTTGTTATCGGCGCATTCATTTGGGTTGCGGGCCCTGCAAACGCCCAGAAGATCGTAGTGGACGCTGCACCATCGCACGCGGTGAACTCGTTCAGTCCCTTCCGCGCTCTAGGTGCGGCGATCGATCGGTTGAGAACCGGAACTCCGGACAAGTTGCTGACTGACCCGGTTCTCAAAGAAATCCTCGGCGCAGGATGGCAAAGCGTGACCTATCGTCAGAATACGGAACTGATGGTGGAGGCATGGCACTGGAACGCGTGCGGCGCCTGGAGCAATCCGGAGAAGCAGGAGGGCTACTTTACGGGCAGCGCCGAGCCCACGGAGATGATTCGCCACTCGTGGGCTTACCCGCTTCCGCATCGCGGCTTCAGCCAAGGTGACGGAAACGGCTGGTCCCGGCTGACGGATGGCGACTTGAAGACGTACTGGAAGAGCAATCCGTATCTGACCCGTGACTTCACCGGCGAGGACGACTCGCTGCACCCTCAGTGGGTGATGGTCGATCTGGGCAGCAAGATGGAGATCAACGCCATCCGGATTGCGTGGGCCGACCCTTACGCGCGACGCTATGCGGTGCAGTTTTGGACTGGCGATTTGGAGCCCTTCTATGACGGGACCACTAAGGGCACATGGCAAACCTTCCCGCAGGGCACCGTCACGGAAGGCAAGGGCGGGACCGTCACGCTGAAGCTGGTTTCCTGGAGGATCCCCGTGAGATACCTTCGCATCTGGATGACGGAGTCTTCCAACACTTGCGACACGCACGGTTCGGCCGACAAGCGCAACTGCGTGGGATACGCCATCAACGAACTCTATGTCGGAACCCTCGCCGCCGATGGCCAGTTCACCGACCTCGTCAAGCATTTGCCGAGTCGCCAGCAGACCGTCACCTGGCCTTCCTCGGTTGACCCATGGCATGCGGCTTCCAATCTGGACGAATCAAGAGGAGACCAGGTCGGATTCGATTTCTTCTTTACCAGCGGGGTCACCCGCGGGCTTGCCACCATGGTGCCGATTGCGTTGCTCTATTCAACGCCGGAGGATGCCGCGGCCGAGATCGCTTATCTCTACAAGCGGCATTATCCCATCTCCTGGATCGAGATGGGAGAAGAGGCCGATGGGCAGCATATGCTTCCCGAAGACTACGGCGCCCTGTATCTGCAATTCGCCACGGCCATTCATCGGTTCGTCCCCGAAGCGAAGCTGGGAGGACCGGCCTTCGAGGGAACGATTGAAGACGTCGAGGTCTGGCCGGACGCGGCGGGGAAAGTTTCCTGGCTCGGACGGTTCCTCGATTACCTCAAGGCGCACGGACGATTGAACGACTTCACGTTCTTCTCATTCGAACACTATCCGCTCATGGACAAGCGAGCCAGCCTCTCCTGGAACGATCTGTATCAGGAGCCGGGGTTCGTCAGCCACATCGTTCAAGTTTGGAAAGACAATGGTCTGCCGCCGAATCTGCCCTTCTTCATGACCGAGGGAAACATGACGGGAGATGGCGAGCGTCCGGACGTCATGAGCGGCCTGTGGCTGGCCGATTACGTCGGCTCGATGATGACCGAAGGAGCCGGCGGCACATTTTATTTCCACTACATGCCGGTGGCGGGCAGCCCACGCGGCTTCCTCATCATGGACCAGGATTATCATGTCAAGACGTATCCGCCGCAGTATATTGCCACGCAGGTGATTACCAGGGAGTGGGTGCAGCCGGTCGATTCACCCCACCGGCTCTTTAAGGTTTCGAGCGATGTGAGGGACGCGTCCGGAAATCTGCTGGTCACGGCCTATGCCGTCGAGCGGCCGGACGGGCAGTGGTCCGTGATGCTCATCAACAAGGACCACGACAACGACCACGACGTGAAGGTGGTTTTCGCCGACCCGGAAACCAAGCGCGACCGCTTCTTCACCGGCCGAGTGGACCGAATCACTTTTGGAGACGCCGAATACCAGTGGCATCCCGAAGGAACGACCGGCCGGGCGGACCCCGATGGGCCGCCTTCAAAATCGACGGTCACCGGCGGCGCCGAAGCGCTCTACCAGCTTCCCAAGGCGTCGATTGTCGTGCTGCGCGGCAGGATTGGGGGCCAATAACAAGCCCGGCCGGCCTCATCCAGTACGCAAGAGACCTGATCGCTTGACGGGATCATTTCTCTGTGGTCGGCTCAAAGGTCTGCCCGTGCAACCGCACTCTATCGCGCCCCTCGCTCTTGGCGCGGAAGAGGGCGGTATCAGAAGCCCGCAGCAGCTCTTGGGAGGTTCTGCCATTTGCGGGGAAGGTGGCAATGCCAAACGACAACGTCATCGGCCTCAGCAAATGGCCGAGGTATTGCATTGCCACATGTCCGACGGCGATCCGCATTTCCTCCGCCCGCTGCGCAGCGACTTCCGCAAAAGTGTCGGGGAGGATGAGCACAAACTCATCACCTCCGAGACGGCAGGCGACATCTTCACTTCGAACATGCGTTTTCAGCATTTGGCACAGATCCTGCAAGGCCACATCACCCGCTTCGTGCCCAAAGGAGTCATTAAATTCCTTGAAGTTGTCTACGTCGATCATGATTATCGCCAGTGGGCCCTTGTTTCGAGCTGCCCGGCGAATCTCGCGCTCCAGCGTTTCTTCCATGTAGCGGCGGTTAAACCAGCCGGTGAGCGGGTCGCAGATGGACTGTGCGCGCAGAGTCTCCATCAACTTCATATCAGCCAGAGCCAGCGCCAACCGCTCCCCCATGGTCCTGCCGAGCCATGTTAATTCCAGTGACTGCGGGAGTGCTGCGTCGGATGAGGCTCGATTGTGCCGGCTCATCCGCAAGTGGAGCATGCCAAGAGTCTCACCGTGGGCAATCATGGGGGCACAAAGGTAGCACGTCGGCGGAGGCTCTGGCAGATGGCGGCAGAGTAAACCAGTGTGGGGATCTTCAACCAGATGCAGACGTCCCGTTCGAAGCGCCCAGCACTCATCGGCCGCCAAGAAATCCTGATCATTCTGGTGCCGTTCTCCCCATCTGATGACGACCTCTAAGTTGTTTCTGGATGCGGAGTACACAAACAGGGCACCCGAGCTTGCCGGAACGAGTGTTTGTGCGAAGCGGGCGGCAACCGCGTAGGCATCCGCTGGGATAGAACTTGCTTGGAGCATTTCGCCCATTTCCGCCAGAAGCCTCAACTGGTGCGTCTGTCGCTCCAGTTTCTCGTGGGACTGCCGTATTGCCTCCTCCGCCAGCTTGCGCTCTGTGATCTCCCGCGCAATGCTGGAGACGCCAACGATTCTTCCCTCCCGGTCCTGAACGGGTGATAACGTCAGCGCGACATCGATGTGCGCGCCGTCCTTTCTGATGCGCACCGTCTCATGGCTCTGGACCGTGCCCCCCAGGTGTACGCGCTCAACCAGGCGTTGCTGTTCCTCCCTGTGATCGGGCGGAACAATTAGCGAGATAGGGCGGCCGATTGCCTCTTTAGCCATGTAACCGTAGGTACGCTCAGCAGCTTTGTTCCAGCTCAGGATCGTGTCGTCCAGACTTTCTCGCATTATGCTGTCTGCCGAGGAATCAATGACCGCTGCTGCTGCCAGAATCGACTCCTCTGAACGCTGTAAGCGGTGGGTAATCCATGTGATCACAAGGCCCGCACCAATGAATAGAAGTAACGGGATCAGGTCTCCCGGATCGGAAACCGCAAACGAGCGCAGGGGCTGGATTAAGAAATAATCTGCCATCGCCACACTGAGCAGTGTCGCGAATACTCCCGGCCCGACTCCCCCGGTCGCGCTGGCAAAGACGGCGAGGAAGAACAGGAGAAACTTGAACTGCTCACGCAGCGGAGTAATGAGGAGCGTCAAGACTAACGCCATCGTGACACTCACGGCTGCGACTGCGTACGCTCTGAGGACTCTCATCGTCGTGTCCTACACGTCTGTTGCTGCCGTTCCGCTTGTGGGCCCTACGCCAGTTTACGGCAACATCGAGAGCGAATTCAACAACTGTCAGGTGTAATTCAGTTGATATATACTCAGTTTTTATCACACATAGGTTGGCAGTTTGGAGGCGGGGGGAGTCGAACCCCCGTCCGAAGAGCCGAACGGTCAGGAGACTACATGCTTGTCTCGTTCGCTTACCGCTTTCGCCAGCGGCCCTAAGGAACGGGCAACAACGAACCGCCGGCTAGCCTCAATTCCGCCGAAGCGGATCTCGCCCAAAATTCCGAAGCGGTGAACCTTGAGCCATCCCGCCAAGCGACGCCTCTTTCCATCATGCGGGCCTGAAGGAGGAGACGGCTACCTAATTAATTAGGCAGCGTAGGCATACTGCGTGTTGGCAGTTGTCTTTGTCCCACGCCGATTTCGGGTGGTGTGGACCCCCGGCATGCCTCCTAAGCGCAAGGACTCCCGTCGAAACCGTGACGCCCCCGCTCTTCTACTTCAGATTACGCCACGCAGGTGCCCATGTCAAATGAGCGCGTCAGGCAGAAAGCAGAAGGCAGAAAGCGGAAGACAGAAGGCAAAAGTCAAAAGGCAAAAGTGAAAGGGCAACGGGTAGAAGGCAAAAGTCAAAAGGCTGAAGGCTGAGAGCTGATAGCTGAAGGCTGAGAGCTTGGTCGTGGCACAAAGCCGTTGCACCGATGAGGCGCCTTGTACCATAATGAGAGAGGTATCGAGTGATTCGGGCCGAGGTTGCTGTCCTGCCAGAAAACGACAATAATGCATTAGCCGTGCAAGTCCGCCAGGCGCGAGGGCAGTTGGGGGAGAAGTTTCGCGCCCAAGCCGAGCAATTGCAAAAGCTCGACCAAGACTTGAAGGAATTGCGCGACGAGCACGAGCAGTTAGAGTCAGAGGTCTGGCATCAATTCGAGGCCCTGGAGAAGCTTGTTGCCGAATTCGCCGGCGCACAACTCGACCGTTTGATGGCATTGAGTGGCAGGGCAACGACAACGGTCAGTCAAGATGCCAACGGGGGAGTGGAACCTGAATCGGCGCCCGGTCTGGCGTCTCCAGCAGGGGCGGCAGAGCCGCCCGCAGAGGTCGCAGAGCTTAGTGAGGCTTCCGCATCTGGGGGCGAGACAAGCGCCTCGAGCATCGACGAGCCACTGCCTCCTCCGCCTGCGTCGCCGTTGATGGAAGCGGGCGCGCCCGTTGGGCCGGCACCCGCCGAGGCGCAGGCTGAATTGCCTGCTGCACGCGCAACGATAGGATTCGTGCCCGCTCCAGGGCCCGTTCCTGTCCCTGTGATGGAGGCTCAAAGGGCAGTTGGCGTCGCGCCCGCCCCAGCCCCTGGGGCGGGGTTCGACGTCTCGCAACTCAGCGAAGCAGAGCAAAAAACACACAAAGATGCAAGGCGATTCGCGAGACTTCTGGTTTTTGAGATCGAACTCTATAACAAGGCGAAGGTTGCGGAGGGCCGCAAGAGTAAGGACCTGTACAGACGGATGAAACTTGATATCGATCGCAGCCGCCAGACCTTCGAGCAACGGTACGGCAAGACGGTTGGTAAGCAGTTCGACTATTTCCACGATGAGCTGGTGAGGATCCTGGCAGGTAATGACCCATCGCTTCTCGGCTCGGGTTATCCTGGTCCTTCCGTGTGAGACCCCATTTCAAAATCCTGGCTGAAGTCTGTTGGGCGCTGCTCGCCGTCCAAATTCTCGTTGAGGCGCGTCCAGCGGTTGAGTCTGTTCCCGCACCCCTTCGCGAGCTGGCGGCTCGTGCAGTGAACCGATCCACTTGGCCACAGTTGCGCCGTTACGCGGAGTCCCAAAAAGCGCCTGAACAACGTGCTCTGGCCTACTTCGCCTTAGGTTACCGGGAATACGAGGCGGGTGAGTACCTCGCGGCTGCGAAGGACTTGGGTCAGTCGGCAGCGCGCCAGTTCTCCCTGGCGGATTACGCGACCTATTACTCCGCCGCTGCGGCTCTCAAGGCCAACAATCCAGTCCAAGCGGCTGAGGCTGTCCGGGATTTCTCATCCAATTTTCCTGCGAGTCCTTTGCGTTTACAAGGGCTCGAGTTGCTCGCCGAGGCCCTGATTGATTCCCAGAAGCCACAAGAGGCTGTTCAGATCCTGACGGGAGAACCCTCGGTGCGCCGGCACGCAACCCTTTCCCTCCTGTTGGCCAAGGCATATGAGGAGGCTGGCAACCTCTCACAAGCGGCGCGGGCATTCCAGGAGATATATTTTGCGTTTGCCGCGTCCCCCCAGGCGAAGGAGGCAGGCGAGGCTCTTGAGAGTCTCCGTTCCCGCCTGGGCGCCGATTTCCCCCAACCCACGGAGGAAATCGAAGCCGCACGCGTAGAATTGCTCTTCAATGCATCCTTGTTTAAGGAGGCCCTTGAGGGCTACGAAGTGTTGCTCTCGTCCCGACCGGCCAGCGCCCATGCGGACGAGTGGAAGTTGGGCCGGGCGCGCTGCCTGCTCCGTTTGCGGCGTGACCGTGAGGCGGACGAAGCGCTCTCTGTCAGCCTTGCCAGCCCTGCTTTGAACGCGGAGCGGCTGGCCCTGTCGGTGGAGGCTTGCGCCCGGGAAGACAACTCGAGTGGCGCCCTTGTGGCTCTTTCCCATATTCAGGCCATTGACCCGCATTCTTCGTCGTTCGAGTCGGCGCTTTATTCCGCAGGGAATCTCTTCTTCAGGCTGGGCGACTGGCAAAACGCAGGCCGCCAATACGAGACTCTGGTGGAGTCCTTCCCGCAAGGGGGCCACACTCAAGATGCCGGTTGGCGTCTGATCTGGTGTTATTACCTGGCGGGGACCCATGACCGGGCTCGGCAGGCCTTGCGGGACCGTTTAACACATTACTCGCGGTCAAGCCACACCCCTGCGGCGCTATACTGGCTGGGGAGGCTCGAGGAGGAGCAAGGCGACATCAGCGATGCTCAAGCGCTTTATTCCCTCCTCCAGAATCGGTTCGCGCATAGCTTTTACGCGGAGCAGGCGAGCTTGCGGGAGCGGAAACTTCCTGCCGACCGCCCCGCTGACGTGCCCTCGCCAAATTCAACCGCTTGGGAGGTGGCTCAAGAGATTCCTCCGCGTGACCCCTCACCTATTTCTTCCTGCCCTTCGAACGTGACAGCCGAGTCATTGCAGCCAGTGCTGGCGCTTCAAGCCCTGAGCTTGGATGGCCTGGCCGAGCAGTATCTTAAGGCGTCGCTCGCCATGCGGCCGGCGCCGCCGGAACTGCGTTTCTTTCTCAGCCGGCTTGAAGCCGGGCAGGGCAATGTGAGCGCTGCGATCTTCGAGGCAATCAAGATCGTGCCTGACTATCCCTCTTACGAATTCTCGGAACTGCCGCGAGAAATGTGGGACCTCCTCTTTCCGCAATCTTACTGGAAGCTCGTGCAACGTCAGGCGCGCGCCAACAGGCTTGACCCGTATCTGGTTATGGGCTTGATACGCCAAGAGTCAGCTTTCAATGCCCGCGCCACATCGTCTGCCGACGCCCACGGCCTGATGCAGGTCTTGCCGAAAACTGCCAGCCGCAGCAAGCGCCCGTCCAGGATTCGTTCCACCGGCGCGCGGCTTTATAACCCCACCTATAACATCCGGTTTGGTTGTTCCTATTTGCGAAGTCTGTTGAAGGATTTCGACGGCCAGCCGGAGATGGCGCTGGCTGCTTACAACGCCGGCGACTTTCGCGTCAGGGACTGGTTGAAAAGCAATTCGTTCCGGGACTCCTCGGAATTTCTTGAGGCTATCCCGATTCGCGCCACGCGTGTCTATGTGGAGTCTGTCTTGCGCGACGCAGCTATTTACCGGCAGTTGCTGACGGGACGGGCAAAGTTTGCGACGTGCAGCAGATAATCCTAAGTCGAGAGGCTGGAGGCGGACGTCAAAAGGCAGAAGGCAGAAAGCAGAAAGCAGAAGGCAGCCACGAACTCCATGGTGATTGGTTGAACGCGCCAAGCATACGAGCGCGGCAGGCGGATTCTGCTGTTTAGTCTCGTGAGATGAACAAGAGAGGTGATGTGAAACCGCGATCAATAACCCTAGAGCTTGCCATTTCCCTCATTTTATTAGCCCCTCGAGGTGTTTGCAGACCGGTCGATTTCAACGCTGTCATTCCAGACAGCCTAGGTGTGAATATTCACTTCGTCAGCCCCAAGCCCAAGGAGATGGAAATGCTTGCGGCTTCCGGAGCCCGCTGGGTCCGCATGGATTTCGCATGGGACGAGATCGAGAAGGCGCCCTCACGGTATGACTTCAGCAAATACGATAATCTGGTCCAGACTCTGGAATTCTACAAACTCTCTCCTTATTTCATTTTTGATTACACCAATAAACTCTATGACAATGGCATGTCCCCTTACACGGAGGAGGGCCGCAGGGCCTTTGCGCAATGGGCATCCGCTTCTGTCGAACACTTCCAGGGGCGGGGAATCATCTGGGAAATGTACAACGAGCCGAACTGGAGATTCTGGCGTCCCAAGCCGAACGTCCACGACTACATCGTGTTAGCTCTCGAGGTGGGAGAAGCTATTCGAACCGTGGCGCCCGGCGAGGTTTACATCGGTCCGGCAGGCGCCGTTATTGATTTCGGCTTCCTGGAAGCCTGCTTCAGAGCGGGACTGTTGAACTACTGGTCGGCGGTTTCCGTGCACCCTTACCGGCAACGCGAGCCCGAGAGCGTGGCGGAAGAATTCCGCAAACTCCGCGAACTCATCGCGGCCTATGCGACGAAAGGGAAGCAGGTTCCAATCATTGCCGGTGAATGGGGTTATTCATCGACGTGGAATTGGAAAGGCATGGATGAAGCGAAGCAAGGCAAGCTGCTGGCACGTGAATTCCTCAACAATCTCGCCAGCGGCGTGCCTCTCACCATCTGGTATGATTGGCATGACGATAGCGCCGACCCGAAAGACCCCGAGTCTCACTTTGGCATAGTTCGTTTCCCATACCAGCCCGACTCCCCTCAGGTGTACAGCCCCAAACCTGCGTACTTTGCGTTGAAGACGCTGACCAGTGTTCTCAACGGCTATCGATTCAGCAAACGCCTCCCGGTTGGAAGCCCGGACGATTATGTCCTGCTGTTCACCAAGGAGAAAGACGTTCGCGTTGTGGCATGGACCACTTCTTCAGCGGAGCAGAAAGTCATCATTCCTGCGAGCCGGGGACGATTCTCAATCACGGACCACCTGGGACAGAGTCTTAGACCCGCTGGGGCAGATAAGGGGAAACTTGGGATTACGTTGACTGATGCCCCCCAGTACTTGGCGCCGAAACGCCCCAACGAGATCCTCCAGAAAGCTGCCGGTGTCCGCTAGCGGCTCTTTTCAGAAATGTCGATATGCATTGGCGGCGTAGGCACGGGTCGCATGGCGCGCGTAGGAGCGGGGTGGGACTCCTCTCCTGCCGCGGCGGGAGGGGTTAGGGGGTGATGGTGACCCAGGTCATCTCCTGATCGTCCCAATTGAAGCGCCAATTAGGATGA
>Ga0208323_1000354_pt1 | contig 21542 bp, 30 predicted proteins | sample June2015DPH_10_1_2_FD_184703 | JGI IMG/M metagenome (GOLD analysis project Ga0208323, IMG submission 184703) | Peatland microbial communities from SPRUCE experiment site at the Marcell Experimental Forest, Minnesota, USA - June2015DPH_10_100... | ecosystem: Environmental > Terrestrial > Soil >... | reverse complement strand
CTTACCGCAGTCCAAACTTCCATCTTGAGAGAGCTGGGGGAATACTGCAAGGGTGACGAATCAGAGATGGACATGCTTCTCAAAGACTTGACCAAGGTGGACAAGAACGGCACATGGGTATTTCTGAGACTGGACCAGGTAAGAAATCCCCAGTACAACACAGAATCATGGGCCAAGGCTTTCGGGGTAGCTCTCGGGAAGCTCCGCGCTAAGGTCAAGGCAGAATCCGGCGCCGCTCCTAACCCTTTAATCGCCCGGATAGACGCCGCCCTCACTACCATGCACGGAGACGATGAGGCCGCTAAATTGGCTACGGTAGAAGGTATGACCGGGAAAAAAGAATGGCGAGACATGGAAGATAAGAATCTTGAGGTGTTTGCAACCCTTTTGGAAGTGAGGATAAAAGATAATCCATCTTGAAATCTTCGCTTGACATCGTCAAAGAACGGTGATATTTTTCTTAAAACTGAATACGATTCGATGTGTCGGGGCGGACATTAAGAATTTACCTTTTCACTGAGTCAATGCGGGAGCGCCCCCTCCCCATTGACCTTTTGTTTTCCTAGGGGGCAACATGCAAGGCAATCTCACCGCTCCAATCCTTATCAAGCTCACCCAAGAAGATTCTGACTACCTCACTATGTTTTCCATCCAAGCCGATTGCACTCCGGGACAACTTGCTCGCTATGTGATCCGTAAGTTCATCCATGAAAAATTAAAAGAGGCTCCAGCACAACAAGGAGCCTGATAATGAAAGATGGCAACTGGATTCCTTTGGATAAGATGCTAATCAAGTATCTCCCAAAAGACCGATCTTATACGGTTTTAGAAGCATACTTTTCTCTTAGGTATGATGTGGAAGAAGGCAAGAATTACACAATAAACGGATATGCCCAACTCTGGGGATGGGACAGGAAAAAGGTGAGGACTTTCGTGGATGGAATGATGTCAGGGAAGGCTGTGAGACTGGGACACTTAAAGGACACTAAAGGCCCCGGTAAAGGGGCACTTATTCCCCATGACATCAGGTTTATTTTCAATAACTTAGGAGCGCAGAAGGACACAATCTCCCCACAATCTCCCCACAATCTCCCCACAATCTCCCCCACTACTATAAATCCTAATAAGAATATAAAACCTAAACCTTCAATTTATTCTGCCGATTTTGAAACTTTTTGGCAAGAATACCCAAGAGGCGACGGTAAAGGGAAAGCATGGGAGTCATGGCAAAAGATCAAGCCGCCAGTTGTAGCCGTACTATCAGCATTGACTTGGCAAAAGGTGAGTGACCAATGGACCAAAGAGAACGGGCAGTTTATTCCTCACGCAGCAACATATCTCAACCAGAGAAGATGGGAGGACAAACCGTCAGGGCCAAGAATTCTGACGGAAAAGGAGAAGTACGATCAGCAAGTGCAGGCAGCACTATAAACGGTATTTACCGTGTTTCGGATATTCAAGAAGAGTTACATCAGATAAGATTGCAGGGGCTGGACACCGGCGTTGCTACGGGGTGGAATAACCTGGATGATCTTTACAAGGTGAAAAAGGGAATGATGACGATAATAACAGGGATACCACAATCAGGGAAAAGCGAGTTTTTAGACGCCCTTCTTGTAAATTTGGCCGAACTGCAAGGATGGAAGTTCGCCGTATTTTCTCCTGAAAACTATCCTATTTCTTTGCATGTTATTAAATTAGCTGAGAAACATATAGGCAAACAATTCATGAACAGGCTTTTCCCTACCCTCGCCATGAACCTTATGCAGACTGAAACTGCTATCAATTTTGTCGGAAATCATTTCACATGGATGTACCCGGATTACACTGAAAAGATTAACCTTGACCTCATTTTAGCCAAGACTTCGATAATATTGGAACAATACGGGATAGATGGTTTGATAATTGATCCTTGGAACGAATTAGAACATGACCGGAACGGGAAGTCTGAAACCGATTACATAAGCGAATGTTTAACAAAATTACGGAGATTCACCCGCGAGCACAATATCAAAACTTGGCTGGTTGCTCACCCCCAAAAGATGATTAAAAACAAGGATGGCAAGTATGACGTTCCCACTCCTTACGATATTTCAGGATCGGCCCACTGGCGCAACAAGGCGGATTTTTGTATATGTGTCCACCGTGAAAACCTAACGGTCGATGAAGTAGATGTGTATGTTCAAAAAGTAAAATTTAAGCATTTGGGAAAGATTGGCAAGGCTCACTTTGAATATGACTGGAAAAGTGGAAGGTTCATAGACTCTATATAATAGGAAAGGAGGCATTATGTCCGACAGATTAACAAAGGATAAAACGGAATATGAAAGATTGATTGCTTTCCGAAGTGCTGCAATAGCTGATGGATGGGAGAACCGGCCACACGGCCAATTATTTAAAGAAGGGTATCTTATGGATATCCATGCAGAAGAAAGCGACGACTGGTTTTTGTCCGGGGCAGAAATCTATATATGGGGACCTGACGGATTGGCTCTAAAAAATTATCCGAAAGAATACGACTGGGAAGCCATCAAACAAAGGGCACGCGAGTGCCATTTCTGCGGCACCGATACAGGCCACATGCAGAGGGTATGCTTTGCTAACAAATCCTGTGACAAATGCTACCCTGCGGCGATAAAACGACTTGAAGTCCCTGGATGGGATGATTAAATGGTAAAGATAACGACCATCCGAGCACTTGCGCTTACCATCCCATTCCATCACGACTTTATTGATCGGTGGGGAGATGTGCCTTTTAAATCAAGTGATTGGCAGATTGATAGGGGGAAATTAGTGTTAGACTTGGCAAAGGTAAGGGAAGGATACGCCAAAGAATTTGCTAGAAAGTCGATAGCTTACCACGAATCAAAAGAGAAACATTGATGACCATCCTCGACCTATGGATAAGGCGGATAAACTACCTCCCCCAGAGATTGAGGGACATTGAGAAAAAGGCCCTTGAGATGGATGTGAAGATCAGCCAGGCAGTTGGGGCAAGGAGAAACTTTCTACATAAGGAATTGGCCCTATTCAAGCACGCCCCCGTAGATCACCTGACAAGAGCCATAATCTGCTGGCCGATGCAGAGGATGATAGAAAAGGAATTGAACCAGTTGAAAAAAGACCTGCTTTTTAGAGAGCATCCACCAAAGGGGCAAATTACCCCCGAGATGATAGAACGGGCCGCACAGTTCCCTATCCATGAGCTTATCGAATTTGACGCCAGGGGGATGGCGTTATGCTTCAACCATGAGGAAAAGACGGGGAGCTTACACCTGAACAAAAAGCAGAACACCGCGAGATGCTTTGGAAGCTGCCAGAAAACATTCAACCCCCTGCACGTCCTGACAAAAAGAGACGGCATGTCCTTCCCAGACGCAGTGAGGAAATTAACCAATGGGATTTAACAAACCAGTACGAGATCCGGAGTATAGGAGATACATCAGCCACAAACCCTGCTCGGTGTGCGGAGATCGCCGTCAATCAAACCCTCACCATTACCAATTCCCCGGCCAGGGAGGAATGGCCACAAAAGTAAGCGACCTTCAATGCCTGCCCCTGTGTTATCACCATCATCGAATGTACCACCGGATTGGGCGAGAATCTTTCCACGTTAGATTTCCCCTGTGGAATCCGGCAAAGTTGATTGAAACTTTCAATGGGGAATATGCGAGAGGATCGGAATGCAGCATTATGAGAAAAATGTAGTTTCTGTCTCTGTATTTTGCCCGACCTGCAACAAATTAACTCAGCACAAGGTTACAAATCGGCGGGTAAGCGATTGTATGGAACATGAATCCAGCGGGATGAGCAAAGCGCAAATGAAGCGCCAGGAAGATCAGAAAAACAAAGAATCACAGCCAGAACTTTTTTAAACGCCTCCCCTGATGCGGTGAGGGGAGTAAACTGAAAGGAGAATGGAATGAAGAATTTAATTATGATGGTAGGTCTGCCGCGCTCTGGGAAAAGCACCATTGCTAAAACATTGGGGCATCCGATAGTCAACCCTGATTCAATCCGTCTTGTTCTCCACGGGCAAAGGTTTTGCGGGGTAGCTGAACCGATGGTGTGGGCTATTGCAAAGTATATGGTCGCTGCACTTTTCGAAGCCGGACACAATTTTGTCATACTCGATGCAACCAATACCACAGGTAAACGCCGGGAAGAGTGGGTGGATAAGCGATGGATACGAACTTTCTATCCGGTTTTGACCTCCGTTGATGTTTGTAAAGAGCGGGCAATAGCTACAAACGATGATTATATCCTCCCTATAATTGAGAAGATGGATTCCCAGTTTGAGCATACTATGGATGAAGAGGTGCGAGTCTGGGAAGAAGAGCCCTACTGCGATTCAAAGGAGCAAGAATTATGAAAAAATGGATAGGGGTTGATCTTGACGGCACCCTTGCTCATTATGAAGGATGGAAAGGCGCGGACCAAATTGGGGAGGCTATCCCCAAAATGCTCAAATTTGTAAGGGCTTTAATCTCCAACGGGTATGAAGTGAAAATATTCACGGCCCGAGCTTACGAACCAAGTCAAATTCCTTATGTCCGTGAATGGCTGGCAAAATATGGTTTAGAGATGCTCGATATAACCTGTTGCAAAGACTTTGGCATGACGATGCTTTATGATGACCGATGCCGCCAAGTTGAAACCAATACGGGCAGATTAATTGGCTAACCTTCAACCAACGCGCCAAGGGGAGGGGAGATGCTTCAGAAGAAGAGACATAGCTTTTACGAATCATGCGTGAATGTGGCTGCGGGATACGGCGTGGCCCTTGTCAGTCAGATTGTCGTCTTTCCTCTTTTCAATATTCATGTGCGGTTTCGCGATAACATCATGATCGGGCTGTACTTTACAGCGATTAGCATAGTGAGAAGTTATTTAATCAGGCGATGGTGGACTACCCACTGAGAAATAAAATCTTGACATATAGCTTGACTGTGGTATTGTGTATTTAGCAATTCATTAAAGCGAGGTAAACACAATGCCCCCTAGGAAAGATAGGATAAACTCAATATGCGCTATATGTGGTAAAGCGTTTGGAGTATTGGAAAGCGAAGCCAAAAACGGGAGAGGAAAATATTGTTCAAAAGAGTGTCTCGGCAAATCAAAGAGACATGGTTCAATATTGTACTGTGATTTATGCGATTCACCATTTTACCGCCGCTTTGGAGAACAAGACGTAGGGGTTGCAAAAAATCAATTTTGCTCCCGTGATTGTTATTATGATTGGCGGCAAAAAGACATGAAAGATTCGACCTATTTGAAGTTCAAAGGTCGGCATATCCACAGAATGATTGCAGAAGAATATTTAAAGCGTGAATTGTCACCAGATGAGATAGTCCACCATAAAGACCTCAATAAAAAGAATAACGACCCCTGCAATTTAGCGGTTTTCCCGAACCAGTCCTTCCACGCACGTTGCCATTTTGGAGAAATGACCGATGACGAACTTAAAACATTCTCACTTATACAATAGCTACGAATCTTTTATAGAGGCTAAGTCTCAAATATCTTGGAATTATGGGTTCACCCCAACATTTATGCCAGATTTCCTTTACGATTTTCAATCATATCTTGTTGATTGGGCTGTTCGCACCGGGAGGGGAGGACTTTACTGCGATTGTGGCCTTGGCAAAACCCCCATGCAGCTTGTTTGGGCCGAGAACGTAGTGAGACATACCAACAAGCCGGTATTGATATTGACCCCCCTTGCCGTGTCATTTCAGACCGTACAGGAAGCTGCGAAGTTTGATATAGACGCGCAACGGTCGCATGACGGCAAGCCGTGCAGGAATATCACGGTGACCAATTACGAACAACTCCACCGGTTCGACTGGCGGGATTATGGCGGGTGCGTCTGTGACGAAAGTTCCATCCTCAAAAACTTTGACGGCAAGCGGAAGGATGAGATAACCCAGTTCATGAGGAAATTACCGTATCGGTTGCTTGCTACGGCCACCGCTGCCCCTAACGACTTCACAGAGCTAGGTACAAGCAGCGAAGCCCTTGGTGGACTAGGGTATACCGACATGCTGATGAAGTTTTTTAAGAATGACCAAAATGTTATAAAGCCGATGACTTACCGGAACAAAGGTCAGAACTTTATGAATCATGAGGACGGGGCAAAATGGCGGCTTAAAGGCCATGCGGAAATACCTTTCTGGCGGTGGGTTGCTTCCTGGTCACGCGCAATGAGAAAGCCATCTGATTTTGGGTTCAACGATGACGAGTTCACATTACCGCCTTTAAACCAGCAAGAGCACCTTGTTAGGGCCAACAAACTGGCAGAAGGTATGTTGTTTGAAATGCCAGCTTTCGGATTGCGGGAACAGAGAGAGGAAAGCCGCCGGTCTATTGAATCCCGTTGCGGCAAGGTTGCGGAACTTGTTGAAACAGGTCAACCGGCCTTGGTGTGGTGCCACCTGAACGACGAAGGAGATTTGTTGGAAAAGATCATCCCTGATGCAAGGCAAATCAGCGGCAGAGATTCAGACGAAGCCAAAGAAGAGAAGTTTATGGCGTTTGTTAAAGGTGAAATCCGGGTATTAGTCACGAAGCCTAAAATCGGCGCATGGGGATTGAACTTCCAACACTGCAATCACGTTATTTTCTTCCCTACCCATTCATTTGAACAAGTCTATCAGGGAGTTAGAAGGTGTTGGAGGTTCGGCCAGAAACGCCCCGTCACGGTGGATATTGTGACCACAGAAGGGGGCCAAGGGATAATGAAGAACCTCCAGCGCAAGGCAGCCCAGGCCGACAAGATGTTTACTTCGCTTGTAGCACAAATGAACAATGCAATATCAGTTGAGAACCGGATTAAATTCGATAAAGAAATGGAGGTTCCAAAATGGCTATAATGGATATTGTTGTTGCAATCACCTTTATAATAGTTTATGATATCCCTTATGAGAAAACAAACAGCAGAACATATACATAAAAGAAGCCAGTCCAAAAGAAGGGGTGAATATTTTAAATGTGAAATATGCGCAACCCAATTTTGGAGGAAACCTTACGAAATCAAACAAGGGAACAACCGATTCTGTTCTAAACCTTGCTATTACGATTATCAAAGAGGGAAGACAAAAGATTTAAGTAACCGAAGAGTATATAATGGGTCAGAAAACCCAAATTGGGGGGGGGGGAAGACCTCCATCCATAAATCTATCCGAGGAAGCAAGGCTATGTCGGTATGGCGCAAAGAGGTTTTTGAACGAGATGATTATACTTGCCGTTCTTGCGGTAATCGAAGTAAATCAAATAACTACTTAAGAATAGAAGCCCACCATATAAAACCGTTCGCAACATTTCCCGAAGTCAGGTTCAATGTAGACAACGGGATGACCTTATGTAAAAAATGCCACGATAAAGAGCCAAAAGGGAAAGATATATATCTTATAAATTAGGAGCCAACATGGAAATCATGGAACAAAAAATAACCGACAAATATGCATTGTATTGTGGCGATTGTATAACCGTTATGGCCGGGATACCAGACAAATCAATCCATTTTTCCCTATACTCCCCGCCCTTTTGCGGCTTATACCAGTATTCCAGCCATGAGCGCGACCTGTCCAACTGCGATAGTTACGATCAATTCTTTGAACATTACGAATTTGTGGTGAGCGAAATAACCCGGTTGACGTTGCCCGGCAGGATGACGGCGGTTCATTGCATGGACACCCCAAAGAGCAACAGCGGAAGGGACGGACTGACAGACTTCCCTGGCGATATTATCCGACTCCATGAAAAGCACGGATGGGATTTTATTTGCCGCCATGGAATATGGAAAGAGCCCCTTGCGGTTCGTAACCGTACCATGCAAAAGAACTTGGCTCACATGACGCTCGTCCAGGATTCTACCTTATGCGGAGTTGCCTCGATGGATCAGCTTTTGATATTCCGCAACAAGGGAGAAAACCCAGTACCAGTTGTCCACCCTATCGGAATGTTGAACTATGCCGGAGAGCGTCAAATCCCTTCAGATGTCCTTGGATACAGGGGATGGGAAGGAAAGCAAACAGAGAATCGATTCTCCCATTGGATATGGAGACAATATGCCTCTTCGTTCTGGGATGACATACGGATTAACCGGGTGTTACCATTCGAAGCGGCTCGGGATTCGGAAGATGAAAAGCATGTGCATCCCCTCCAGTTGGATGTGATCGAACGGGCGATAGTGTTACGGACAAATCCCGGTGAAGTGGTGTTGACCCCATTCATGGGAGTCGGTTCGGAAGTATTCGGTGCGGTGTCGCTAGGGAGAAAAGGAATAGGCGCGGAACTTAAGCCGTCCTATTACCGGCAATCAGTTAAGAATGTGGACGCCGCCGGTAAGATTCAGAAAGATCAGGATTGCTTCAATTTTGATACCGAACCCGACGAAGTTGAAGAGGCCATCTGACCCCCCATGAGGAAGGGATGAAAATAGTTATTGACATTCGCTTACTAATTCGATAAAGTGTCAATATCAAGGAGGGGCAAGATATGCGAAGAGTTTTTACTATGACGTTTTGCTTACCAGACAAACAACGGGCTGCGATTAAGAGGTCAGCGAAGAAACGAAACATGACCGTTTCCGAAGTCCTGCGTGAAGCGATTGACGATTACTTAGCCAAGGTCGCCCCGGCGTCCGGGAAGTGAGGGAGGGAACATGGGTAACGCGGTAGTTTGTCCACATTGCGGTCAGTCTCGGATATATCATGCCAGAGAGTTTTTATTCTTTCATCCGCTTGAAGCGGTGCATTGCCCGATTTGCGGCTGGATGCAGTACAGGTGCGTAACCGTCCGCCCCGATTTTCCCGCGCATGATGCAGGGTACACGTTCGCCTCTCCTGAGTCCCGGGAGCGCATTGTGGCAGCGGCAAGGTCAAACGGCAAGCGCACCACCCGCGACGCCTTGCGTGCAGCCAACGAGCGGATTAAGGCTATGGGGGAGTAACGGCTTGAGTACAGCGGCGGGGCTTTTCGCCCGCTGCTACGTTTGGTTAGAATCTGAATCGCGCTGCGCGGAGCGCATGGAGGTTATGATTATGGATGATTGCGGCGCACCATGGAACCTAGATCAGGATGAAGAAACCGGTCAAAAACTGTGCAGTTGCCCTAAGTGTCGAGCTTACCAGCGGAATTACGCGGCGATGCAACGGGAAATTGAAGAGTCCGGGATGTTTGACGACTTTTTTTGGAGGCGGAGATGACAATTGAATTAGACTTTATAGAACCCTGCTTTATTTGCGGCAATCCCCCCTTTTCGGGGCATCATTGCGAAAAAACAAATTATTTCTGCCTCACATGCGGCCAGCATTTTTATCAGGGCCACCATGGCGGAGTCGCAACTTGCCCCAGCTGCGGAAGTGATGAAATAAAAAAGAAATAGGGGGTTTATATGAGCCATGAATTGCCAGAAGAACCTTTGCCTTTTGCTGTAAAAGTTTTTTATATCGGCAGTTTCATTATCTGTGCCGGGATATTGCTAATTTGGGGGGCATAAATGTTGACAGTATCGTGGTTCAGCGCTGGTGTTTCATCGGCGGTGGCGACAAAACTAGCGATAGCCCAGATTGATCGGGTGATTTACACGCACATTGACGACCAGGAAGAGGACACGCTCCGATTTGTGGCGGACTGTGAAAGGTGGTTCGGGAAGCCGGTGGAAATACTGCAAAGTCCGTACAAGAGCGTTGAAGGCGCGATCATGGCCGATAAAATGCACCCGTCTGGTATGTACGTGAACGGGCCACGTGGGGCCGAATGCACAAGGCGGTTGAAAAAAGCGGTGCGGAAGCAATGGGAGTACGAGCAGCCGTTGGATGTGAAACTGCGGTACGTGTGGGGCATGGATTACGAAGAGAAACACAGGGCGGACAGGTTGCCCGAAAGTATGCCCGAACAAGAACACCTTTGCCCACTGATAGAACGCCGCATGACAAAGGAAATGGCCCATGAAGTTTTAAAAGCCAGTGGCATCAAGCGGCCTGCAATGTATGACCGTGGGTACAGCAACAATAACTGTGTTGGGTGAGTGAAGGGCGGAATGGGATACTGGAACAAGATACGGCGAGATTTTCCCGCCGTATTTAAGGCCAGAGCGGAAATGGAACGAAAAGCCCGACACACCTGTCTTAAAGGAATTTACTTGGATGAACTGGACCCGGAAGCGGGGCGACACGAACCGCCGATAGCTGGCGATTGCGGAATATTTTGTGAACTGATGGTAATCTGAGGTTTTGCGCGATTCGGATTATAACAAGGCGTAATCCAAAAACAGGAATTTTCTACTATGCCAAAACTTAATTATTTCAGCCAAGAAGCAAGATTGAATCGGTCCGAACTATCGAGTCGTGCCGCCGAGGCGAATGGCTTTGTAGACCGCCCTGATTGCCAGGAAACATGGTGCGTATATGGACTGCAATGTCCCGTTACCTGCTCAGTCGTGATCCGGGCGAGACAGGATCAGGCGTGGCGGCATAAGGTGATGGGCGCAAGCTGGAAACGGAGAGCGAGACGATGAGCGAGAAATGGACAGTTGAACAGATTGAGACGTGGATTGATACCTACGATAGAATGTCATGCCGAGTATCCACCCAAATTATCCGCCAACTTCTCGCCGAGCTTGCCAAATCAAACCGCCTTATTATATCGGCAGAAAGCCAACTTGTTGCTTGTGAAAAAGAGCTTGCCCTTGCCAAGAAGGAAACAGGGGAATATCTCCAAGAGGTCAACACCATGCACCGATGCAATGACCTGAATGGCATGGTTCACGAAGCTGTTATGCGCGTTATCCGGGGAGAGAAGGTATCCGACTTTGAAGAATCGTTTGGGGATGTTCGGGAAGCGATAGACCTTGTTGCCAAGTACGGGGTGAAATGATGCGAATGACCGAGGCCGAGTATGATGCTTTGCTTGCGCGCCAGAAACAGGCGGGGAATGTAGCCATCCAGCCCGCCAGCCCGACTTTGCCCGTCAAGGTAGGGGAGAGTGTCAAGAAAGGGAAGAAAGGGGCAAATAAAACGGAAATGGCCGCTTTCCACTATCTGACGCAATGTTATCGTGGCGCAAGAATACGGTACGAGGCGATCACCTTCCACCTGGAACGGTATGAAGAAGATACTCTCGAGGTTAAATCGATTCCGGCCGCATACACCCCTGATTATTTGATAACTTTGCCGGATGGCAGTATGATCTGCGTTGAGATTAAGAACGCTGCATACAAACACGCCTCTTACGGGCGGTCGCGTCTGGCATTCCGTCAGGCGGCCTTGGAATTCCCACAGTTCCAATTCATCTGGTTAGAACTTCAGGACGGGCAGTGGGTACTAAACTAAAAAGGAGAAACGAAATGAATGGAGGTCAAGGTTTAAACTGTGCAGCGGTTCCGAGAGAAGGGGTAATCCATACCAAAATCGCAGCCATCGAAGAAAACCAAGGGGAGATTCAAAGCCGTGTGGAGAATCTTTTCGAACGCCTTAACAACCATGTGCTGATGCCAGACCACCCACAGCCCGAAAATGCCAAATGCGACTCAATAGCCACCGCAATGCCGCCGATGGCCGAGCGGCTTGACCGACTGGCACGGCAGCAAGCCAGAACAATCGGCTTCTTATCGGATATCCTACAACGGCTTGAGGTATGAAGTCCATAATACAACTAACAGGAGGGAACACTATGAAACAGATTATCGTAGCATTGGCAATCACGTTACTCGGCGCAACGATGGCAGCTGCAACGGATGAGAATTGCAGGCCACAACCGCAACAAGCAACCGGCTGGTACTTCTGGTCATACCTGCCTGGATTCAATGTGCGGTACGGAGAGCTCTACCCAGATCTGCGGTCATGTGGCGCTGCCATGGTGACATTTGCAACACTGGTCAACCCGGTATCTCTTTCTGGTCCTCCACATGCTGAGAAATACACAATTCGCAATCTTCAATACATGACCTGTATGCCCCAGTCCAGCCAGTCAACAGCGGATTTGAGCGTATTGCCATCAGTGTCAGGAGGGGCGTTTGTAGTCAACCAACAAGGCAGTCTCGTATTCAACAAAACGGAGTGACGCCATGAAGAAACTCGACATCAAATGGAGCGTCATTGTGGTACTCACGTTGGCCACCCTCATTATCATTTACTTTCTCCACTCATGCAGCAGCAAGGAAACCGCGCCTCCTGAAACGTGGGAAACAAGCGGGTACATCCCGCCCATCCAAAAGCAAATGACGTGCGTCCGCACAGAAAAACAATTGAGGTGTTGGCAATCGAATATCCCCACACACCCAAAGATTCTCCGCGCCAAAGCCCCTCTCACTAAGCGGCGAGGAAAAATAAAATGGCATAAGATTGTCCCTGGCAGAACGTATGTTTTATGGTCTGATGGAGAAGAGGGAGACATTACAGAGGTCAGTACAACTTGCGTGCCGGGGCAGTACATCCCTGAATCCGGTGATCACTGCGGGGCAGAGTTGACGGTGGGGACGTGGACAGCCGAAGATATAAAAATGGAAAGGGGCAACGATGAATAAACTCATCTTAACGTTGGCAATCGTTTTATTCGCCACATTGGCTGTTGCAGCAGAAGATTCTGACACATGGACCCACGGCGTGAAAGCAGAATATTCCCCTACATGGGTCAGAGGGGAAGAGGAATTGCAGCTACTCATTGGAATGTATTGGACAGGTTATGTTATAGTCCTCAACCACGATAAGGACAGCGCACCCTATACTTTGGTAGACCCGGATCACCGCCAATATACTTATTGGATGTTATCTGCCGCTAAAGACGATGGTATTAGAAACTATACCGAGAGAAAGGAGATCCAAAAATAAATGACTAAACTCATCTTCGCATCACTCATCCTTTTGCTGATGGCGGGGTGTAGCGGCATACCAGACTACTTTTGTCACCGTGTTTACAGTAACATGAACTATACCAATGACCAATTTCACAAGGCGGTAGCGGAAAGGAATCGTAACGCTACATTGGAATCTGAACGGGAGGCAGGGCGGTGGTATGGGGAGTCGCAAGTCTGGACAGACCTATACTTTTATTTCGCTGCCGAATGCGATAGGAGGTGGACCAGAGAATGAAAACCTTTATCATCATATCATTTCTTCTGATGGCGGGGGCGGCGTGGGGAGGGGAAACAGAGAGTGTGAATTACGATATCAAATATCTCAAAGCAAATCTGACAATAGATGAGGTTTACACTCAAGGGATGCAAGATGCTGTAGACTGCTATGGCGAGGCAATACATCTACTGGAGCAAATATCCCCCAGCAAAAAATATCGCAAGGCCCATGCAGCTTCGTGGAAGTTGCCTAATTTTACCGGATGCCTTGCAGAGAAAAAAGCTAAGCAACTTAATCAGTACAAAGACCCTTATGAATAATTGCCGTCGGATGGTAACAAGTAACTAACCCGCGAAAGGAGAAGGGAAAACGACCGTCAACCACTGAGAACAAAAGGAGGTGCGACATTGAACCGTTATCGACACATGAGGTAATCAGGAACCTTGTTCACGCAATGAGATATTTAACCCAAGCAGCGCAATTTCTTAGGAGGCATCACATGGCAACGGACCCCGAAGTACAGGCCCTCGGCGACGCAATCACAAACGCCGAAACAGCGGCAGCGGCAGCGGAAACGCTCCTTGATTCACTGGCGCAGCAGAATCAGGCGCAGCAGGAAGAAATATCCGTCCTTCAGACCAAGCTCGCATCCGGCAACCAGATCGTCGCCGCTGACCTGGACCCTCTGAAGATCAGGGCGCAGGCCATGGCCGACGCGCTCACTGCGAGAGTGACAGCGGATACCCCGGCGACACCGGGGCCCACCCCGACTGAAGGCGGGTCCCCCTCTTAATTTATGTGAATAGGTATCGTAGAGAAAGGAAAGCCCCGGCCAATTAAGACCGGGGCTTTTTGCTTCACTTCGGCCAGACGCCGAGCTTCCGAGCCTTATCAAGTTTTTCGTCCATCTGCTCCCACCCGTCTTTTTCGTACTCTTTGCCCTCGAAATCCACTAGCGCGAGTGATTCAGTCGCCTGTTGCTGGGCTTCTTCCAGCGTTTTGCCAAAACCTACACACTCCGCAATCAATCCGCCGTCTCCCATAGGGATACGATAAAACATGCCGTCTTTTTTATTCTTATAGAACTGCCCGAGCAGCACCCTGTCCATATCTTTCTCTTTGAGCTTGATAGGGATCGCCGTATCGTTGGCGGAATTCGACCATGTGACTATCTCGGCAGCGTATGGCGCAACATATTCAAGTTTCACATCTTCCCCACCAGCAACGCGATACATTACTTCGGTCAAGTTTTTAGTCCCGCGGGTCAACGCCCCCCCGCTCGGCCGGCCGAACCGCTGGCAAGCATCCGAATAATAGCCAACCGTCTTGCCGTCCACCTTCACCGCCCCGATTTCCGTGGACCTGACCCCCTGCAATCCGCCTTTTTTAAGCCCTGGTCGAATCACATCATCGATATGCTTGACAACCGGGGGGAGGTCGTCATACGGCATGAAGTGGCCAGCGTAATTACAGCCCTTCAATTCGACCCCAAGGAGTGCATTATCCAGATAGTCGTTGCCGAAAAATTGCTCGTCGCCGACCTCTTCCCCGCCATCAGGTCGAGGTTTTTCAACCATAATTATTTGATCTTCGGCGAAACAGTCGAGTTTCGCAGCTATTTTATATATTTTTGTAGCCGACTTTTTATAAGTCTCGACGTGGAAAGTCTCTTCAACTCCTCGCGCATCGTTATTCAATTTCACCCATGTGTCAGGATGTTTTTTGAGATATTCGACAAGTTCTTCAATCCCTTCAACCGGCTTGTATTGCATTACCGGCAGCCCCCGCGCTTTTAGCATCTCTCGAAACTTAAACCGGTCCCCTTCCCATTCTTGCGCTCCCTGCCCACATCCTCCCGTCCTGATACCTCGCTTGCGGAGATCGTCTATAAGATCCCCGTAGCCGACATCAGGGAACCACACACAATCGACATTCTCAATGTCCTCAAAAAAGTAATCCCACCGCACAATCCCCGGCACCCCTTCACCCATAGCACAGTCGTGAGGCTTCGGGAAACCTCGCTCCCACGGAGAGAAGTATTCCATTATCTTCACATCTTGCGCGATCCGCTGCGCGACGTGGATAAACAGTCCGCCTACATCAAATATCCTCCACCGCTGCTTGCTGAATGGTTTTTCGATCATTTTATTAACTCCAGATACCTGTCTCGTTCCTCATCCGAAAGCCCGTGAGCCCGCCTGAACTTTGTGCGGAAAACCGGCTGAATCTGGTCGACCACATCCCCCGGCGCATTCTCCATGATTTCGGCGAGCTGGTCAAGCTGCATTTTCTTCACTTTCGCAATGTCCACTGGGAGATTCTTGCGCTGGCCCGGGATATCTCCCCTCATGACCTGAGACCAGAATTCTTTTTGCTCTCTCGGTATCTGCTGGTCACCTGCACGGTCCATGTACTTCGATATCCGGCGAATGTCTGGAGGCATCAGCAGTGATTCAGCAAACTGGTTCGCCCAGGTCCGGGCGCTTGCTTCCGACCGGGTAGATTCGGCCATTCTTACCGGCTGCTCGAAAAACGGGACCTGTTCCGCTATCCCTTTCGCCCCGGCGAATATCCCGGCTCCGGTCCCGCTGCCCTTGGCTTCCTTCTTGCCCTCGTCGATCTTCTTCTCGTTTTTCTCATCCGAGGCGGCATACTGGTCCTGAACCCTGTGGATAGTTGCCCCAAGTTGGAGAATCTCGAGCGCCGGGGTATGGAGTGCGAATTTCGGCACGTCGAACTTGCCGAGGCGCAATTCCCCTTCCTTCACCTCTCCCGCCTTGCGCTTCTCTCCCCGCTGGTAATATCCACCTATGGCTTCATAAGCGAAGTACCCTATGGCGAGCATGGCGAGGCCGAGCCCTTGTTTCTTGAACGCCCTCATGACATAATCTGCCTCTTCGGGAGTGAGGTTTTCTATCCCCTTAGAGAACGCCACCCTGGCTGAGCCCTTCGCCGCGCCGAAAGCGTAAGACGTGAGTTCCGCCACGAAGTTCGTCGGGATCTTCACAATCGGCGTCATCATCTGCATCCCGGCTGCGGTAGCTTTCCCCAAGTCTCCCCTGGTCTTGAGATAATTCAGCCATATTCGATAACCCTTAATGACAAAATTATCCTGCATGAAAATAGCGCGGTTCGCGTCAATATAGGCATCCGCTGTGATCGTTGCCACGGTCACCGGGTCGCTCATGTCGTAGCCGTTCCGCATGGCCCATTCCGTTCGCTTCTGGAGAGAACGATAGAATTCCGCCCGCTTCGGCGTGACTTTCAACGCCCCATGGACCCGCCCGAAAAAATCAAGTGCCGACGTGGGGAGCATGTCTTTCTTGCTGCCGTACAGCCGGTCCAATTCCCCGCGGCCGGTTATGGCCACGTCCTTGATATCCTGCCAGGTCTGTTTCTTAAACCACTGAGAGAAAGCGGCCGCTTCCGCCCGGACGTTCAGCCCGCCACCCTCCCGCGGGGCCTTGGCCGATATCCTGGACAGGCCAGGGAACAGTGACAACCCGCCTTCTATCAAGTCCTCAATCGGCGTGGTGATCTGCCGCATGGTGGCCGCTGCCGTGAGCTTGCCGACCGTCTGGATACTGGAGAGAATAACCGCCCGGCGCCACTTAACCGCCCAGTCGAGCCCTTTCTCTACGGGGGTCCTGTTTGCGTGTGCCTGCCGCCGGATTGCCGTGTCAACCGCCTCTTTCTTTTTCTCCACTTCTGCCTTGAGTCGTTGCGCCTCTGGGTCCAGTTTCAGGACCCGCCGCGCCCGCTTCTCGTAATTGCCGGTATCGAGCATCCGCTGCAGTTCTTTCAGCCGGGTCTGGTAACGGGCCTTGGCCATCCGGTTGCCGATATCGTTCAATTCCTGCTCGGTTTTCGGCGGCTTCGCGTCGATCTGGTCAAGCAGGGCTTTTTTCTCGTCCCTGACCGATTTCAGGCGCTTCGCTTCCTCGTCGTACTCAAGGGTCGTCTTATCCTTATACTTCCGTTTGCCGGCCGCTATCTGCTCGTCGAGGTCGTGAATCTCGTTTTTGAGTCGGGTCTTGACAGAATCGAGCGCAGTTTTCCATCTCTCTTCTGAGGATTTCTGGTTGATGCCCTGATTCTTCATCTCCTCGTGTATCTGCTTCTGCAGGTCGCGCACTTCGTCGGATACCGGGTCACGCTGTAATCCGGAATGAAGAGGAGCTTGGCCGGCCTGTGCATCTTCGAGCCCGGACACAAGCCGCATCTGCCGGCGGATTTCCCGCATCTCGACCTGAATTTCCTCCTGGCTCATCTGGTAGGACTTGCCGTAGTTGGAAATAGCGTCTCTGATGTCCCGCTTTGACACGTCGGGGATCCCCTCGAATTCGGCGTAGATATCATCGACGATATCCCCGACCTTGGTAATGCCCTCTTGAACGCGGATTTTCATCATCTCGCCGAGAATAGCCGCCTGCTCGGGGTTGAAGTTCATGCTTAACGTGGAAAGCGACGCCCGGAGCTTGCCCGCCAGGGATTTAAATTGCGAGTCGAGCTCTTCCCGGGTGACTGCCCTCTTCTCCCTGCGCTTGGCGGCCGGTGACGGCTCTTGTTTGCTGACTACCCGCTGCGCCTCGATGTTGGCGAGCTTCTCTTCGTACTCCTGAGATTTCTTAACCGCCGCTTCCAACTCCTGAGTGAGCGTTTCGATCTGCTTGCGGAGATCCTCGGGGATTTCTTTCTCACCGGTGGCTGCTCGGGCTCGTTGCAGGGACCGAGCGAGGGTGTAATCCTGTTTAACCAGCATACGGCGGAAACTGAGGGAGTGCCCGGCCTCGTACCCTGACCGACGAGCAACGTAATCGTTATCGGAAATGTCGTCCTCGATCACAGCCAGACGTTGACGCCCTTCGAGAATAGCCGCCTGGTCTCCGGACTGCACCGCCTTGTCGATAAGCCCCATGACGGTGTGGTGGTCATTGTAAAGCCTCATCCGGTCGTATTCAAAAGCAGCTTCCTCTTCGGTGGAGAGGGCGCGGGGCTTCTCGGCGTACTTCTTCGCTTCAAGTCGCGGGTCGAATTCGCCGGAGTCAACGCGCCGTTTCGCCGCCTCGAACGAGTGAGGGAATGACCGGCGCCACTCTACCTCTATCGGCCCGAGTCCGCGGGCTGCCCGCTCTCCTTCGGTAACGGCGTTTTTGATGGAGGTGGTGCGGGGAGAAGCATCAGCGCTGATAGTGTCGCCTTGTTGAAGAACACCTGCCATCTCCGCCTCGTCCTTATGAGCCAGCCCACCCTCCATATCCACTTTCTCATCCCCTCCTGGTTTAGCATCCTTCCCCTCCCATAACCTCTCAAGCGCGTCCGCCTCTGCCAGCCACTTCCGCGCCCCGGCCTCGTCCCGGTTCTTGACTGCCTCTTCTGCCTTGTCCAATGCCCCGTTATACTTACGGAGAAATTCGGCCTTCAGGGCGGGGAAGGCGATCAAAAACTTAGGCAGCGGCACTTCGTCAGTGCTTTTTGGACCGGTCCTCACCCCTTGATATTCAGCATAACGTGACAGAAAATCAGATGTGATATCGTTGACTTTTGATATGTCGTCAAAAGCATGGTCAGTTGTTTTAAAATACCCTTTCAGTTTAACGAGCAACCCTTTGACGTATTCCATGACCCTTCGAACGATTGATGGGGATTTGCGTCCTAATTCTTTCCAGAACCCCTTATCGGCAAATCTGTCTCCGATTGTGTCAGCATAGAATTCCTCGAAAAGAGTTTCTCTTACTGGGGCTTTCATCCCTTGGTCAATATACGCTTGTGCTACTCTACCGGCATATTGCGACCGTTCGAACCATCCCGTGTACGGGTCTAATGCCTTAGTGAAGTCATTGTAAAAGTTTGTCCCATTGATGGCGTCATCCTTCACTATGCTATGTAGCAATTCATGCCCTAATACAACAAGTTGCGGACGGTCCGCATCGGTTCGGATAAAAATGGTTTTATTATCGTATATGATACCATTGATGTTGAAAGTATCATCAGGTGATTGCTTATAGAATATTACCCTTTTGCCAAATGCCGCCCCAATTTGAGCAACTCCATTGTCTCTTGACTTTTCATCTGCAAGAATGAAAGTAATTCTTTTTTGCTGGTCGGGGGGTAGTGACCTGTTGAGGTCCTGAATAAGTGCCTCATCCTGTCCTCTCTCCCCAGCCAGATCGTGAAGCACGTCCCCTCTATGTACGGGTAACTCGCCATTGCCACTATCTCCCCCTTCTCCAACTGAAAACCGTGCTTCGCCAGTTCCTTGTCGATCTTTTCCATTTTTTATAGTCCTCCTGACCTTATCCCAAACATCCTCCATCAGCGATTTAAACCGCTGCCAGAGGTCGCCGAGTTTCTCTTTCATCCCCTTGACGAAATCCTGGTACTTCGTGCGCCCTTCGGTGAATACCTGCTTGCCGAGGGTTTCAAGGTGCGGGATGGCCGATTTTACCGCTCGGGGGATTTTGGATAATGATTCGTAGGCTTGTTGTAGGCCCATGAAGTCGAGGGTAACGCTATTGTCCGGTCGCCAATCCTTAATCATCTGGATAGTTCTTGACGACATGGAATGGCCAGTATCATCAGGGGTGAATTGGTGGCTTATTAACCAGTCGGCAAGGTCATCTACGTTATAACCGTTATCGTGGGCGAAGGCCATCACCCTGTCAACGTCGGGTGGTCTGAGTTGCTGCGGGGTGTCCGCTGCTGCACCAAGCGCCCCGGTGAATTTCACCTGATCGTCATGGGGGATTTCCTTGACCTTGCCAGACTTCACCCCAAACGATTCAAACGCCTCATTGACTTTGCCCTCGGATTTTACAGGCATTACCACTGCAACGATTTTGCCATCTTCCACGAAGTTAATCGGGTTCTTATCATCCTTGAACCTGATTTCAGCATCAGGGTAATGGTGGCGGACATAAACATAAAATTTCTGTGACATATCCGTAGTTGCGCCGTTTTCACCAGTCAGCCGGACAAAAGCAACCTCGTCTTTTCCTGTTTTTATAGGTTCGTCCGAAATCCCTTGAAAGGACACATCATCCCCTGATCTTTGCGCCACCATGTTCCCGTTTTTGTCCATAGCTAAGAACTTTGCACTGGCTACGGGAGTCCCTTCCTTCGGGTTGGAAGTATACATTTTGACAACTTGCGCGGTGCGCTCGTCCAGGTCTTTCGCCTTATCAGGGGGCATCTCCGATTTGAAAGGGACTGTCGGCTTGCCTTTAACAATCAGTACGCCGTTGGTATGCCAGACATTATTATCAGCATCTTTCCCTGTGACCCCATTCTCAATGCCTTCGGCTTTTACTCCCGTTGCCTTCGGCAGAGGTCCTAGCCCCTTCGCCACGGTGGGGAGCTTATCAGAACCAGGGAATAACTTTTCAACGAGCTTTTTGAACTCCTGGAGGGCATATTTCGTGTTATACACTTGGAACGTGCCGTCGCCAGGAACGTCAATAGTGACCATGAACCGGTCAGTTACTTCCTTGTTTACGGGCGCAAGTTCTTTCTTCGTGCGCTCAATCTCGGGGAGAGACTTCTCATACCGGGCCTTGGCATCTGCCAGTTTTTGTTTCTCTCTGGCTATTTCCACGTCGGTAAACTTGTATTCGCCGACTCCCCCCTCATCAATCCACCTTTGGCTAAGTTCAATTTCCCCTTGAGCTTTTTCTTTTTCAGAAAGAGCATCATCGTGAGCCTGCCGTTTCGCCGCTCGGTGATCGGTGAGATTATTAAATCCCTCCATGTCCTCGTGAAACTCCGGCGCTTCCTTTATCGCCTCATCAATATTCGCAATCAGGTACTTTTTCTGTTCCTTAAGCGGAGTTCCTTCCTTCTTCGCCGTCTGCACAGCCTCGTCAACGACCTCGGCGGGTTTATCCTCCACCCTGGCGGCTTCGTAGTCGGCGCGGGCGGGCAATTCCGTAATCCTGTTTTTGAATAGTTTGGCGAACTGGTCTTTATCAACATCTGGGTATCGGTGCATCTCCTCGTATTTTTGCCATGCACGATCCAGATCGTCCATCCCGCGCCATTTGTAGGTGTCGCCCTTTATGTAATCAGCAATCCAACCGTCCGCTTCTTCTACTTTGGCCGCTTCCGTCGCCCTCTCAGCTTCGTGCATCGCTTCAAGTTCATCCTGCTTCTTCCCTAACTGATCGGCCAACTTCTCGATGTTCTTCATTTGCTCGGCGCGGATTGCCGGGGGGATCATTGATTTGCGGCCATCTCTGGCGTGTTTGTCCCGAAGGTTTTGCAGCTTCTTTTCGAGAGAGCGGATATCCTCGACGAGGGCGGCTTCTTTGCCGGGCTCTTCCGCTTTTGCGACTTCCTTTGATGCGGGCTTATCCGGCACAAGGTCAACAATCTCGCTGGTATTCCCTTTAGCATCGAGCGTGATAATTCCATCGTACCCGTCTTTTATGAGGGCTTTTGATAGAGCCTTGCCTTTTTTGCCGCCGTATT
>Ga0208323_1000351_pt1 | contig 21716 bp, 9 predicted proteins | sample June2015DPH_10_1_2_FD_184703 | JGI IMG/M metagenome (GOLD analysis project Ga0208323, IMG submission 184703) | Peatland microbial communities from SPRUCE experiment site at the Marcell Experimental Forest, Minnesota, USA - June2015DPH_10_100... | ecosystem: Environmental > Terrestrial > Soil >... | reverse complement strand
AAGGCCGGCTTGCCCATGGCGGCCACCAGGATATCGCCCTCGCGAGCCACCGCCGGCAGGTCGCGCGTCCTCGAATGGCAAATGGTCAGCGTGGCATGTTGATGAAGCAGCAGCATGGCCACCGGCTTTCCCACGATGTCGCTCCGTCCTACCACCACGGCGCGCGCGCCTTTAATGGGAATCTGGCTGCGGACCAGGATTTCGATGATTCCCGCCGGAGTGCAGGGAACCAGGCCCGGCGTTCCACTCACCAGGTGTCCGACGTTGATCGGATGAAACCCGTCCACGTCCTTGGCCGGGTCCACGGCCTCGAGCACGCGCTTGGAATCAATTTGCGGCGGCAGGGGTAGCTGAACCAGAATGCCATCAATCTCATCGCGGCGATTGAGCGATTCAACGAGCGCCAGCAGCCGCTCCTGGGAGGTGTCTGCGGGCAAGTCAATTTTCTCGCTGTAGACCCCTAAGGATTCACAGGTCTTCACCTTGGTGCGAACGTAGATTTGCGAGGCAGGATTCTCACCCACCAGGACCGCTGCCAGTCCCGGCGTGATGCCAGCGCTCTTCAAGTCCTGAATCTCGACGGCGAGCTCCGCCTTGATTTGGTCGCGGATCTTATTACCATCCAAAATAGTTGCTGCCACAATGGTTCTCCTTGGTAAGTCGGCTGTCAGCTCTCAGCCGTCAGCTTTCAGTTCTCTTCACCCAACCCTGTCATTCCGAGCGGAGCGAGGAATCTTGCTCTGTTTCTTTGTTCCGCGATCCACCCCGAAGCAGAGCGAGATTCCTCGCTACGCTCGGAATGACAACCTTACAAATGGTTTCTGGGCTACGCCGCCGGCCCCAACTTTCCTTCACGAAAGGCCCGGATGTAGTTCGCGCAGTACTCATCGCGTGCCAGCAAGGCCTCGGCCGCCCGGATATTCATCATCAGTTGCGGGTCGCACGGATCGACGATGGCGGCGTCCAGGCCCTGCGCCATCAGCAGGAGGAGCAGGACCCCGTTGAGCAGCTTGCGCATGGGAAGTCCAAACGAAACGTTGCTGATGCCCGCGCTAACATGAACGCCAGGATACCGGGCCTTGATCTGCCCGGTGGCCTCCACCAGTGCTTTGCCATGTTCCGAACCCGTGCTGATGGGAAGCACGCAGGGATCGACGTAAATATCATCCAGGGCGAATCCTTCCGCCGTGAGCCGATCGACCAGGTGGCTTGCGGTCGAGACGCGATCGGCGGCCGTATTGGGCGGCCCCGCCTCGCCCAGGCAGAGGGCGATCACTTTGGGGCGGAAGTCCTTCAAAAGAGGGAGCAGCGCCTGCATGCGCGCCGGCTCATCGGTGATGGAATTGATCATCGCTCGCTGTTGGCAAAGCGGGAGGGCGCGGCGCAGCGCGACGGGATCCGCGCTGTCCAGGCAGAGCGGCGTAGCGACGGTTTCCTGCACGATGTTCACGAGCCACGGCAGGACCTCCGTCTCCTGACCAGGCAAGCCGCCATTCACGTCCAGCATGCCTGCGCCGGCATCCGCTTGCTTGCGGGCGATTTCCTTGAAGAACTCGACGTCTCTCTTTTGGGCGGCTTCCCCAACCTTTTTCCGGGTGCAATTAATCAGTTCGCCGATAACCAGCACGGGATCTAAGCTCCTCCTTGCTGGGCCATGGGCGCGGTTTGCAGATCTTTCCGCTTGTCGACGTTGTCCAACCCCGCCATGCGATTGGCCAAGGCGTTCGTGTCGTCCAGGCACCAGTCGCGCGGCGGGATCAGGGTACGTGCGAATTTCCGGGGATCGTCTCCCACCGCCAGTGCGCCGCGATAGATCACGTTCCAGATGCAAGGCTGTTCGGGACGAGCCTCGCAAGTTCCGTCAACCCTCGAGCCTCCGCAGGGGCCGTTGCGAAGCTCCTTGTAACAATGTCGCATCGAGCAGCCTGCATAGTCGAGGTAGTCCTGGACACAATCGCCGCAGCTCTTGCATCCCAGAGTGGTTTTTCGGTAGAGCGTGGAAGGCTCCAGCAGCCAGTACCACAACCCATGACGCCAGGAATTCCCCGCCGCCACGCCCCCATTTACCTTCAGCCGGGCGCTGAAGAAGCGCGCGCCGTAAGAATCCGTTGCGATCAGGTGGCGGTGTACCAGCTTGGAAAGCCATTGGATAAAGGTCGCGTGCGGTTTCTTGTGGCTGACCTGGTAGTTGCCCGCACCATCACTTAAGCCATCTTCACCCCGCGGCAGCAGGTAAAACTCGTTTGCATAGGGGAAGATCAGCTCGTCCATCTTGCTGCGCCAGTCGCTCCCGAGCGCCGCAGCACGTTCGGCAATGGTCATGAAATCTCGATGCGTGAGGCCAAATCCGCCGACGTGCGCTCCCGCAAAGCCGAGAGCCTTCGCCGCCGCCACCATAAGCGCGGCGCGCTCCAAGCGTTGGGGTTTCTTCTCCTTTTCGAGTCGCCGGATGAGCTCGTCCGGGATGACGCAGCCCGCCACTTCACCGGCTTGCATCATCTGCGCAATCTTGGCCGTGGGAACGTAGACATTGGCGAGGACAGGGACGTGTCCCAGGCCCGCGCGGGTCAAGTATTGCTTCAATTCGTAAAGCTTCCGGACGTTATACCCCAACTGCGTGATGATGAACTGAGCTCCAACCGCGATCTTCAGTTGCAGCTTGTAAAACTGCATCATCTGGTCGGACTCATTAACCTTGTAGGGGCTCACGACGGCGCCCGCATAGAAATCGAAAGGCGTGCTGTGAACCATTCGCGGCCCCAGCTTGTACTCGATCCCCGCCCGCATGGCCTGAATCAGCCAGAGGAGGAGCACGGAGTCCAGGTCGTAAACAGGCTTGGATTTTCCGCCGAAGCCCTCCTTTTGAGCATCGCCCGTCAAAGCCAGAACGTTCTCGACGCCCTCGCGCGCCAGACCGTGAAGGCGGCCTTCCAGGAAGGAACGGTTTCCATCCTTGGCGGTGAGATGAGCAATCGGTGTCAGGCCCCGTTCCTTGATGAACGAGACAAAGGCTTCAGGGGGCAGCGCCGGGTTGCCACTCGGCAGGTCGGTCACACTGATGACCTTAATCCCGTCCGGCTGCGCCGCCGCTTCTTTGACGAAGGTCTCCGCCTCGGCCATGTTGTGATCACGGCCCAGGACCAGCTCCGCGGTGCAGAAGAACTCTTTTTTTTCGAGTGCTAGTCTCAAATGGTTCTGGGTCCGAGCCTCTCCATCCTGAGTCATTTGCCACTCCTTCCCTACCCGTAAGAGCGCGGTTCTCGTTCTCCGTGTGCCGTTAAAGTTGCCTTGTAACTATCGACCAGGCGAAGGCCGATCAGCGCGGCAAGGTGCTTGAAGAAAGTCATTCCGCTTACCGGGTCCTCGTGCAGGATCTGATCCAACTGGTACTTTTCGATCTTCGAGACCTTGACTGGACCCAGGCATTCGGCGGAAGCCGTGTAAGTGTTGTTCCCCACCAGACTCGACCAACCGATCACATCGCCCGGGTCGCTGGCCACGTGGGCCAAGAGCCCTTGGGGTCCCACGCTAACCCGCACCCGCCCTTCAGAGAGAATATAGAAATTGCGTGCGGGGTCGTCTTGGTGGAAAAGAAAATCCCCCTGCGCGTGCGATTCCTCGATAGCGCTTTCCAGGATCTTCTTTCGAGTTTCATCGTGCATTCCCTCGAAAAGATAAGCCTTATCAATGTACATCGTCTGCTCCTGTTTTAAAACAGTCCCGATACTTTTCCGGTCTTCACATCCACATCCACCCGGCGGAAACCGGGGTTGGAAGACGTCCCGGGCATCAAGCTGATGATGCCCGCACACGGGCAGAGGAACTTCGCGCCCGAGTACACCAGGACGTCCCGAATGGGCAGAATCCAACCTTGCGGAACGCCCTTGAGCGTTGGGTCGTGGCTTAAGCTCAGGTGCGTCTTCACCATCATGGTGGCGTAATCGGCGAATTTGGGATCGGACTCGAGCTGCTTGGACTTGGCTTCCGCCTCCGGCGCCCACGACACTCCATCCGCGCCGTAAACGACTTTGGCGATAAGTTCCACGCGGTCTCGCAGCTTCATCTCGAATGGGTACAGGTGTTGAAAGCGGGCTTCGTCCTTGCAGGCGTCCATCACAGTATCCGCCAGCTCCAGGGCTCCTTCGCCGCCCTTGGCCCAGTGTTCGGAGGATGCGCATCGGGCCCCTGTAGCTTCCACAGCCTTGCGCACCAGGGCGATTTCCTCCGGGGTGTCGGTATGGAATTTGTTGATGCAGACCACCGGATTGATCCCCGAGCGACGAATGATTTTGAGGTGGTGCAGCAGGTTGGGAAGCCCTTTTTCGAGGAGCTTCAGATTCTCCTTGGTGTATTCCTCGGCAAGAGGTATACCCGGCGCCACCCTGGGACCGCCCCCGTGCATCTTGAGAGCGCGGACGGTGGCGGTCAGGATGGAGACGTTCGGCTTCAGGCCGCTGTAACGACACTTGACGTTCCAGAACTTTTCGAAACCAATGTCCGCCGCAAAGCCGCTCTCCGTGACGTGATAATCGAACATCTTCAGGCCGAGCCGGTCGGCGATGATGGAGGACTGTCCCACGGCGATATTGGCGAAGGGGCCGGCGTGCACCATGCAAGGCTGGTATTCCGCCGTCGAGCAAAGTGTGGGGTTAATGGTGTTCCGCATCCAGGCCGTCATAGCTCCCGCAACGTCCAAGTCGGTTGTGGTGATCGGATTCCCCTTCTTATCATAGGCAACGGTAATCTCCCCGAGGCGTTTTCTCAGGTCGGCCAGATCGGTGACAATGGACAGAATGGCCATCAGCTCGGAACTGACGGCGATGCCGAACTTGGACTGCATCATGAAGCCGTCCTGCTTGCCGCCGATCCCAATGATGATGTTGCGCAGCGTCTGCGCGCAGAAATCCATGACCCAGCCCATTTCCACGCGCGTGGGGTCGATATCCAGGCGGCGCATTTTGCTGAGCTGCTGTAGTTGCTCGTCGCTATAGTTTCGCTCGTGCTGCATGCGAGCGGTAAGCGCCACCATGGCCAGATTGTGGGCGCGCTCGATGTCGTTGATGTCGCCCGTCAGACCTAGGGAGAACTCGGTCATGGGGATCAGCAGGGCGTTCCCCCCGCCGGCGGCCGTGCCCTTTATGTTCATAGTCGGACCGCCTGATGGCTGCCGCAGGCACCCGCCAACATTTTTCCCGCGCTTGCCCAAACCCTCCATCAAACCGAGGGAAGTTGTGCTTTTTCCCTCACCTAAGGGGGTGGGGGTAATAGCTGTGACTTCAATATACTTCCCGTCAGGACGATCCTTTAGTCTTTCAATAATCTTGAGAAAATCCAGTTTCGCGAGCCGTCCCATGGGGATCACTTCATCTTGTTGCAGCCCCAATCTTTCCCGCCATTCGCGGGGACTGGGCATCCCCTGTTCGGCTGCTTCTGAAATCTGCCAGTCTTGCATTTTTGTCGCGTCGTACGCCATCCTTTGGCCCTCCAGAATCTCGATAGGATTAACGATTCAACTTCACGGCGAAGCGGCGAATGCCGAGCTTTGCTGACCTCTTCCGGATGCGTTGGGCTGTCTCCACTTGATGATCGGTTGTACGCAGGCGAACAAGAGTGCCGGCTAACGTGGACCTCTCCACGCCACCTTCCCCGGACACAGCGACTTTGGGTGCCACGTCCTGTATTTCCAGCAGGTTACGTGCCATATTCGAGCTTCTTCACCAATTTCAGGGCCTGCATACGCATTCGTTTGACAAGTGATTTAAGAGAGTTAGATATAACCGGAGCGGGTCAACTGGTGTGATAGCAATGAACCCTAAACTGATCGCGCAGCAAATGGGGAGTTTGGCACTCTTTCATACGACAAATTTCGTTTCCTGGGAAAAACGCACAGTTAACGGCTATCTCGCCCCTCGGCCATGATGCCCGATTCCCTGCCAAGTTTGCCTTTTCGACTGTCAGATCCCAGCAAGTGAGAGTTCATCTGGGGGGTCTTTTGCTTGGCCGACTTTTCACTGGTTGAATCAGGAACACATTCCTTAAGCGGGACCATTGAAAGCTTTTGAGAATTAAACCAAGTGGTGGCCTGCTCTTCAACTGGTAACCCGCCGCCAACATACCGAAAGGGTTCCCGTGAGGATTGTGCCTCAGCAGTAAGTGGATTTGGAATCTTCGGGTTATCTAAACACATTTCTCCGCCTGGAACCAGGTACACGCCTCCCTCGTCGGCCACGATGGCCTCCGTCTCCCCACTCGCCTTCTCCACAAAACCCCCCGTCTTGAGCGCGTATGGAGGGGAACGCGTGCCGGTTTGGGCCGACCGCTCTGCCGGGCGAACCCTCTCGAGAGCCATCTGAGGGGTCTTCACTGCTGTCTTTCTTTGCCAGGACTCAACTGGGTGTTCGGGCGGAGGCCTTGATGGGCTAACAGGCTCGCCAGCGGCCAATTCCTCCGCCTCGCGAACCTCCACGGGCGGGTCGGTACCAGAGTAGCCCGCAGACAAAGGTGGCGCACGCAATCTGGAAATTGGCGGACGAACAGCCTCGGAATCCCGTTCGGGTTCAGCAGGCAGGGTAGACCCCCCGGTCGATTCCTCCACAATCTCGACTGAAGAAGGGCTGACTTGCAAGGCTCTGTACTTCTCGGCGAACAACTCGCCCTCATGCACCAAATAGACCTGACCGAGGACTTCGACGATGGCTTCCTCCTCCCCGCCAGCCTTCTCCACATACCCGAGGGTACTGACTGCCGACTGAGTTCCCCTCCCGTCCGAAGGAAGAGTGGGTCCAACAGCGGGCGAGGTGGGCACAACGGCTTGCGGCATCTTCACATCAAACCGACCGCCCGAGTAGTCAGCCAGGGGTTCGGGCTGTATGATACCGAACTGCTCAGACTCCGACTCTCCATTGTTACCACGGATTCCTTGCGGCATGCCCACGGTGGAAGACTCAGACCCTGAAGCCACCAGAGGTGGCACGCCAGCCTCTTGAGTGGAGGAGCTGGTCTGAAGGGGTTGGGATTCGTGGCCAAATGAATCCGGCGGATTGATTGGAGGAGGTAAGGCGTTCGCTACCTCGAGGTTGGCCGGGGTGGGCGCCGGGACGCGGAAACTATTTGCGAACGACTTGGTCCCCGGAGCGAGGCGAACATGCTCCCCCTCGGCGACGATTGCTTCAACCCGACCATCCGCTCTCTCCACATAGCCTAATTCCTGGCGAAGGGATGGTTGTGAAACGCTGGCAGCAGAATCGGCAGCGAGACGGCGATTTGCGCCAGGGTTTGAAAGCACCTCGGGAACAGGCCGAGGGGGCACCTGCCGCGCCTCGTTAGCGGGGGCCTGTGCCACACCTTGTCCGATTTCCGCCGTGAGGTGGGGCTCTGCTGCCGGGGCTGAGTTCTCTACAAGCTCCACAGTGGAGGAAGAGATCCTCGCCACCCTGAAATTGTCTTCGAAGATCTCGCCCTCATGCACAACCTGGACGCGCTCCCCCAGAGAGATGATCGCCTCGACACGGCCATCGGCTTTCTCGACATAGCCAAGAGGTTCCAGCGTGGTCGTCTTAGGCTGGGGTGGAGTGATCGCCTGTGGATGCGCCTCGGCGGGAGGCATGGAGACGAGGCGCTTTGCTTGCTCGGACTCGAAGGGATGCCGCGCGGCTTGAGCCAGCGGGTGCAGCCTGCTCATTGTCGCCACAGTTGAACTCACCGCTGCCTCAGCGCGGCGCGGCTCGTGATGTTCGCGGGAAGAGGTTGGAGGGTGTTCGACGACCGAAATGGGTCGAGCCAAATCTGCGACTTCGAACTTCCGCGTTGGCTCTTTCCGAAACTGCCAGACTAGGATGTTTAGAAGCAGCAGACACACCACACCCAGGATGCCGCTGGTCCAGAGTTCAAAGCGCCCGCTTCTGTTCATCGCATCAGCCCGGACTCAACTTTCAACCCGAAACTGGAGCCAAAAACAAGATTAAGTCATGCGACTGAGGCGATGTCAACAAGAATCATGTTTAGTTCTTCGTATTACGATGAAGCCAGAGCGCTCCACCCCCGCCTACATGAGGGTGGTACGTGCACAACAGGGGCAAGTGCCTCACCATGAGGCACTGCCCTCCTTGAAGTCCCCTGCCGCCAGCGCTGCGGTCTGTGTGTGCCCGGTCTTGGCCCGAGGAAAGTTACTTCCCAGCGTAACTGCTGACGACGCCGATGCCAGTGCAGAAGTCCCAGCCTGCCGTGGTTGAGTAGCCCATGTAATTGCCGCAGAAGCCGTGCGTGATGTCGGTGAAGTCAGCCGCAACCCCTCTGTTGGAGTAGGCCAAGGTAAGCTCAGCGTTGGTCGAAGCGGCGAAGTGACCGGCGCTGTTCACAATGCCGGCGAGCGCCGGTGATGAGACACTGGTGCCGCCGACTATGAGCCACTCGTACCAATAATACTCATAGTCGATGGGAAAGGTGTCATAGACATAGACCCCCGTATAGGGATCGGCATCAAACGAGAAGTCTGGAACGGCTCGGCCTGTCGTCCCCGAAAGGTTAGGGATGGACTGGTAACCTGGTTTGCTTTCGACGTAGCTCACGCCGCCGCTGCCGTAGACCCAAGCAGCCTCTTGTATGAAGTTGAAAGTCGAGGCGTTACGGCGGATGGTGGTGCCGCCGGCGCTCACAACGTTCGGAGAAGTACCGGGCCAACTGACCCCGGGCGAATCGCCCGACGCTGCAAAGTAGACGACGTTGGGCGTTTTGAAGCATGAGTCATCCAAATAAGCGCACGCATCGTTGGCCGCCTCGCCGCCCCACTCTACGCCTCCCCAGCTCATAGAAACTTCGCCCTTACCCGTGCTGTTCGCGGGGCAAGTGCCGAGGGTGAGGTCGCCAGCGATTTCCGATTGCCCACATTGCACCAGATTGTTGGCGACAAGAATGGCCTGCTGCAAGTCGCTATCGAGGTTTGAACACGCTTCCACCAAGTAGATGTTGGCTTTGGGCGCCATCGCGTGGGCCCACTCGATATCCAGCGCCTCCTCTACTTCCCAGCCGCCCGAATAATCCACCGGAACCCCGGAATAACTGCAGGAGGAGTTCGCGGTGTTGGCCCAAACCACCTGGAACTGCGACAGTGACAAGGGAATGCCGAACTGTAGCGAGAACCAAGCCAAGTCACCCGGGGCGGACGGGTCGTCATAGGCATCGACGATCGCGATGGTTTTGCTGCCGCCAGTGGGGACGGCCGTGGTTGAGTTGGGATTACAATTCGGTATGTTGGCACCAGCCGCGACGAGGCCATAATGACAAGCGAGCGAAGCGGGCGTCTCATAGCCGTACCCAGGGAACGGCGGCGCTTCGTCAGGGTTGAGTCCGTGGGGGATGAGAATCTCAACGTTAGTATGGGCGGCGAATTTGTGACCCGCCGGGGGCGTTTGCGGTTGGCTGGATTTAGGGATGAATAGCGTGCCCGGCGCGGATGGAACACGCGGGGGCCTTGATTGGGCCGATTCGGACACCACTATTGGGGATCGTGGCCCCGATTCTTGGGCCAGTCCGGATATTGCGAAAGCGAACACGAGCACGGCCGCTACTACGGCCATTCGTAACTCAATTGAACGTTTCATCGGTTTGGACCTCTCCATTGGCTAGGTTTCTGCTCTTCGCCCACCGGCCGTCCCACCGATCCTCGAAACACGCCGAGTTCGGGACCGCCACTGGGCTACCGAGCGCGTGCGTGAATAAGTTATTACGGGTTGGAACCCTTCCCTATTTACCTCTGAACCACCCCAGGATACTATCCAGCGTGGGAAATGTCGAGGAGAATTCCGTTTGCGGTCCGCCTGAAATGCGGTGGGCTCTTCGTCTGTAGTGGGTATGGGGTCCAGTAACCGAGAATCAGTGTAGCTCCGACGAAAGCAGGGTTCAGGGTCTTCTCTGAGCACCCAGGAAACCATGGAAGAATGTTGAAGACGACGTTCCTGCGCTGAAGGATCAACTCGATATCGGCTTGGGCCATTGGAGTTCGGATGCCGCAGTCGACGATGAAGCGGCTAAAGCCCTCGAGCACGCTACAGACGTGCGGTTGACCACGGGTCTGCGTAAGCACCCCAGGAAAGCTCTTCTGTGGGGGCTCGTGAACCGCATCAAGCTCAGTCGAATGCCGCCGCGTCGGAGTTTGACCAGCCTGCCGGTGATCGCGCAACGGCCCGAAGAAATTCGCCCTTGCCTGTAACGTACGATCGTTATCCCCTTCACAACCTTACCACTGCACGGCGGGGTATAGGCTGGGAAGGTGAATGGCCTGGTAGGCGTTCTGACCGGAAACCTCCATTCGCAAAACAACTTGCGGCTTAGGGTCTTGCGTCACCTCCATGTACCGTCCGCCCGTGAAATCATCCGACGGCGCATCTATGCCAAAAACCACATTGTTGTCATTCAGTAATTGCGCGCTTCCGCCATGGTCACTATAAACAGGAGAAAGCTTGTCCTGCCAGAGGATGGTTGCGGTCATCCCTACTTCATCGACTTGAAATATCGGAACTCGGCTGTAGCAGGCAGGTTGGCCGGGAGTGCCGCACGGGGCCGGGGTGGCATCGAATATACCACGCTCGTCGCCATTGTCAAAAACCATGAGATTGAAGACGCCGGTGCTGTTAGGACTTAGGAAAGTCGCATAGTGTTGCGCGTAGAACCAATCGTCGACTCCTCCATTCGTCAATGTGAAATCGCCTTGAGCACCAAGCCGCCAGAGGACATCGCCCGATCCCTGCCCATCTTGGTAGTCGATTTTGATGACCCAAAACTGGTCCCGCACTGACAGAAGTAGGTTGCCGTCGTCCGGCGAGTAGACGACGTGATTGGAGTGCGTCCAGTCTGGGAAAGCCATCGGACGGCGGTTGACATCCAGATGGTCAAAGCTATCCCACACCCAGACCGGGTTATGATTCTGGTCGAGATCGACAAGTGCATCACCGCGCACTGATGCCGTGCCGACACACCCCGGGATGTCTGTGCAGTTTATGACATGGTTAACGAGCAAGATCAAGTGCCCATTGGGTAAGGGGAGAAAATCGTGATGCGTCACAGCCACAACGAGACTGAAGCCGGCAGCACTGAGCCAGTTGTTGAGGTCGGCGACTGCAAACTGGCTGATGACCTTGCCCGCCAAATCAATCTCCTGAACGGTCCCCGTGGGTCCTCCACTGAACCCCCCACCCAGATTCATCAGCATATGGCCATTTGGCAAAAGCTTGATCGGGTTGGGAACGCCAAGCGAGGAATCGTAATCATAATACCAGATTAGGTTTCCGGCGTTATCGACCGCCGTTACCATTACTTGATTGGAAGGTCCTGCATATAGATCGAGCAGTATGACCCCCGGACTGGGCGTTAGTCCGTTGGGATTCGTAACAGAAATCTGCGGAACGCGAGCGGCGGGCAGGCCCCCAGTGGCAAACGTGTGATCCGTATCAACAAACTGGGTGCCATCGGGGAAGCTCACATCCGCTCGCATGTGATACGTCGTGTTGGCCTTCATCCCCGCCACTAGAATCTGGACTGCCCCGCCTCCCGGGGGCGTGTTTTGCGCCCAGGTGTGCAAGCCATAGGTCGTATCCGTTCCAAACTCTATGGACACGGAAGCATTGCGCGGCGACGAAAAAGAGTACAGGGCCACCTGCGGATTTCCCGTCGGTGTAACCGATCCTTGCGCCAGAACGGTGAAAGTTGCCGCCGAACTCGTTCCGCCGCCAGGCGCGGGATTACTCACCACCAGGTTGAACGCCGCAGGCTGGGCAACCATAAGTGCGGACATGGTGGCAGTGAGTTCCGTGCTGCTAACAAGGGTAGCAGGGAAAGCCGACCCATTCACCGTCAGCGTTGACTGAGGTGTAAAACCCGATCCCGTAACCGTAAGCAGCGTAGCGCCACTCAAAGCAAAAACGGTGGCGGGGGAAATGGAAACGATGATCGGGGCGGGATTCACGACGGTCACTAACGCGGTCGCCGACCGCGTGGGATCCGTCACGCTGGCCGCCTGCACCGTCACCACGTTCGGCACCGGTGGCACCGCCGGCGCGCTGTACAATCCTGTGTTGTCAATCGTCCCCAGCGTCGTGTTCCCTCCCGCAACCCCATCTACCGACCACGTCGCCCCTTGGTTCGAACTCCCCGTCACGCTGTCAGTAAACTGCTGCGTCTGCCCTACCATCACGGTTTGCGCCGGGGGATTCACCACCACCACCACTAGCACCGCCAGCGTCAGCGCGCTCGAAGTCCCGCCACCCGGAGCCGGCGTCGTTACCGCCACCGCCAGACTCCCCGCATTCGCCAACTGCGCCGCCGGTACCAGCGCGCTCAACTGCGTCGCACTCCCATACGTCGTCGCCAGCGCCGTGCTCCCCAACTCCACCACCGATTGTGCACTGAAACCCGTCCCCGTCACCGTCAGCGTCGTGTTCCCGCTTCCCGCGTTGATGGTGGCCGGCAAGATGGTGCTGGCCACAGGCGCCGGGTTCACGATGGTCACGGTCGCCGCCGCCGAGCGCGTCGGGTCCGTCACGCTGGCCGCCGTCAAGGTGACCGTGTTCGGCGCGGGCGGAACTGCCGGCGCCGTGTACAATCCCGTGTTGTCAACCGTCCCCACCGTCACGTACCCTCCCGCCACCCCATCCACCGACCAGGTCGCCCCCTGATTCGTACTCCCCGTCACGTTGGCCGTAAACTGCTGCACCTGTCCCACCATCACCGTCGGCGCCGCAGGATTCACCGCCACCACCACTAGCACCGCCAGCGTCAGCGCGCTCGAGGTCCCCCCACCCGGCGCTGGCGTCGTTACTGCCACCGCCAGACTCCCCGCATTCGCCAACTGCGCCGCCGGTACCAGCGCGCTCAACTGCGTCGCACTCCCATACGTCGTCGCCAGCGCCGTGCTCCCCAACTCCACCACCGATTGTGCACTGAAACCCGTCCCCGTCACCGTCAGCGTCGTGTTCCCGCTTCCCGCGTTGATGGTGGCCGGCGAGATGGAACTGAGCACAGGCGCCGGGTTCACGATGGTCACGGATGCCGCCGCCGACTGCGTCGGGTCCGTCACGCTGGCCGCCCTCAATGTGACGGTGTTCGGCACTGGGAGTGTTGTCGGCGCCGTATAAAGTCCCGTGTTGTCAACCGTCCCCACCGCGGAACTCCCTCCCCCAGCCCCATTCACCGACCACGAAACACCCGCACTGCTCCCACTTACCTCGGCTGCGAATTGGACTTGCCCCCGCAGCACTACCTGCACCGTTTGCGGAGTGACGGAGACTTGAATTATCGGAAGCGGGGTTGTCCCTCCACCGCAACTCAATGTGAGAACGGCACTCAGGAGAGCAATCGCTGCTAAACACCAACAAGTGCGCCCAAAACGTAGGCAAAGGGTAAAGCTCCTATTTTGCTCTACGACCTGACTCGTGGGACCCATCTCAACACCCTCCATCCAGTATTCTTGTTCTCGTGAACTTCCGTCAAACCAGTTGAATGGGATTCGCAAGCATTAGCCTGAACTCCCAAGGGAAAATGCATCGGGTTGCAGATTTTCCGTTTTGCTGCTTCTACGCCACATGCGGAGGACGTCTGCCTTCATTCGTGTTGGTGGCGGTCGTTGCGGGACTGGAACTGAGTTCACGGCGTTTAGCTTCACCCCAACTGCGCCGCGGTAGGCAGAGAGTCTTCCCACCACGCGCGCCGGAGCACGAAAACATAAGGCTAATGCTGGTAACATATTGGCGGCGGCTCGTCAAGCAGGATTTTGCAGTTTGCAGGATTTTGCAGTCAAAAAACTGCGCACAGCTAAAATATCACTTCTATAGATTAGGACACAGGCCGATTGTCCCTTGATGGAAAGAACACGGCTTGCACGTAGAAAACTGCGAAGGCCTCAGACGAACCCGCTCACTTTACAAATTCACACCGACGAAAGGAGGGGGACCTAGGTGTTCGGCCAAATGCAAGCCACTCGGATGTTTCAATCGAGCAGACTGGAAACGGTGGACGAAGCCGTCGCCAAGCTGTTGGGGTTCACCGAGTACCCTAAGGCGCGGGCCTACGACGCCCCGGAGAGCCCAAGTCACATGCCCGTGCCGCTCAAGCTCACGGTCTGCGGGCTGCTGGGATCGCTGTCGCTGATGACAAGGGTGGCGGACCGCGCTCCCGCCGCGCTGGGCTTGAACGCCAGGTTGATCGTGCACCTCCCCTCGCCGGCTAGCCTTTTGCCCACCGCACAGGTAGAGCTGGCTTGAATTGCGAAGTCTCCCGCATCCGTGCCCCTGAGGGTGAGACTCGCAATCCTCAGCGGCGTGCTGCCCAGGTTGGTCAGCGCGACAGTCTTTGGGGCGCTGGTGGTGTCCACGGGCTGTGGGCCGAAGCCGAGGGACGTCGCGGAGAGCCGCACCGCCGTCCCCGTGCCTCTCAATCTGACGCTCTGCGGGCTGCCGGGATCGCTGTCACGGATGACAAGGGTAGCGGACCGTACCCCGGCTGCGGCGGGTTTGAACGCCACGGTGATCGTGCAGCTCCCTAGCCCGGCTACGCTACCGCCCGCCACACACGAGCCTGATTGAATCGTGAAGTCTCCGGCCTTCGTGCCCGTGGGAGTGAGGGGCGCAAAGCTCACCACGCTGAGGCTCGAAATGCTCAGCGGGGTGCTGCCCAGGTTCGTCAGCGTGACAGTCTTCAGAGAACTGCTGCCCGTGAGTTGTGCGCCGAAGCTGAGGGAAGTCGTCGAAAGGCTCACCGCCGTCCCCGTGCCACTCAGGCTGACCGTCTGTGGGCTATTTGCAGCGTTGTCGTTGATCGAGAGCGTCGCCGTGCGGCTCCCCGTCGCGGACGGCGTGAACGTCACGCTGACCGTGCAGGTTTTGTTGGGCGTCACCGTGGCTCCCGCGCAGGTGTTGGCGCTTTTGGCAAAGTCGCTGGCATTCGTACCGCCTATCGTGACTGTCGAGATGGTGAGGTTGGCCGTGCCGTTGTTGGTGACGGTCACCGTCTGCGGCGTGCTGGTGACGCCAACATTCTGCGGGCTGAACGTGAGGCTGGTGGGGGAGAAGGACACCGGCGTTGCCGCAGTCACTGTGAGGGCGGTTGTGCCGGAGACGCTGGAACTGTAGCTGCTGTCTCCTGGATAGCTCGCCTCAACCAGGTGCGTCCCTGTGCCCACGGGCGCGATGCCGCTTGCCGTCGCGGTCGCCGTCCGATTTTCCGTGAGCAGCACCGTCGCCGTGTTGTCGCCATAGTTCGCCACGGCCAGGTCCGAAACGGCGCCCCCGTTGAAGTCCCCTGCCGCCACGGATTCGGGACCGTTGCCCGTCGCCGGGCTCACGGCTGCCGCCGTAAAGGTTCCGTCCCCCTTGCCCAGCAGAATCGTTAGCGTGCCCGCGTTTCCATGGTTATTGTTCACCACCGCCAGGTCAGCCTTGCCGTCCCCGTTGAAGTCCCCTACCCCCACGGATTCGGGACCGTTGCCCGTCGCCGGGCTCACGGCTGCCGCCGTAAAGGTTCCGTCCCCCTTGCCCAGCAGAATCGTTACCGTGCCCGCGTTTCCAGCGTTTTTGTTCGCCACGGCCAGGTCCGCCTTGCCGTCCCCGTTGAAGTCCCCTACCGCCACGGAAAAGGGCTCGGTGCCCGTCGCCGGGCTCGTCGCGGTCGCCGTAAAGGTTCCATTTCCGTTGCCCAGCAGAATCGTCACCGTGCCGTCTTGATAGTTCGCCACGGCCAAGTCCGCCTTACCGTCCCCGTTGAAGTCCCCCACCGCGATGGAAATGGGAACATTGCCTGTCGCCGGGCTCACGGTGGTCGCCGTAAACGTCCCGTCCCCGTTGCCCAGCAGAATTGTCACCGTGTTGCTGTAATCGTTCGCCACGGCCAAGTCCGCCTTGCCGTCCCCGTTGAAGTCCCCTACCGCCACGGAATCGGGACCGTTGCCCGTCGCCGGGCTCACCGCGGTCGCCGTAAACGTTCCGTCCCCGTTACCCAGCAGAATGGTCGCATTATCGTAGACATAGTCCGTCACGGCCAAATCCGCAATGCCGTCCCCGTTGAAGTCCCCCACTGCAATGGAGCTGGGATAAGCGCCCGTCCGCGTCGTCGCAGTCGCCGTAAACGTTCCGTCCCCGTTGCCCAGCAGAATGGTCAGGAAGTACTCGTAGGCAAAGGTTGAGCCCGTGTTCGCCACCGCCAAGTCCGGGATGCCGTCCCCGTTGAAATCCCCTACCACCACGGAACCGGGACCGTTACCCGTCGGCGGTGTCTGGGAGTTTAGCCAGCCCGGGGCTGACGAGCCTGTCCCCAGCGCCGCCGTTCCGAGCACAGCGTTCCCGTTGCTGGTGTCCAGGAAAGACACGGTCCCGGTCGGCGAAGCCAGCCCCGCTTGATCCACAGAACCCGCCACCGTCGCCGTCAGCGTGTAGTTGCCCGCGCTGCCGCTCTGCGCGATCGTCGTCGTGGTCGGATATTTGCCGGTCACCGCCAGCGCCGAGGGGCTGGAAGAGCTCGCCGCGTCGCTGGTCGTCCCCTCGAAGACTGCCTGGTAGCTGTGGCTTCCGATGCCTGGAACAAACTTCAGCGCCGCCGTACCGGCGCCCGTCAACTGCGCCGTGCCCAGCCGATGGATGTCCGTGCAGTGGGCCGCGGTAGCGTCGCAGAAGTCCACCCGCCCCGGTGTCACCGGCGTGCCGCCAGCCGTGACGGTCGCCGTCAGCGTCACCACGCTGCCCCACGTCACCGTCGTCACCGGGTTCCCCCCCGAGGTCACCGCCAGGGTGGTCGTGGTTGTCGCAGTTGTGGCCCAGGCCTGCTGCCCACTGCCGCAGAGGGCCATCCCAAAGGCCACCGAAATGAGCAACTGGCAGGGTATCTTAACCTTCATGGACAAACTCCTTAGCATAGGACAATCTACTTCGCCGCGGTTTGACGCTGCTTGGCAACACAACAACGCGAGGGCATCGGCGCCTCCCTCAGGGGGCCGACTAGAATGACTGCTGCTAATGTGACGCCCAAAGAGAGCGAATGTCAACTGAAAAAACGACACTGAAAGAATGATGCAGGATTTTGCAGTGAAGTTGCGCGGTTACGCCGCTCAGGCGGAAGGACGAGTCCCACGGCCGACCCTGCCGAATCGCAGTTTAACCAGCCTACGCGTGATCAGGCAACAGCCCGGAAGAATCCGAGCTTACCTGTACCTCATGATCGTTATCCGCTTCACAACCTTACCACTGCACGCCGGGGTATAGGCTGGGGTAGTGAATCATGCGGTAGGCGTCCTGACCTGAAACCTCCATTCGCAAAACAACTATCGGACTGGGGTCGTGCGTCACCTCCATGTACCGCGCGCCCGCGGGATCATCCGACGGGAAGCCTATGTCCATAACCACATTGTTGTCATTCAGTAGTTGCGCGCTTCCTATGGCATAAGAGTAAACAGGAGAGAGGTTGTCCTGCCAGAGGAGGGTTGCGGTCATGCCTACTTCATCGACTTGAAATATCGGAACTCGGCTGTAGCAGGCAGGTGCGCCGGTAGTGCCGCACGGGGCCGAGGGGACATCGAACATACCACGGTTGTCGCCATTGTCAAAAACCATGAGATTGAAGACGCCGGTGCTGTTGGGGCTCACGACATTCGCATAGTGTTGCGCGTAGTTCCAATCGTCGATTCCTCCATTCGTCAGTGTGAAATCGCCTTGAGGGCCAAACCGCCAGAGGATATCGCCTGTTCCCTGGCCATCCTGGTAGTCGATTTTGAGCACCCATAACTGGTTCCGCAAGGACAGAAGCAGGTTGCCGTCGTCCGGCGAGTAGGCGAGGGAATTGCCGTGCGTCCAGTCTGGGAAACCCAACGGGCGGCGATTGATATCCAGGCAGGGGCCGGAGGTTGGGGAGCAGAGATGGTCAAGCGCGTTCCACACCCAAACCGGGTTGTGATTCGCGTCGAGATCAACAAGTGCCTCGGCGATTACGTTATCGGTACCGACACACCCCGGGATAGATGTGCACTCCTCGTAATACTGAACCATCAGGATCAAGTGTCCATTGGGCAGGGCGACGATATCCTGATGGATCGAGAATAGGTTCAGATTGTAACCAGCAGCATTGAGCCAATCGTTGACGTCGGTCACCGTAAACTGACTGATGAGATTTCCCGCCAAATCTATCTCCTGAATCGTCCCACCATTATAGAGTCCCTGACCAGTCACCGGCACGAGGTTCATCAGCACGTGACCATTAGGCAAAAGCTTGATCGGTACGGGAAGCCCAATCGAAGTATCGTAATCGTAATACCAGATTAGGTTTCCCGCGTTATCGACCGCCGCTACCTGTAGTTTAGTTGTTGGCGCTCCCAGATGGATTAGATCGAGCATTATGGCCCCGGGAGTAGGCGTTAGTCCGTTGGGATTCGTAACAGAAATCTGCGGAAGGCGAGCGGCGGGCAGGCCCCCAGTGGCAAACGTGTGGTCCGTATCAACAAACTGGGTGCCATCCGGGAAGCTCACATCCGCTCGCATGTGATAGGTGGTATTGGCCTTCATCCCCGCCACAAGAATCTCGACTGCCCCGCCGCCCGGGGGCGTGTTCTGCACCCAGGTCTTCAAGCCATAGGTCGTATCCGTTCCAAACTCGATGGACACGGAAGCATCGCGCGGCGACGAAAAAGAGTACAGGGCCACCTGAAGATTTCCCGTCGGGGTAACCGATCCTTGCGCCAAAACCGTGAAAGTTGCCGCCGAACTCGTCCCTCCCCCAGGCGCGGGATTACTTACCACCAGGTTGAACGCCGCAGGCTGCGCCACCATAAGTGAGGACAGGGTGGCAGTCAGTTCCGTGCTGCTTACCACCGTAGCAGGAAAAACCGACCCATTCACGGTCAGCGTGGACTGAGGTATAAAACCCGATCCCGTAACCGTAACCAGCGTAACGCCACTCAAAGCAGAAACGGCGGCCGGCAAGATGGCGCTGACCACAGGCGCCGGGTTCACGATGGTCACGGACGCCGAGCCCGATTGACTCGGCTCCGACAGGCTCGCCGCTGTCACCTTAACCGTGTTTGACGATGGGAGTGTTGTTGGCGCCGTATAAAGTCCCGTGTTGTCAATCACCCCGTACACGGAACTCCCTCCCGCAGCCCCATTCACCGACCACGAAACACCCGAACTGCTCCCACTTACGGTGGCTGTGAATTGGACTTGCCCCTGGAGTGCTACCTGGGCTGTTTGCGGAGCGAGGGTGACTTGAACTGCCGGAGTGGTTGCTGGCGTTCCACCGCAACTTAGTGTGAGAACAGCACTCAGGAGAGCAAGCGCTGCTAAACACCAACAAGTGCGCCGAAAACGTAGGCAAAGGTTAAAGCTCGCATTTTGCTTTATAATCTGACTCGCGGGACCCATCTCAACACCCTCCATCCAGTATTTTTGTTCTCGGGAACATCCCTCAAACCAGTGGCATGGGATTCTCAAGCATCAGCCTGAACACCCAAGGGAAAATGCATCTGCGCGTCCTTCGCTTCGTTTCGTGGAAACAGCATTCTTCTAGTTTTGCTGCTTCTACACCACAGGCGGAGGACGTCTGCCTCCATCCGTTTGGGTGGATTTTTGCTCTTCGCCCAGCGGCAGTCTTACCCGATCCTCGAAACAACCGAGTTTGGGGCCGCCACAGGCCGACCGAAGCTCTTGCGATAACTTTTTGTTGTGAATTGCAGCACCTTACTACTTACCTGCCGACTTCTTTACCGTAATGTGAAGCGTGGGAAATGTCAAAGGAAAATTTCGTTTGCGGCCCGCCTGAAATGCGGTGGGCTCTTCGTCTGGAGTGGGCCTGAGGGAAAAAACGAGGACGTCACTTTGGGTCATGCCGCACAGGCGGATGAACTCCGCAGAGTTTAACCAGCCTACCCGTGATCAGGCAACAGCCCGGAAAAATCCGACCCTACCTAATAAGAGCCGCGGACCCGTTGGCTGACGGGTCCGCGCTACCCCTAACTTATGATCGTTATCCGCTTCACAACCTTACCACTGCACGCCGGGGTATAGGCTGGGAAGGTGAACCATGCGGTAGGCGCACTGACCGGAAACCTCCATTTGCAAAACAATTTGCGGACTGGGGTCGTGCGTCACCTCCATATACCGTGAGCCCAACGGGTCATCCGACGGTGAGCCGACGCCAAAAAACACCCTGTCGTCTTTCAGTACGACGGCTCCAGACCAGGAGGTGAAAACAGGTGCCAGGTTGTACTGCCAAAGGATGGTTGCGGTCATCCCTACTTCATCGACTTGGTATATGGGAACTCGGCTGTAGCAGGTACTTGGGACAGACCAATTGCACCGCTGCGAGGGGGTATCGAAGACGCCACGGACGTTGCCATTGTCAAAAACCCCCAGAGTGAAGACGCCGGTGCTGTTGGGGCTCAGGATAGTCGGATAGTGTTGGGCATAGAACCAATCGTCGATTCCTCCATTCGTAAGTGTGAAATCGCCTTGAGCGCCAAGCCGCCAGAGGATGTCGCCCGATCCCTGGCCATCTTCGTAGTCGATTTTGATGACCCACAACATGTGGCGTATTGATAGAAGTAGGTTGCCGTCGTCCGGCGAGTAGACGACCCCATTGGAGTGCGTCCAGTCTGGGAAACCCGCAAAAGCGCGGTTAATGTCCATGCACGGGCTGGTAGGGGTGGGGGGGCAGAGATGGTCAAGCGCGTCCCACACCCAGACCGGCTTGTGATTCTCGTCGAGATCAACAAGTGCGTCGACCAATACGTCAAAGGTACCGACACACCCCGGGATCTCTGTGCAGTTTTTGGTGTACCAAAAAATCAAGATCAAGTGTCCATTGGGTAAGGGGGCAAAATCCATGTGGAACGAGGTTACAGTCAGGTTGTAACCAGCAGCGTTGAGCCAATTGGTGAGGTCATTGTTATTGAACTCGTAGATGGTATTTCCCGCTAGATCTATCTCTCGAACCGTACTCGGAGTGGGCACTTGAACGCTACCTGGAGTAGACCCTGGCACGCCTATGGGCAAACCTAAATCAACCAGCATATGACCGTTTGGCAAAAGCTTGATCGGGTTGGGGAGCCATGCGCCAGGCGCGTATGGAGGATCATAATACCACACTACGTTCCCGGCGTTATCGACCGCCGCTATCTTTATTTTGTTGGTAGCTTGCCCTGGTCCGCCGGGACCGCTTAGATGGAGGAGTATGGCCCCGGGTGTGGGGGTTAGTCCGTTGGGATTCGTAACCGTAATCTGCGGAACCCGAGCGGTGGGCAAACCCCCAGTGGCAAACGTGTGGTCCGTATCAACGAACTGCGTGCCCTCGGGGAAGCTCACATCCGCCCGCATGTGATAGGTGGTATTGGCCTTCATTCCCGCGACAAGAATCGCGACTGCCCCGCCACCCGGGGGCGTTTTCTGCGCCCAGGTGTGCAAGCCATAGGTCGTGTCCGTTCCAAACTCGATGGACACGGAAGCATCTCGCGGCGACGAAAAAGAGTACAAGGCCACCTGAAGATTTCCCGTCGGTGTAACCGATCCTTGCGCCAGAACGGTGAAAGTTGCCGCCGAACTCGTCCCGCCGCCCGGCGCGGGATTAGTCACCACCAGGTTGAACGCCGCAGGCTGGGCAAGCATATGTGCGGACATGCTGGCAGTGAATTCCGTGCTGCTAACAAGAGTAGCAGGGAAAGCCGACCCATTCACCGCCAGCGTTGACTGAGGTGT
>Ga0208323_1000348_pt1 | contig 21830 bp, 12 predicted proteins | sample June2015DPH_10_1_2_FD_184703 | JGI IMG/M metagenome (GOLD analysis project Ga0208323, IMG submission 184703) | Peatland microbial communities from SPRUCE experiment site at the Marcell Experimental Forest, Minnesota, USA - June2015DPH_10_100... | ecosystem: Environmental > Terrestrial > Soil >... | reverse complement strand
ATGCGCTGGACACGACGCGGCGCTCACCGCCTCCTCAAGCTCCGCCTCTGGATCGCTCGCTGCGGAACAACTTGGTTCGAAGTCTTGTATTCTCGCGGAGCTCAACTGACAAATGCTTGACACAACCCTTTCTACCTGTTCTTTCGACATGGCCCGGTTTTGAGTGCTAGAGTGTGACCCCATCTGAGCTCGAATCTCACAGCGGCGCTTGGTGATCTGCGCACAAGTTCTACGATCACGCCGACGAAGAGCGCTCGCGCGCCTAAATCCGAGCTGCACCGCCAAGTCCGAGAGGGCTGGTGGGTATGCTGAATGCAAGGCGTCTTGGAGCGCATGTTTCAATTCGGCTAGGGTGGGCCGCTTGGGGCCGCGTAGGCCTGTGTGTCTTACGGCCTCTCGCGCCCGCTCCCAATCAGGGTCCCTGGCGCCCAAACGTTCGGTCAGAAAACGTTCGACCGGGATACCCAATCTAGAGCAGATGCTCATCAGAGAGTCGATCTTCGGCAGGCTGTGATGCAACCAGTTCCGAAAACAGCTCTCATGCAGGCAAACAGCTCGCGCCAACGCACTGTAATTCCCGTCGGCGAGATCGTCGATGCAGGCACGGAGGTTTTCCCTGAAGACCTGTGCTTGAGGCGGATGGACAAGGGAAGCCGCGCGCGCGAGCAGCGCTCCGATGTTTTCAGCAACCCACAGTCGGTCGCCTCGGTCTCCACTAGTGGACTCCGGCCGATGACAGTCGCTGCCCAACCACTGGCGGCATTGCGAACAGTAGCCCGCACGCCATCGCGCGGAAAGAACCCACGGCTCCTGTCGGCAACAAGGGCAGATCTCCAGCAGTCGCGCCCCATGCCGGGGACAGACTGAGACCTCGGTCAGCGCCTCGAGCGCGCCTCCTCCGACCCGACACCAGTGAACCAGCCGAACAAAGTCGGACACCAATCGACCGCGGAGGCCGGGGAGGGAAGGCCAGGGGCCAAGGAGAACTCTCAATCGTCCCACCTGCCCCCGACACAGAGCGGGATTCTCAGGTCACAGGGGCTGTTGGGAGTACGTCTAGCAGCGAGACGGAAGCCCAAGATCCGCTTCACTGCCTTGCTTCACCATGTCACGGTGCCGCTACTTCGGAGCTGCTTCTTCGCGCTCAAGCGACAGGCAGCGCCGGGAGTGGACGGGATGAGATGGAAGGAGTATGAGCAGCAATTGGAGACTCGGGTCGTCGATCTTCATCGTCGTATTCATCGAGGCGCGTACCGAGCCCAGCCCTCGCGACGAGTGTACATCCCGAAGCCTGACGGGCGGTTGCGCCCGCTGGGCATCGCGGCCTTGGAGGACAAAATTGTTCAACAGGCCGTGGTGGTCGTTCTCGAACAAATTTACGAGGAGGACTTTCTGGGATTCTCGTACGGGTTTCGGCCGGGACGCGGGCCGCATGCGGCGCTGGACGCGCTGAATGTGGCCATCGAGCGGATGCCGGTCAAGTGGGTCTTGGATGCAGACATTCGTGGTTTCTTCGATCACGTGGACCACGAATGGATGCTGAAGTTCGTCCAGCATCGGGTGGCCGACCGGCGCATCTTGCGTCTGATCCAGAAATGGCTCAGGGCAGGAGTGTCGGAAAACGGCCAATGGTCGGAGACGAAGGTGGGGACGCCGCAAGGGGCCATGATCTCGCCGTTGCTGGCGAACATCTACCTGCACTACGTTTTCGACCTGTGGGTTCACGCTTGGCGGCGGAAGGTGGCGCGCGGCGTAGTGATTGCCGTGCGCTACGCCGACGATCTGGTCGTGGGGTTCCAGCACCGGCAAGACGCCGAGGGATTCCAAAAGGAGTTTCAGGAACGCCTGGCGAAGTTCGGGCTGGAACTAAATGCGGACAAGACGCGACTGATCGAGTTCGGTCGAAAGGCCGAACGAGACCGGAAGCAACGGGGAGAAGGAAAGCCGGAGACGCTCGACTACCTGGGGTTCACCCATTATTGCGGGAAACACCGGGAGGGCTACTTTGCCCTTTGGCGGAAGACGACTCGCAAGCGTGTGGTCGCGAAGCTGGAACGCCTCAAACAACAGCTTCGCATGCGCCGACACGAGCCGATCGCCATCGTGGGAGAGTGGCTACAGCGTGTCGTCACAGGCTTCTACAACTACCACGGCGTACCGGTTAACTTGGACAGTCTCGAGCTCTTTCGCCAACGGCTGCGTCGCCTCTGGCGGCACGCGTTGCAGCGGCGTGGCAATCAGCGGATGAGCTGGGCCCGGTTTATGCGTGTCTGTGACCGCTACTTTCCCCAACCTCGGACGCTGCATCCCTACCCGTACCAACGCTTCGACGTCACTCATCCAAGGTGGGAGCCGTATGCGCGAAACGCGCCCGTACGGATCTGTGCGGGGGGCGGTCAGTGATGGCCGTCCCTACCGCAACTCGCAAAACTTAAGCAGCGGCGTCCGAGTCGCACACAATTGGCACGCCGCGGTGCGGGCGGAGCGTGCTTGCGGGATTTGTTTCGATGTTTGGTTAGCCCTCTTCAAGCCGGATATCTTTGAGCTTTTTCGCTTGGCATCAGGTCGAAAAAGCCAAACGAGAACGCCGGCGGCGACACTCATAATCATGCCGATATAGACCCAACCCCGAGGGTCAGGAAGATACAAATCACCGACGCACCAGAAAGTCCCACCAACAAAAAGACGATTGAAACCATCAGGACTGCCAGACCAGCAACCAGTCGGTCCAGCGTCCGAGCTACAGAGTGCCCGTGTTTTCGACGGAGTCTCATCGTCGCCATTCCATGCGGCGTCCCTCGATCTAATTCTTGGGCACATCCGGCCGGTTCCATCATCCGCCGCCCAGAGCCTGAAACAGGGCTGCGGTATCGGCGTAACGATTGGCTTGCGCTTGCGCGAGGTTGAACAGGGCTTGCTGATATGCCTGTTCCGCGCTCAACAGCGCCAGGTAGTTGGTGTAACCGGACTCAAGTTGTTTCCTGGTAAGGTCGAGCGTGACGGCGGCGGCATCCTTGGCGGCAGATGCGGCTTTTAACCCGTCGGCGTCCTGTTGGAGCGCCTGCAGCGTGCCAGCAACGTTCTGAAAGGCGGTTAACACGGTGCTGCGATACTTGTCCCTCGCCAAAATTAAGAACACATTTGAAATAGATAGCATCCTGGAGGCGATGTACCATGTTACATGGATGAGATTCTGGCTCTCGCCGAGTTTTGGCGAACGAGTGTGTCCAGGAAAGGCTGACATGTTCAGTGGGAGTTAGTCCCACCAGGACAAAAGTCAGAAGCTCTGTAGCTTGGGTTGCATCCGGGGAGGAAACGAAGCGGATGAAGCCAACCGACAAAGCCATCCTCGGGATGGTGAGCGAGTCACCGGGCCGTAACGCAAGTGAACCCACAGGTGGCCTCGACAAAAAAAAATAAACCTCGGAGGCCGAGCCCTCTCGTTCGGGGCGAAGGCAGCATGGCATGACGTGGGCTGACCGAAACGTCGTGACACTCCGGCGGGGTGGTAGGGGCAGCACGGTGACAAGGGCATGTCAAGCAACTGGAGAAACCGTCCTCGCCCCACCGAGCAATCGAAGGAGTTCGGCGGCTCGGTGTCCGTGTTGGAAACTGGCTTACTTCTGTCGATCTAGGTGTCGCTGGTAAGCAGTGCAAAGCTGGCTTACCAAACCCGCCGTGCTGGGCCGCCCCGGTTCCTCGGTGCGTCCCAGCGGTTAGTAATAGAGCTTCAAGGCAAATTGAATCTGGCGCGGGTCGTTAAACGGGAAGCGCGTTGAACCAATCTCGCCGAAAGACGAGTTGAGAAAATCCGTTGACCCTGGGATAGCAATGACGCCGTTGCCGCCGAATCCCGGAGCACTGAACGTCGGATGGTTCAGGATGTTGAAGAACTCGCTGCGGAATTGCATGCGGAAACGGTCCGACAGCCGGAATTCTTTGAACAGGGAGAAATCCAGCCGGCTGATGGCAGGTCCAGAAACCTGAGAAGCCGTTCCGCCGAGCAACCCAAGGCCGGTTACGCCGGGGACGCAAGTCGAGGGCTGTGAAAAGCTCGGCGGCGGACAGGGCTGGGTAAAGGCGGCGGGATTCAGGAAATGATCAGGCGCTCCCGAACCGTGCCGGTCCACACCCGGAATGGTGAAATCGTCGCAGCCAACGCCGGCCGCGGGGCCGTCGTCACAAGGAAGTGTTAGCGGCTGGCCGCCCTCAATCGTGGCGATCCATTGCATGCTCCAGCCGCCGACGAGCAGATCCATTTTTCGGCCGGCCGTTGCTAGGAATTGCTTGCCGCGGCCGAAGGGGAGTTCGTATCCGCCGCTGAAGTGCACCACGTGACGGATATCGAAGTCGCAGTCGCCATAATCAGCCTGAATCCCCGCGCCCGGAACATCCACAGCTCGATACCCGTTGAAGCCGATGGACGTACCGTTGAGAAGGTCTGCCCCGTCGCCTCGGCACCGTGACCAAGTGTAGGTAGCCAGGAAGCTCAAGCCTTTCGCATAGCGCTTCTCGAGTGTGGTCTGAAGGCCGTTGTAATAACTGTCGCCGTCGGTGGTTTGGTAGGTCGTGCCAACTGAAAAGTCCGGGAAGGGGACATAACTGATATCGTTTGGATTTTGGCCGGGACAACCCGGCGCTTCCAGACAGGTGTTGGGGGGGAGGATTTGCGACACATTGTTCGCCCCCTTAAAAAGCTCCAGGTGGCGCGTGGTGTTTCCCACGTAACCCATGGTCAGGGTGAGGGTCGGAGTAAAAGCGTACTCGAACGACAGGTTCCAGCCCTGACTGTAAGGCGTCTGGAAGTTAGTTTGGAGGCCGGTTAGTGAGACGCCGAATCCGGGTACCAGGCTCGGATCAAGCGGCGTGCAAGCGAAGCCGAGCTCGAAAGTATAAGCGGTGGTACAGCCCGCGGGCGCGTTGGCAAGCCCAGGCACGGTGATCGGTGTATACGAGTTGGGACTGGAGAGCGAAAAGAGAAACTCGTAAGGAAAACTATTCCCCTGGTTGTTACCGTTTTGGACTTCAAAGCCGCCGTAAAAGAGGCCATAGCCACCGCGCATCACCAGCTTGGGTGAGAGTTGGTAGGCGAAGCCAAAGCGCGGCGCGAAGTTCAGGTTCGGGGAAGTGCCGAGTTCTGGGGTCTTGTCAAACTGGAGCGCTATGCCATCGGCAGCCAGCGCGGCGTTAAAGCTTGGAGTTAAGGCGAAAAGATTCCGGTTCTTGGTTGAGTCGGGAACCAAGTAGGCCGCCGTGGAGAAGGGAACCCCGGGCACGAAATTAGCCTGCCGCCCGTGGACCTCTTCCGGCAGGCCGAAGTGCTCCCAGCGGAGGCCGAGGTTCAGGGTCAATTTCGGTGTCACTTTCCAGTCGTCCTGAAAGTACGTGCCGTAATAGTTATGCATGTCATCAATCAGCGAGATGTTTGAGTTTTGAATAAAATCGGAGCCGCCGACAAAATCCACTCCGTTAGCCACGGTTGAGGCAATGGGAGCAAGGAGGAGCTGAGCGATTCCGGTATTACCACCCCCGGTATACGTGCCATTGAAGTCGAACAGGCCGTGCGACGAGACGGGTTGGAGCGCCGAGAATTTGATGTGCTGAAACTCGAAACCCATCTTGAGGGAATGGTTCCCGTGCGTCTTGCTGAAATTATCGGTCACCTGGAACGTGTTGTTGACCTCATCGGAAGGCAGGAATTGATTCGTCCCGAGCGTGTTCAAGCCGCCGATTGTAAACGCCGGCAGGCCGCCATTCTCGGAGACTTGCGGCACGTCCTGAATTCCAAACTGTGCGGGAATCCCGAGTGTGGTGCCCTCGGGGTCGTATCGTGTGGTATGAATGTAAGTGATTCCAACCCGCGCCTCGTTCACCGTAGTGGGCGAAAGGGTGCGGGTCCAGCCGATAGTGCCTTGTTCCGACAGGGCAGTTTGAACTCCCTGCTGGAAAGCGCCGCCATCCGCAATCCCTCCGAGCGGACCTGGGATGAACTGGGGGTCGTCCACAAAGCTGAAGCGGCTGAATATCTGGTCTTTGTCGCTCTTGTTAAAGTCCAGTCGGGTGTCGAAGGCGTTGCGGCGCTCGGTGAGATTCGGATTGGACGTTTGGTTGTTGACAATGCCTACTCTCTGCGCGGGCGGATAAAGTTTAAGAAGTTTGATCGCGTTCGGGTCGAGCCGCGAGGCGGGAACCTGATTGAGCAAGCACGCAGTGGGGCTCGGGCAGGAGCCGGTGAAGTCCATGGTGGCCCCTACGGGGGTCGTCCCGCCAGATCCAAAGAACGGATCGCTGATATAGGTTAGAGTGGTTCCGGCCGGTTGTCCTGCAGAGGCGCACGTCGGAGCCGGCAGCCCAGTCACCGCGTCGGTCGTATCGCAAACCACGGGGCGGGTTGTGGCAGGATCAAAAACCGTTCCAAAAGGAAATGTCCGCCCCAGCAGATCCGTGGAAGTGCTGTTGCCCGTTTGCTCGGTGACAAGTTCAGCCAAATTCGTGAAACCACTGCTCCGCTCGAGGGCGGTGGGGACCGAATTGGTGAACACGCTCCCCTGCACCCTTCGCAAGCCCTCGTAATCGCCGAAGAAGAAGAGCTTGTTCCGGCCGTTGAACATGTGGGGAATCACCACCGGCCCGCCAATTGTGAATCCAAATTGATTCTGCCGAAACTCGCCCTTTTGGATCCCTCCGGAGTCCTCAAAGAAGTCGGCGGCGTCCACTTTATCGTTGCGCAGAAACTCCCACACGTCGCCATGAAGCTGATTCGTTCCGGACTTTACCGTAGCGTTGAGGATGGCCCCGCCCGCCCGGCCCTGCTCGGCGCTGTAATTGCTCGTCTGGACCTTGAACTCCTGAATGGCGTCAACGGGGGGCAAGACAACGAAGTTTGTGCCATTCAGGAAATCTATCGTGTTTGAGTTATTGTCAATCCCATCGAGCAGGTAGTTATTCTGGGCGGGCCGCTCGCCATTCGCCGAGAAGGCGCCGGAGGCGGCATTGCCGCGAGTATCAGCTTGGGGCGTGTTGACTCCGGCTACGATTTGGGCGAGGAAGGTGAAATTCCGCCCGTTCAACGGCAGGCTGTTCACGGTCTGGCTGCCGACCACCTGGCCGACGGAAGCTTCCTGCGTTTGCAACTGCGGCGGCGCAGCCGTCACTTCAACTGTCTGCGACACCCTGCCCGGCTTGAGGGTGAGGTTGACCACGAGTTGCTGTTGAACGCTCAGCGTAAACTCTGACTGAACGGCCTTGGCGAAACCAGGAGCTTCCGCGGTGAGCGTGTAATCCCCGATTCTGACTGGCGTGAAAATATATGCGCCGGCGTCACTCGCCATGGCGGTCACGGTGAAGTTCGTGCCTACGTTAGTGAGGCTAACCTTGGCATGGGGAACGACCGCGCCAGACTGGTCCACGATCGTTCCCTTGATGGTTCCAGTGTCCACCTGGGCGGCAAGACGCGAACCGGCCAGCACGCCGCAAACCATCAAAACTGCTGCAATAAGCCGCATTGCAAGGTCTCGTCCGTTCATTGCTCCCTCCCCCTACCAATTAATTCCTCAGAGTCTGCCCTTCGAGGAATTGCACGGCAATGAAGGGCTGACCCTCGTGCTCGCCAATCTCGTAGATCGTGAAGACGGTGGGATGGTCCACTGCTGAGGCGGCTTGGGCCTCGCGCCGAAAGCGCTCCAGCTCTTGCTGGAGTGGCGGTCTCTGACGGCCGGGCGGCGGTGGGGACACTGCCGTGACAAATTCCAGTAGGAACTTCAGGGCGACAAAGCGCCCGAGTGTTGTGTCCTCGGCCTTGTATACCACACCTATTCTGCCGCCCAGCATTCTTGAGAATGCAGTAGTGGGAAACCGTTTTCCCAATCATGTTCGGACACGCGCTCGACGGTGACACAAATCATATGCTTCGTGTGAGTCTCAAGTCAAGAAACTGTGTGGAGCCGATTGGCACTCGCGAGTGGATGCGTTCTCGGTTCACGAGGGGGCTCTGCCCGACAAATCGCCTTCGCGGCGAATGTACCCCGGCGAGCGTAGACCCTGTGTAACGATAGAACTTTATCGGGGGTGACCCGGCGCGAGAATGTTGGGGGAACAGGGAGATGCCGATTCGCCGGGTCACTTTCGATAGAGCCGTTTGAAGGGAGCCGCTTGCGTTTGCGGCAGATGCGGATCAGCTATGGGATTTCAATTGACTTGTCCCTGCAAGTAATAGATTCCACTGGTGTTGTTGGAGCGCCCAGAGGTAGCAAGAGAGCGGTCAGATTTCGGCACATCGCTGTGAATTATGACACGCGCAGCGTCTGCCGCGCAACCGGCTTCGTTCAAACGCCGAAGGGTGGACCAAAGTCCCTCAACTCCCTGATGGTCGCTAGCCTTGATCGGAAATGCCTCGGCCCAAGAGGAATGGGCGGGGAATGCAGGATGCTGACGGGCCGAGGCATTTTCGATAAGTTCCGCCAGTCTTGCGGCAGGATGGCGGTTGTGAGCGGAAAGCATGCCAAGAAATCGATGAATCCGGATCACGCCCTCGCTTTGCAAGTCCCCTTCTTTCAATAATCCCCAGACCAAACTCGATTCAAAACCCAAGGGCCACAGCGTACGTGTCGCGGCTTCGTTCAAACGGCTGGATCGAAAGCGCGCCGATTGGACCCTCGCACTGCCCGACGGCTCTTTCAGTAGCGCACTTCCGACATAGCCCTAACGCCTTTCGGGCGCGATCCTGTCGAGGTTTTGCGGAGGGCTGCATTCGCCCTCTGCAAGCGCAGAATCTGCCTTTGGCACGCCGGCTCTCCAATGCGGCCGAGAGGCTGAAATCCGACCTGCGGCTTAATCCTGTGCGCCAGAATCAGGGAGTACTTTCCGAGTGCGCCGTTGCTCTGCCAGAACTATTGCCCCTTCGGAATCGTCGATAAAGACCAGGCGACTAACGAGAATCTATTTCGTCGAACGCCGTCTCCGGACAGCCGAGCGCACTGACGGGGGAGCCGGACAACTGCCCAGGAGGCGGGAGCGCAACCATTACGGGGTTTCCGTGCCGTGCATCGAGGGAAGACGCCGGTGTTTACAAGTTTGTCGGGACGCGCGCCTTCGTGCCCTCGGGAGCGGCTCTCATGTACTGTACGGGCCAGGGGACTGGGTATCCCAGGTCGCGTCCCGCTCGCAAAGGCCAGTAGGGATCGCGTAAAAACTCTCGCGCGATGATTGCAACGTCTGCCTGGCCGGTGCGGATGATGTGGTCGGCCTGCGCTGGAGCCGTGATCATTCCCACCGCACCCGTTAGGATTTTCGCTTCGCGACGAATTCTTTCGGCGAAGGGCGTTTGATATCCCGGGCCGACGGGAATTTGGGCAGGTGGCACATTTCCGCCGGAGGAACAATCAACCAGGTCCACACCGGAATTCTCCAGGTGCTTGGCAAGCTCCACGGACTCGTCGAGGGTCCATCCACCTTCCACCCAATCTGTAGCCGAAATGCGCACGAATAAAGGCGCGCGCTCAGGCCACGATCCGCGAACTGCCGAAACCACCTCGAGGAGCAAGCGGATACGGCTCTCGAACGAGCCACCGTACTCATCGGTGCGGTGATTGGCAAGTGGCGAAAGAAACTCAGAGATGAGATACCCGTGGGCCGCGTGAATCTCAATCACGCGGAATCCCGCTGCGAGGGCGCGGCCGGCTGCTTCGACAAATGCCTGGACAACTGTCTGAATTCCCTCCTGGGTCAGAGCCTGCGGCATCGGATAGTTATCGGCAAAGGGAATCGCGCTGGGGGCAACCACATTCTTCCAGCCGCCCGACTCTTCGGGCACGGCGCCATCCCCGTCCGATGGACGATAGGTGCTGGCCTTGCGCCCGGCATGTGCCAATTGTATGCCGGCGACGCTGCCTTGGGAGTGAATGAACCGGGTAATGCGGGCGAGAAACTCGATATGGTCGTCGCGCCAGATTCCGAGATCTTCGGGACTGATCCGTCCTTCTGGTGTAACGGCTGTGGCTTCCGTCATAATCAGGCCCGCGCCCCCTACGGCCCGGCTCCCCAAGTGAACCAGATGCCAGTCATTCGCGAATCCATCGGTACTGGAATACTCGCACATCGGTGAAACGACAATGCGATTGGGAAGAGTTAGGTCTCGGATCGAGAGTGGATCGAACAGATTGGGCATAGGCTTTGCTCCTCGCTGGTCGTTATCTCAATCAAGCAGGCATCGTTTCAGCCTGGTCGCGGACACACTGCCGCCATTGCCAAACGCGCTCATACCACTGCACGCCGTGCGGCAGCTCGTCGTCGGCGAACTCGATGTGCATGACTCCACGGCTGGCTCACTGCTGCCCGCGTTCTCGGAGCGCAACAAGCGTAGGCGCTGGGCCCGCGATAAGCAAGCTGGTGTAAGTGGCAGGACCTGGTCCGTGCGCTCAAGCGTCAGCGTCTCAGCTTTGAGGGTCCTGTCGTTCCTTGCAGTCCCTGCACCACCTGGTCCAGGGCACCGCCTCTAAGCGCACCTTGCTAATCGGCTGCCCGCATTCTTCGCAGATGCCAAATTGCTCGCCCCGAATCCGCGTCAAGGCATCCTCAATGGCGCGCAAGAGCTTGCCGTCCGTCTGCCGCAACCGGATTTGCGTGGCAGTGCCGGTTTCACTGGTCGCCATATCGACCGGGTCTCCACCAAGTTCGCCTGCGGCGGTAATCGAACCGGCCAGACTCCTGCCGGCGGAAAGTTCCTGCCGCCTCGAAAGGAGCAGATTCTTATAGCGAAGCAGGTCGCTCTTGTTCATGGCAGCCGCACTATGCCCCAAGAGTGCCGACAATGCATAGCACCAGTCCTCAAATTATACAGCCAGAGGAGTGTTGTGGCAGCAAGGTCTGGCGTATCCAATGCCGCCATAGCTGATTTGCTTGCGGAGGCTTCAGTACTTCTCCCAGTGCAGGACGTCTGAAAGGGGCCGCTTGCTCTTCTCCGGGCTCTCCGCCGAATAGCCCATGGGAATCAGGCTGACCAACTTGTAGCCTTGCGGCGCCCCCACCAGGCGGCAGATTTCCGCAGCATAGGGCTTTTTGTCCCCGGCGACCCAGCACGAGCCCAAGCCGTGGGCGCGGGCAGCCAGGAGGATGTTCTCCGTGGCGGCGCTGCCGTCTTCGAGGTAATACTTCGTGTCCCTGCAAAGGACGAGCACGCACATCGGGGCATCGGCAATGAACTTCCCGTAATCTGTGGCCGTGGCAATTCTGCGCAGCATCCTGGCATCGGTCACGACGACGAATTCCCACGGTTGTATGTTGACGGCCGTGGCCGCCAGACGGCCGCAGTCAACGATGTCCTCGATGACCTTCCTCGGCACCGGTTCGCCCTTGTAGGCGCGGACCGAGCGGCGAGTTTTCAACACCTCAATCGCGTCCATGGCTGCACTCCCCTTCCGGCTGTCACGAGAACCCCTCACGCAAGCAGGGTTGCGACTCACCGCCGCGCTCCTCTGGAGGGTGACAGCTCCACCGTGGTCTGTTCACGGCCAAGCCATATCGCTGCGCCGGGCATTTGTCAATCTGCCAAGATGCCAAGATGCCGCAAGGTGGTAGCCATGGAAAATCTGTTTTCCGGATTTGGCGTGGGTTCATCCCCGTGCCACCCCAGGCTCCACCGTCCCATTCAGACCTGAAACCGGGCGCTGACTCAGTCACGCCCGGCCGGCGCACGCTCATGCTGATCGGCTCAAGGGGTCTGGCTGTTATTTACACCATTCTCGGCGCCGGATATCGAGCGGGCAGTCACGGATTCTACATGCTGCTGCTGGTGGCGATCGCGTTTTTCGCAATGTCGCTGGGACCAGTGGTGTGGGTTGTGATTTCGGAGATCTTTCCTAATCGCATTCGGGGAGTCGGGACGTCCCTGGCGGCCACTTCCTTATGGGTTGCCTGCTTTGTCCTGACCTACACCTTCCCGCTTCTCAATCACGGCTTGGGCCCAGCGGGAGCATTTTGAATTTACGCCGCCATTGCATTTCGGGATTCATTTTTATCAAGTTCCGCTTGCCTGAAACAAAGGGCAAAACGTTGGAGGAAATTGAGAAATTGATGACCTAACGCGGGCGCACACCGAACGGGCAAAGGTGGACCTGGAGTTCCGGGCGACGACCCAGAAGCAAAGTTCAGAGCTTCGAAACACGAGTGGTATGATCGTTAGCCTTATGAGAACAAAATCTTCCATCTCCGCAACGCTGTCTGGATTTCTGGTATCTGGGATTCTTTTCTCCCCGCTGCTCGCTCAGTCACCATCGTCCATCTCCCGGCGCGCGGTCGTGTTGCATGCTGCGCGGCTGCTGGAGATTGAGAGCGGGAAAATGATTACGCCAGGCGAGGTGCTGGTCGAAGGAGAACGAATCGCCGAGGTGGGTTCGGCGGTCAAACATCCGGCCGGAGCGGAGGTCATCGATTTAGGTGATCGCACTCTATTGCCCGGGTTGATTGATGTTCACGTGCACCTTTTTCTGCATCCGGGCGCCGAAGACTTGCAAACCGTCCAGGAGTCGGTGCCGCAGCGCACGATTACCGCCACCCTGGCGGCACGAGACGACCTGATGGCGGGTTTCACGGCGGAACGGGACCTGGGGACCGAGGGGGCTGGCTCGGCATCGACGGCAGTGCGCAACGCGATCAATCAGGGGTTGATTCCCGGACCGCACTTGCGAGTCAGCGGCAACGCCGTGGACATTCTCGGCGGGCACGAAGACGCCATCGGCTACAACCCCGAACAGCACATCCTCTCGAATGCCACCTATGCGAATAGTGCGGATGAACTGGTGACGGTGATCCGCCAGCAAATCAAAGAGGGAGCTGACTTCATTAAGATCTACGAAACTGGCCGGGACTCACTTCGCGAGGGTCACTTTTCGACACCGTACCAGTACACCGAGGCCGAACTCAGCGCCGCGGTGCAGGAGGCTGCCCGTACCGGCAAGCGCGTGGCAGTTCATGCGACGGGCGAGCCGGGGACGCTGTATGCGGCACAGGCTGGAGTGGTGTCGATCGAGCACGCTTTTTACTTGGGCGATGAGACCATGCGAATCATGCGGGAGAAACAAATCTTCGCCGTGCCGACATTTGCGATCGTGGAATACTTCGCGGACCACGCGGGCTCGCCAGCACAAGCAGGCCGAGAACGAGAGATGCTCGAATTCCATGCGCAGGAATTTCGTAAGCAGTTTGCCGCCGGAGTACCGATGGCCGTGGGATCTGACGTTGGTCCTTTTCCCCACGGCACGCAGGCACGGGAGTTCGTGCTGATGGTGAAGTACGGCATGCCGCCGCTGGCCGTGCTACAAGCCGATCTGCTGAACGGGGCGAAGTTACTCGGCTGGCAGAATCAGATTGGTGCGCTGAAGCCCGGCGATTGGGCTGACGTCGTCGCGGTTCCGGGCGATCCACTCAACGATATCAGCGTGCTGGAGCGCGTCAGCTTTGTCATGAAAGGTGGCGTGATCTATCGGAAGTAGGCGCGGGGAAACAATAGTTGTCCTTGTCTTTCGCCAAAACCGCGTGCAATGCAAGCTGAGTAGAGCGGCCGAGGCCAATGGAGTCCATATGAAAGTGAATCGCGTCTATGGGACGGTGCAGTCGAGGCCCATTTTTCTGGTCACGGGGCTCGCGTTCCTCTTCGGCGTCCTGGCCATGCACCCTTGGGCGCAGAGTTCATCAGCACCGACGAGTTTCGCAGCCCCGCGCTTGGATGCGTGGCGCATTCTGGGCCCAGGGGGCGGCGGTGCTCAATTTTATCCGGCAGTCAGTCCGATCAATCCGAACCTGGTGCTCGTGGCCTGCGATATGACGGGGGCGTACATCTCCGAGGACTCGGGCGCCTCATGGCGGATGTTCAATCTGCGCGAGCCGGTGAAGTTCTTTGCGTTTGACCCGAACGACGCACGAGTGATTTATGCCGGCGCGGCGGCGCTCTGGCGAAGTACGGACACGGGCCGGACGTGGAACCTGATTTATCCGGCCCCGGCCTCGTTCAATCGCATCCTGATGCCGGACGATCACGCGAGCCCGACCTTTGAGACCACGAGCGGTCCCGCTGAGCCTGTCACCGTGCTCACTGTCGATCCCAGCGACTCGAAGACTCTTTACGCGGTGATCGGTCGCGGGATGGACTCGGCGCTGTATATCTCCAAGGACTGGGGCGCCAATTGGGAGCGGTCGGGCAGCCTCGCTCCGCACGATATCATTTTAAGCCACGTCGACTTAGGGCAGCCCGCCAGCCCAAAGGTCTATGTCGATCCTCGCTCGCCGCAACTGGACCGCACGATCTACGTCGTTGGCGAAGATTCCGTGCGCGTCCGCCGCGCCGGTGAATGGAAACAACACGTGCGGCCGACTGGCCTCGCGCATTTCAACGACGCCAGCGCGGGATTCTCGTCCAGCGGTGAATTGTTCCTTTACGCCATCGCTGCTTCAATGAAAGGAAGGGCGGTGCGAAGACAAATCGCCACTTCACATGACGGCGGCGCCCACTGGAATGTGACGGACGGCCCTTTTGCAAACCCCGCTCCTGGCCATTCCCTCGAGCTCGGCGCGATCGCCACCAGTTTGCAGCACGGCGAAGTGGCTTACGTTTCGTTCGAGAATTATGTTGAATCGCATGGCGGCTCTAAAGACCAGACGCCCTTCCACGGCGTTGCCAAAACGACTGACGGCGGCAAGACGTGGCAATTTGTCTGGAAAGAAGCTGAGACTCCGGCGCCCAACGTTCACGACGCGTGGATTACAGAGCGGTTGGGCCCGGACTGGGGCGAGCCGGGCATTTCGCTCGGCGTGGCGCCTACCGATCCGAATATTTGCTACCGCACCGACGATGGCCGCACGATGCGCACTAGCGACGGCGGCGCCACGTGGGAGGCGATGTATTCCAGGCGAATGCCGGACCACACTTACGCCACCACGGGCTTGGACGTAACCACCAACTACGGCGTCTTTTTCGATCCCTTTGGCGCGCAGCGCATGTTCATCGCGTACACCGACATTGGTTTGTTTCGCAGTGAGAACGGCGGCCAGAGTTGGACGAGCGCGACGATGGGAGTGCCGCGCCGGTGGTTGAATACCACTTACTGGATCACATTCGATCCTGATGTTAAGGGTCGGTTATGGGGCGTGATGAGCTACGTCCACGATCTGCCGCGTCCCAAGATGTGGCGACGCACATCGCCCTCGCGGTACGACGGCGGCGTTTGCATCAGCGACGATGGCGGGAAAACCTGGAGGGCGTCGAACAACGGCATGCCGTCCACGGCCGCCACGCACATCCTACTCGACCCATCCAGCCCCGCGCGGGGGCGCGTGCTTTATGTCACAGGTTTTGGCAAAGGGGTGTTTAAGTCCACCGATGGCGGCGCGACCTGGACACTAAAGAACAACGGTCTCGATGCCGCGGAGCCATTCGCCTGGCGCCTGGCGCGCGATAAGAATGGCGCGCTCTACCTCGTGGTTGCGCGCCGCAGTGAGGACGGCAGCTACGACAACGCCGGGGACGGCGCGCTCTACCGCTCCACCGACGGCGCGGAACGTTGGACAAAGATTCAGTTGCCGGAAGGCGTGAATGGGCCGAATGGCGTCGCGATCGACCCGGACCATCCGCAACGGCTCTACCTTGCCGCCTGGGGCCGCAACACCAAAGAGGGTGCGGTCGACGGCGGCGTTTTTGTTTCTGCCGACGGCGGAGCATCCTGGCGCAATACTCTCTCGCGCGACCAGCACGTGTACGACATCACCGTCGATTCGCGCAATCCGCATACGCTTTACGCGTGCGGCTTTGAGTCGTCCGCCTGGCGTTCAACCGACCAGGGCGAGAACTGGGAACGCGTTCGCGGCTTCAATTTCAAGTGGGGACATCGCGTGATACTCGACCCGCAGAATCCCGCCATGATTTACGTGACGACCTTCGGTGGCAGCGTCTGGCACGGACCTGCTTCCGGCGATCCGCATTCCCGCGAAGACATCGTCACTCCGGAAGTTGCCTACGGCAAATAAATGGCCGCAGAGACTCTCACTCCCGCGGTCGCTTGGCATCGTTCTCCTGGACGTACCGTCGATTACTTGGCAAATCAAAGTGGCCGGGCAGCACGCCGATGACAATCAGCGGGTGGCTCGACTCGGCGACGATGCCGTCCACGCCTTCCACCTTGAGGTGCACCGTGCAGTTGCCAGCATAGGTGTATGCATGAGTGACCGCGGCCCCATCGGCTTCCGTTCCATCGCCAAAATCCCAGTGGTAGGAAATGGCAGGGACGCCGTCCGGGCGAGCTTCGGCGGAGAATTTCAGCTCCGCGCCGACCTCCGCCTTCGGAGGAACTGCTGCTGTGACGGCTGGTGCTGCGGCAGGCACCGACGTGTCGACGATCTTCAGGAGTCTCACTGAGTGCCGCGGTTGGTCCTTCAAGGCCAACTGACCTGCCTCGAAGCTCGCGGATCGGTCAGCACGGAGTACGTCAGAAATGGAGTAGGAATCCTCTGCCGGAAGACCCAGGTCGGCAAGGGTGAACGCATGCGTGCGAGGTTCATCCGTCCAGTTGAACACGGCGAGCATAGTCTGGCGACGGTCCTCTTTTAGCAGGAACACGCTCGGCAATTGGTCCTCCTCGCGGTAAGTGAGCAGGTCCAGGGGCAGCGCCGCGCGGCCGAGCTTGGCCATTTGAAGCAGGTCGGGATTCTTCACCAAAGCCAGCCGTTCGCGCTCTGAGCCCAGAGTGGGCAGATCGTCGCCTTCCTCGAACATTCCGCCGGAAACGGCCGCCAGCGCGATGGATATCTCGGCGTCGTCAAGGGTGATTGGCGTCCTCGATTGGTGCCACGTCTGTCCCGGGATCAACTGCCCGGCCACGCTGAAGGCGTCCGGATCGCTGACGAACCAATTCCGGTGCATGTAATAACGGGCCGCGATGCCCGGAACCGCTTCCTTGCCTGCCTGGAAGGAATGGCCGGTGTCCACCGAGATCCGGCCGCAATCGACGATCCCCACCGGATTCAACATCGGGCTGCCGTCCTTGTCCAGCAGAACGTCTTCCCCGACCGCCTCACGAATGATTTTGAGCCCGATGCGCTGCGCTTCGAGCGCCGTTGTATGGGGCTTGTAGTAATAGCCCTCAATGGCCGTCGTGTCCATGAAATCCAACTTGAAGTATCGAACTCCCCACTCACGCGTCAGCTTTCGATAGGTCTCGCGCAGGTACTCTTGTGCCCCAGGGTTGGTTGTGTCCAGAGCATAGAGCGGGTCCGAAGTTCCACGCCCGACAAAGCCGAGGCGAATCGGTTTCCCCTGGGCGTTGTGCACCAGCCAATCCTTGTGGTGCTCGTAGACCCAGGCGCGGCCGGAGACTTCGAAGGGCGCCGTCCACAAGCCGAGCTTCAGCCCTAGTTGGCAAATCTCGTGCCCCACGTTCCACATGCCGTGCGGAAACTGCGTCCCGTTGGGCGTGGCGTACTCTCCGCGTGCGTACTGATAGCCCTCGTCGATGTGGAAATACTCATAGCCCAGCGGCTTCAAATGCTCCGCCAGCCAGTGGGCATCCGTCAGCGTCGGGCCTTCCTGGATGCCCCCATAAAAAGCCGTCCAGCTCCACCACCCGATCAAATTCGGGCCCGAGACACGGGCGCGGTTGAGGAGACGGATGGCCTCTCCGTAGTTCTCGAGCTGCGCGTGGTAATTCTCCCCGGCTGCAAACATCACGGGCTCCGACGAAAGGTCCTCGCCAGCCGCGACGGGAACACTCACTTCAATCTGATCTGCGGGCGGTGCCTTCTCAAGCGCGTTGTCCTTCTGAATCTCGGTCGTGCCTGTGGAGTCGACCGTGAACGAAACCGCCTGCGCTTTCCCGGCGGCGTCCTTTTCGGCCTTCAAGTGCAGGATCGTCAAAAACCGTTGCGAGCGGAGCGCGCCGAAAAACAAGCTACGGTTGCTTTCGCGATTGTAGATGAGCTGGCTGCCTGCGGCTCGGTGCATCCCGCCCGGCGCTTGTCCGAGGTCGTAAATCTTCAAGGTCGGCCAGTCTTCGCTGAAGCTGTCGGACAGAATTCGGTCGGCCGCATCGCTGGCGCCCAGATTGATGACCTTCTTCCCCGTGGCCTCCACGCTGCGAATGGCCTGCACAGTCACGCCCTTGCCTGCCGTGTTCTGAACTCTGACTTCCACAGCTCCGTAAGGACGGTTGGCGTAGAGGCGCAGAATGCACACAAGGTCGGGCGTCGACGAAAGACCTGAATAGGTGACCGAGATTTGGCTGCCCGAGCCCAGTAAGTCTTTGTAAGTGGACTCGATTACGTGACGTTGCGGGTAATCACTCGAGTGAACCCAGTGGTGATGGATTTCCGCTGCCACCCGCGCTTCGAGCACGGGCTCATTCAGGCTCCGCGAGCGAATTTCATACACGCCATCCTGCTGGCGAACCGCTACACTCAAGTCCGAATTCTGAAGGGACGCCGCTTGCTGGGCCGTTGCTGGTAGCGCCAACCCAAGAGTCACGCAGGCGAATGAAAAAACTCTGGTCAACATCTTGTCATGGTATGCAGCCATTGGCTTGCCCCTCTTCGCTGGATTCGTTCTCCAACACGATGATTGTAAGACACCCCTGTCGTAGGCGCGTCTGAGCAAACACTGGGTCAGCCCCTGCAATTATCCTCTTGTCTCTCGCCAAAACTCCAGCTACTTGAAGGTCTGTCTCGCCTCCTCTTGCAACCTTCACTTGAAAATGCGTTGTGTAGGGCGTAACGTTTCGCTTCGCGACTTTATTCGCAGCCTTATTCTGACACCCTGTCGCAGATTGCTGAATCAGTTGCAGGAGCGCAACTAAAGGTGACACTGATGAAGAAGCTCGTTCTGATCTTTGCTGTTGCATGCGTTTCTTTTGCTGCGCGGGGAGCCCAGAACGCGGAAGTCACCCGCTGGGAGCATGAGGCCCAGAGTGTCACCATCATCCGGGATGATTGGGGGATCGCGCACGTCTACGGGAAAAAGGACGCGGATGCTGTCTTTGGCATGGAATACGCGCAGGCTGAGGACGACTTCAATCGCGTCGAGACGAACTACATTAACGGGATGGGGCGGCTGGCGGAGACTGAAGGCGAGTCCAAAATCTACCAGGATCTGCGGATGAAGCTGTTCATCGATCCGGAGACGCTGAAGAAGCGATACGCGGAGAGTCCGGCGTGGCTGAAGAAGCTGATGAACGCCTTTGCCGACGGTTTGAACTACTACCTTTACAAGCACCCCGAGGTGAAACCGAGGGTGATCAAGAGATTCGAGCCGTGGATGGCGCTCAGCTTTACGGAAGGGAGCATCGGAGCCGACATCGAACGCGTGAATCTCAACCAGCTTGCGGCGTTCTATGGCAAGCAACCGGTGGCCCAGGCGATGCCGGCAAACCAGGATGAGACAGCCGAACCGGCCGGATCGAACGGCATGGCCATCGCGCCCTCGAACACCATCGGGCACCATGCCCTGCTGCTGATCAATCCGCACACGTCATTTTATTTCCGCTCCGAGCTGCAAATGGTGAGCGATGAAGGGCTGGATGCCTATGGCGCCGTGACCTGGGGGCAATTTTTCGTGTACCAAGGGTTCAATCCGCACATCGGCTGGATGCACACATCGAGCGGCGTCAACATGCTCAGCCAATATCTCGAAACCGTGGAGAATCAGGGTAACCGCTACTATTACAAATACGGGGACAAGGAACTTCCGGTCATAGCGAAGGAGATCACTGTGCCTTACATGGCCGATCACGGGATGGCCGAGAGGAAATTCAAGATTTACGGCACCCAGCACGGGCCAGTCATCGGCGAGCAGAACGGGAAGTGGGTGACCATCCGGCTAATGCAGGAACCGGTCAAAGCGCTCATACAGGCTTGCACGCGCACCAAGGCTACGGACTACAAATCATTCCGTCAGACGATGGAACTGCATACGAACTCGTCGAACAACACGATTTTTGCCGACTCCGATGGCGACATCGCTTACTTCCACGGAAACTTCATTCCGCGGCGCGATACCCGATTCGATTGGACGAAGCCGGTCGATGGCAGCGATCCCGCGACCGACTGGCACGGGCTTCTTTCTGTTGACGAGACGCCGCACCTGCTCAATCCAAAGAGCGGCTGGATTTACAACTCGAACGACGCGCCGTGGTCTGCGGCCGGGCCGGGTAGCCTGAAGAAGGAAGATTTTCCGCTTTATGTCGAGACGGGCGGGGAATCAGCGCGCGGACTCCACGCCGTAAGGGTCCTGGAAAACAAGAAGGATTTCACGCTCGATTCGCTGATTGCCGCAGCGTTCGATAGCTACCTCCCGTGGTTTGAGAAGGTGATGCCCGCGTTGATCAAGGCGTGGGACCAAGACCTGGACTCCGACCCGCTGAAAGCAAAGTTGACAGAACAGGTCAAACTTCTGCGCGAATGGGATCTCCGCTGGAGAATAAATTCGGTTCCCACGTCGCTCGCGGTGTTCTGGGGTGATGACATCGTGAGGCAGGTGGGCCGCGATGCGAGAAGCGTAGGCATGCCGGTGTACGACTATGTCGGCAGCAAAGTGCCTGCCGAGCAGCTGCTGCAATCGCTGGCGGCGGCGTCCGACCAGCTAACGGCGGACTTTGGGACGTGGAAGACACCCTGGGGGGAGGTTAACCGCTTCCAGCGTCTCGACGACGATATCGTTCCCCACTTCGACGACGCCAAGCCGAGTATTCCCGTGGAATTCACTTCGGCGGTTTGGGGGTCGCTGGCGTCGTTTGGAGCGCGCCCATACCCGGGAACCAAGAAGTGGTACGGCACGAGTGGGAACAGTTTCGTCGCCGTGGTTGAATTCGGAAAGACGGTGCACGCCAGGGCGGTGACGGCTGGCGGTGAGAGCGGCAATCCCGCCTCACCTCATTTCGATGATGAGGCCGAGCGATATAGTACGGGTGAATTGAGGGAGGTCTACTTTTACCGCTCCGAGCTCCAGGGGCACACTGAGCGAACGTACCATCCCGGGGGCTAGGTTTCGTCCTCTTCCACAGGCCGTGCGCAGAGATACTCGGGCTGCGAAAAGTGATCGCTTATTTCACCACGAAATCTGCTCTTTCCACTGGTTGGGGGCACGCCTCAGCCCGTGAGCGGCAGTATGCCCACCATAGTTTCGGAAGCCGTCCTGCACAATTGCCCGTAGCACGAAGCAATTGTCTCCAGCCAGATGTATTTTAGGCGAGCGATACCCAGCTGAAAATGGGTCAGCGGACGAACTTGTTTTCCGCGCTATTTTCGGGCGTTTCGACGAGGATTGGTGTGCGAGGGGTGTGCCAACTTGGCGGTCTAAATTCGAATCAGGCGATCGTACCGAAAAGTAATGCTTTCGACTTGAGCTGCGGTTGCGTCCTGCATTTGAGGCAAAACGCAAACGCACACCTGCTTATGTAACCTTCAGACGTGCCAAGCCCCCCTGTGTGCCTCGTGTAACGGTTCGCTTCAAGCGCCGGCGAATCACCGCAGAAACTCGGCAGGCGAAGCTTCTCTCGCAGAGCGAGATACTGTTGGGGGAAATCTCTCGGATTCGAAGTGACCAGGAGATCCGCTCAGCTCTCTTCGCCGCAAGCACATGAGCAATTGTCCCCTGGGTCCGGTAGTGGGTCACTTTCAATTCAAAAATGGCGTTACGAGGCTAGTGCTTAGTTGCGATAGTTAGCGTTATATGATACACTGCCGTTATGAGCAGACAGGCGGCAGTGATCACCCTTAAGCCCGACGAAGAGAGCGCCTTGAAACAGTGGCTCCGAGCCGGGACGACAGAACATCGCATGTCGGAGCGTGCCCAAATCGTT
>Ga0208323_1000339_pt1 | contig 22212 bp, 1 predicted proteins | sample June2015DPH_10_1_2_FD_184703 | JGI IMG/M metagenome (GOLD analysis project Ga0208323, IMG submission 184703) | Peatland microbial communities from SPRUCE experiment site at the Marcell Experimental Forest, Minnesota, USA - June2015DPH_10_100... | ecosystem: Environmental > Terrestrial > Soil >... | reverse complement strand
ATGTTTCATGCCGCCGAATGATTTCATTGATCGCTCGCTCCAACGCAGCCACCTGCAACTCCCCCGCAATCCGCATCACTCCCGGGATGTTGTAACCCGTACTGCCAGGCTGCAATTGATCAATGAACCACAATCGCTCCTGCGCGAAGGATAAAGGCAGATCGCGATCTCGGGAATACCGTCGGATAGGCGGCTCGTCCGCCGCCGTTACCTTGTCGCCAGCCTGAAGAAACTCAAGAATCTCAGATTTCCTTTGGGCGATTTTAGAACGCAATTCATCCGTCAGCGCACCAATCGGAGCGTCATATTGCAGCCTGCCACCCTCGGCCAGGAGGGTCACGCCCTGCTCCCTGAGCGATGCTAAAAATTCGACCATTCTCACAGCATTCCCCTTTCACGTTCGCCGGTGGTGACAACCGGTATTTGCTTCTTTTTGAGGCCCCATTCGATGATTTCAGCCAGAGAAGAGAGTTTGGGCGATTCGAACACGCTGGCGAGCGGCAACTCTATCCCAAACGTGTTCCGCACCAAGGACACCATTTGCAAAACCAGCAACGAATGGCCGCCGAGAGTAAAAAAGTCATCATGAATTCCAATCTGAGGAACCCGAAGCAATCCCTGCCAGATTTGGGCCAATTGTCGTTCCACTTCATTTCGCGGCGCCACAAGTTCGTCGCGAATTCCCCATTCCGTGGAACTTTCCATCAAAAGAAGTTTTTCCCGGTCAACTTCGCCCGCTGGCGTCAAAGGCATCTCACGCACGTGCCGGAATTGACACGTGCTCAAGGTCTGAAAACGATCCCTGACCATTAGTTTCCGAAGCTTCTCTTGGAACACCGAGTTCGCACTGGTGTAGTAAGCCGTCAGTTTATACGTCGAACACTCTCCTCCTTCCACTTGCCCGCTCATTTGCAGGTTGGCCCCGTCTAGCCCCACAATCAACTGTGCCTGATCCCGCGACAAACCCACCATTAACGATTGCAGCCCCTGCTCTTTCGAAATAGAGCGGTAACCTGCTATCTTTGTAGCCTGTTTTGCCGAAGCGGGGTTTTGCTCGCTCATCCCCAATTCATCCCATGAACTCCAGTTAAAGCAATAAGTTCGCGGATGAGAGGAGTGCCGTTTACGGTAGCAGCAGGCATCCAGAAAACTATTGGCTGCGGAATAGGCGCTGAAGAACGCCCCACCAAACACGCTATTCACGGATGAAAAGGCAAGGAACGTCGCTGTGGGATCGTTCTGGATCAATTGCCACAACATCCAAGTACCATAAACCTTAGCCTGGAACATCAATTCGAATAATTCCGGATCTTCCGTGGCGACCAGTCTTTGATTAATCTTTTTCCAGTAATTTTCCAGACTGCCTTCCCCCGCAAGATGAATGACACCAGATAAGCGTTGATTCCATTTGGATTCAGCCGAGGCAACCACCCTTCTCAAACCCGCAAGATCGCACACGTCAATTGCGTCATAGACAAACTCACCTCCGGTTGCTTCTATTTTAGAATAGTTTTCGATCCGCTTTGCGACTGTTGTTTGCTGTCCCAGATGGAGTGGCCACTCAACGCGATCAGGCAGAACTGTCCTTCCGATGATAATAAGTTTAACCTGATATTCCTTTATCAGGAATTCGGCAAGGCAGGTGCCGATCCCGCCCAGCCCGCCCGTTAAGAGGTAAGTGCCGCCCTGTTTAAGAGGGACCTCCCGGGTTTGCTGTCGCAACATGTTTACTTTCGATATGACAGGAATAAAACGACGACCGTCCCGATAGGCCACTTCCGCTTCTCTTCGCAACAGGCAAAGCTCCCGGAGGATGTTTTGGATGTTTTCAGCCGTTGAACCACCAGACAGATCGAGGTGAGAACATTGCAGCCAGGATAGTTCCAAAGGAATAGTTTTAATCAAACCCACGAGCGTGGATTTCTCATAAGCGATTTTTTCAGTCGGTGAAATTGGTTGGGCGTGACTGGATATGACCAGTAATTGAGTGGGTCGGCCACCTTGCACCTTTGCCAAGGCCTGGACGAGGAATAGTACACTGTAAACGCCGCAGCTTTGAGCCTCCCTCAGCGATTTCACACTGGAAACTTCCCCACGATATTCATCATAGGCCCCGAGGTGAAGAATTTGATTTACGATAAATCCATCTTCCGATAAGGATACCAGCAACTTTTGGTAGTCATCCGGCGCCTTGCTATTAATGCGATATCTGTTGGTGGATAGTTTAGTAAACTCTGTTCCAGTTTCGACAACTATACAGCACCGATTGACTCCTTCCAACCTTTCGGAAAGAGCATTTCCCAATCCCAATTTGTCAACAAACACCAGATATGTTCCCTTCATCGGTTCATCTAGAAAACCATTCCCGTCTTTTCGTCGCCAGACCTTTTCATAAAACCAATCGGGAATTGTGCGGTCGTTTTCCAGTTGAATATCGATCCTTTTGATCTCAGCGTCGAAGATACCCCCTGCCAATGAATTCTTAAGTTGGGAACGTTGGATTTTTCCACTTGTCGTCTTCGGAAAATCCTTTTTCGCCAGCGGAATCACATAGGTGGCGGAAATCCCCAAATCCACAGCGACCCGGGCTTTGATATTTTTAACCAGGTTGATTTCCTCTGTTGTCTCCTTCGCGACAAAAAAGATCGCCAACCCTTCAGACCCTGAACTCGGATCATTGATCGCACAGGCCGCTGAGAAGGTTGGTTCCATTCCTTCGACCTGATTGACAACATCCTCAATTTCATAGCAGTAATAATTGGCGCCACGGATGATGATCATCTCCTTTTCACGTCCTGTCAGCGTAAGCCGGCCATTAAGAATGAAACCCTGGTCTCCTGAATTGAACCAGCCATCCCCCACAAAGGCTTCGCGGTTGGCCACCTCATTTTTGAAATATCCGGGCGTTATCACGTCTCCCTTGATCTGCAACCGGCCAATAACGTCTTCAGGTAGCACAGCATTGTTCGCGTCTACTATGCGGATATCAACCCCGGCTATCGGAGGGCCCAAGTCGACAAAGGCAACCGTGTCTGCATCATCATGTCCTGATGTTTTCAAGATGCCACCCAGACTGGATTTCAAAATCCGGTGCACACCCCGAACATCGTCAAATTGGTTTGCATAACTTATGCACGTGCAGGTTTCCGCCATTCCAAAGGCAGGAAGCATGACGTGCGGAGGCACGCCAAACCGGGAAACCCCCCGCAAAAAGTCTTGCACGACTTGCAACGTCACCTGTTCTCCAGCGTTCATCAAATATTTGATCGAAGAAAGATCCCAAGTTCTGTCCCTGGCCTGCAAGAGGCAGTCGCTTACCAGCTTGAAACCAAAATTGGGAGACCATGAATAAGTAACCCGGTGAGTTTCGATCAGATCCAGCCATTTCAACGGGTCTCCAAGTATCACATCAGTCTTCACCTGAATCTGCCGGCAACCCAGGTAAACATCTTTGAGATGACAAGTAAGAATGGGAACCACATGATCCACCGGCAGCCAGTTCAGTGAGATATCCTCCTGCACATACCCGTTGAACTGCTGAGAACCATGAATGTGCGCAATGATTCCTTTGTGTGTTATTTGAATGCATTTTGGGGTGCCGGTACTGCCAGAACTTAATTGAAAAAATGCCGGGGCGATCGGATCACTCTGGTAAATCTCTGTTGTCGGCAAACATTTTCTCAGCTCCTCAACCTTTTCAATCTGAAGTCCGCTTATCCCCCAGACCTTCTCAAGTCCATTCAACTGTTGCGTTAAATGATGATTGGTTAGTACCAAAGGGCGGCCAAGCAGTTCCCAGACACCTCGTAACTTATTGGTCACGCCATTCGCCTCCCGGTAGGACGGCGCTATTGCCACAGTCACCGGTATAATGCCGCCTAGAACACAAGCCCAAAAGGTTGTGAAATGATCGCGCAGAACTTCAATTTGAAAAATTACCTTGTCACCCGGCTTCAGCCCTCTGGCATGTAACCCTGCCAGCACGCATCGGGCTTCTTTAAGCAGGGAATCATATGTTTGAAAATCTTCGGATTGATCCGCCGCTTGAACGTACAAAACACCATCGTTCGGATGCTCGGCAGCTGTTCGAATCAAAGCTTCCCCCAGCGTTTTGGGAGCATGCTCCGGTATTTCCAACCGTCCTCCTGAACTAAAGGCCTTCCGTCGTGCACCGGTTTCTTCCGGCTCCACACTTCGGGCTGATGGCGTCGATGCCGGCTCAGAAAGAACCGTCCCGGTTGGCTGTTTTGGCAGAAGGTCTGATAAATGCAAGGCTTGGAACTTCCTGTTCTTCTTTTTCACCACCACCGCCACATCCAAGACTTCGGGCAATAATCGCAACCGTTCTTCCCAACGCTTCACCAAGTCCGAGTCAATGACTTCGAGATTGTTCAGCGTTGCTTCATCGATTTGGCCGGAGGCGTTCAGCGGCAAAGCCGAGAGAAAAACGTATGCATCAGGCAGTAGATGCTCAGGCAAGCTCTTTTTTAACCGCCCCTGGAGCTCTTCCAGCACGAATTCTCTTTTACTAACAATATAAGCGACAAGCTGGGTCTCCCAGGTTTCTGTCTTCCGAACAGTTAAAAAGCATTCTTCGATGTCTGTTTCTGCCATTAAAGCCGTCTCCAACTGGTTTAAATCAGTCCGAATGCTCTTCAGGTAAACCTGCCGACCACTCGGTTTCAGGTACTCAATATTCCCATCAGGCAAATATCGCACTATATCGCCGGTCCGATAAAGTCGCCCTCCCGGCTTTTGGCTGAAGGCATCAGGAATAAATTTCTCTGCCGTCCAGTCCGGATGGTTGACGTAACCCCGGACCAGACCATCACTCAAATGCAACTCGCCTGGCACACCAATGGCGGTTGGGTTACCGGACCGGTCGAGGATATAGGCCTTCGTGTTCGAAATTGGACGACCAATCAGGGTAGTATTTGTGTGATCTACCAAATAGCACAGGTCAAAAAGGCCCAATTCAATCCTGCCGTATACGCGCAATAACTTCGCTGGAGTACTCCGCTCCAAAACCCTTTGCACTAATTCCGGTTCTGGAGTACCCCCACCCAACAGCACCTGCCTGATTCCACAGCAAAAGGAGGGATCCGCATGTGCCAGCTGATTGAATAGAGACGTTCTCAAAAATAGCGTGGTTATCTCCGCCGCTTTAAGCCGGGCAATGAATTCAGCAGGCGACTGCGCGCCGCTTTCACGAATGCTAGTCAGCCGGCCCCCGTGCAATAACGCACCCAAAATCTCAAAGTTCGAGACCCCCAACCATATCGGCGAAATCTGCGCCACGTTATCGTCAGGATTCAACTTAAAAATGTTTCCGCCGCTGAACAAACGGCTCAACGCGCCATGCGACACACCCACACCCTGAAATCGGCCGTTCGGACCGAGCACATACGCCAAATACGCCAGGTTCTCCAGACTGATCCTCTTGTCCAAATTTCTTTGGCTCTTACCCGCAATCGTCGCTACCGGTCGGTCCAGGCAAATGATCGTGGCGTCACTCTGCGGCACAACTTGCCGCAAACGTTCCTGCGTCAGCAAAATAGTTATTCCCGCATCCTTTAATATGAAGGCCAGCTGCTCCTGCGGATAATCCGGATCCAATGGGACATACGCTCCGCCTGCTTTCAGCACACCCAGGAACCCGATGATCATCTCCGACGAACGCTCCATGCAAATCCCTACCCGCACCTCCGGCCCTACTCCCAGCTTCCGTAGATAATGCGCCAACTGATTCGATTTCCCGTTCAGTTCCCTGTAGGTCAGTTGCTCCTCCTCATATACCACGGCCATCGCATGCGGACTTCGTTTAACCTGCTCCTCAAAAAGTTCCGGAATACACTTCTCCCTTGGATACTCTGTTTCTGTGCTGTTCCACCCCACCACTATCTGCTCCCGTTCCGCCGCACTAAGCAGCGACAGTTCTGACAACCGCTTGTCCGGATTTGCGATCATGGTTTCCAACAACCGCTCCAAATGTCCCGCCATTCGCTCCACGCACCACTCTTCAAATCGTCCGGGGTCATAGATAAACTGCACGATCAATTCCGAACGGAGCGTTACCATCGCTCCCAACGCATAATTGATTTGTTCCTCGGTCTGCACGTTCTCGATCGTAAAGCCCCACTCTTCTTTCGTTTCATCCAATGGATAATTTTCAAAAACCAAAATGCTTTCAAACAACGGTGTCCCCGGCGGCACTTCGCTCCAGCCCCCGATTTGTACCAGCGGAGCATGTTCGTGCTGCCTGGCCGCCATCTGGTCATTCAGTAACCCATTCAGCCAGTCCCGCACTGTTGCGTCAGCATGAGCCTTTACTCGAACCGGAAGGGTGTTGATAAAAACCCCCACCATGGATTCAATCCCTTTCAACTCCGGTGACCGCCCCGACGTCGTCGCCCCAAAAACAATGTCCTCCCGTCCGCTATGCCGGCTTAGCATCAACGCCCATGCCCCTTGCATCACGGTGTTCACAGTCAATTGGTTTCGCTTCGCGAATGATTGCAATGCCTCTATCAATGCAGGCGGGTATCGTCGGGTTTGTTTCTTTAACTTGCCGACTCCGTTGTCGGTGACCGAACCGTCGCCGAGCATTACCGGTTCGTAGAATCCCTTGAGCGCCTCGCGCCAATATCGCTCAGCATCTTTTAAATCGCGTCCTTTCAGCCACTGAATGTAGTCCCGGTACGGGCGCACCGGTTCCAATTCGATTACCTCGCGTCTAGTCAGTCCTTGATAATACGCCAAGAATTCCCTTATCACTAGAGTCGCGGACCATCCGTCCATCAAAGCATGATGATAGCCCCAGACAAATTGATAAATTCCCTTCGCCATCCGCAACAGGGCGAACCGCATCAACGGGGCCTTCCCCAGATCAAAACCCCGTTTTCGATCTTGCGATAGAAAAGTCCTTAGCTGCTCCTCTTGCTCCGCCGCATTTAAGTTCGTCCAGTCCTCTTCCTTCCACTCCAGGCTGACCTGCTGCTGTACGACCTGCAGAGGTTCTGCCTGCCGTTCAAAAACAAATGCGGTCCTCATCACCGCGTGCCGTGCCACCAACCGATCCCACGCGCCCTTGAAAGCGCGCTCCTCCAAGTCACCCCGTATCCGGCAGCTCACTTGCTCAAAATATATTCCGGACTCCGGGTGATAGAGCGTGTCGAACAGCATTCCCGCCTGCATCGGCGATACCGGATAAATGTCTTCAACCTGTCCGCGCCGAGCCGTTATAACATCCAACTCCCGCTGATCCAAACAAGCCAGAGGAAAATCTGAAGGTGTATAACCTCCATTCTCCACCGACCGGCAGTGAACGATCAATCGACGCAACGATTCAACAAAACTGTCCGCCACCGCTTGGATGGTTTCCCGCCGGTACATTTGTTCACTGTATGCCCAGCTTGCCTCCAATTTTCCGGCCGCTACCCGGTTGTTGATCTCCAGTTTGTAACTGCACCCGACTCGTTCGCTTTGCGTTGGACCACTTGATTCTCGCGCCACACCAAACCACCCGTCGGTCTTCAGGACCTGATCAAACTGCCCAAGGTAATTAAACATCATCTCTCCTGTCTTTCTCCGCAACGCTTCCGTCTCTGCCACTCCGGTCGTCAGGTGCTTCAACACGCCGTACCCAATTCCGTTCCGGGGTATGCGCCGCAATTGCTCTTTCACCGATTTTAGGGTTTGACCGGGTTCTTCCGAAATCTCCCTCAGGACCACGGGATAAATCGTGGTAAACCATCCTACCGTCCGCGTTACATCGATCCTCTCGAACAAATCCTCCCGCCCATGGCCTTCCATGTCGACGATGATGCCGCCGGCCCCTCTCCATTGCTGCAGCGCCTGCGCCAATGCCATCAAGAGCGCATCATTGATCTGCGTGCGGTACTTTTGCGGTACCTCCTGCAAAAGGATCTGCGTTTGTTCCTCGTTCAATGCTACCGAAATGACTTTTCGCGACCTTACCGTATTTTCTCCCCTCTCATGGTCCACCGGCAAAGTGCCCCGCGCTTCACCCAAAACCTGTAGCCAATATTTTAATTCCGCTTTCAGCCCTTCTGACTGGGCGTATTCCTTAAGATCGGCGGCCCACTGCTGAAACGACGTCGTTTTTGGCGGCAATTGGATCTCTTTCCCCTGCATTGCCTGCTGGCAGCCACATTGCAAATCCTCGAGCAATATCCGCCACGACACGCCGTCAACTACCAGATGATGAATCACGATGAGCATCCGCGCCGTCCGGGCCGGTCCCAAGTCCAGCCACAATACTCGAATCAATGGCCCGGCTTTCAAGTCCAAGCTGGCCTGTACCTTTGCCGCTTCGGCGGTAATCCTTTGGTTTTGTTCTTCTTCGGGCAGTCCCGACAGATCGATCCGCAGAAAGACCTCACAGGTTTCAGTTCTGACGTTGACTTGCCGCCACTCACCGTTCACCGATTCATACCGCATCCGCAAAGCATCGTGATGCTCCACCAGTCGCCGGATCACCTTTTCAATCACACCGGCGTTCAAGCCGTTTTTTATTTCCAGCAGCACGGCTTGGTTAAAATGATGCGGTGCCTCCAATTTCTTTTCAAAAAACCACTGTTGTATTGGCGTCAACTCCACCGCTCCGCTCACCGGAACTTGCTCGGCAATTTTTGCTCCTGCCACCCCGGCCACTTCCGCCAATCCGGCCACGGTCTGGTGTTGAAACAACTGCCTGGGAGTTAAGTGCAAGCCCTCTTCCCTGGCCCGCGTTATGACCTGAATGCTTAAAATTGAATCCCCTCCCAGCCCAAAGAAATTATCGTGTATGCCGACCTGTTCCAATCTCAATACGTCCGACCAGATCTTCGCCAGCTTTTTCTCCGTGTCCGTGCGCGGAGCGGCAAATTCCTCCAACCATTGCGGCCGGCTTTCTCCGGGGGCCGGCAGTCCTTTCCGGTCCAGCTTTCCATGGGGCGTCAAGGGCAGCTTTTCCATCACCACAAAACTTTGCGGCACCATGTAATCCGGAAGCTTGCCAAGCAAATAGCTTCTCAACTGCGGTACGAGCTGCAGCGTCAATTTGTTATGCAACGGGTTGTTCGCGTATTCCCTCCAAGGCCGGTCCGGGACTTTGTCATCCCAAAACTTTGCTCTCACTTTGCCGCTCAAAGCTAGTTGCGATTTCGCCGGCGCCCGCCAAAACACGGCGTCAAATCTTCCTTCCGCCCCGTGGCGGGCCCAGCTGATCTCCACGTTATACGCCAGCTCCTTGCCCAACTCGTATAGTTCCCATGGGGCCACTCCATCGGCTGGCCGCCGCCTTAACTCTTCCAGCAATTCTCCGACCCGCCGTGTAGCTTCGCTGTTCTGTAGTTGATTCACCAACAGCACCTCCCGCCACAACTGTCTGTTGGCCATTCCCCTTACACCCACTTTATCCGGCTGCTCCGCTTGCAACAGTTGCCGCAACTCTTCCAAGGTCCGTTTCTCCTGCTCCCCATCCAGCCACTGCGCAACCTCCACCAATTCCGGACCGACCCCGACGTGCAAAATCACCTGGTAACGAAATTGTGTTAGTTCATTGCATGCGCGTGTCCCCTTGGGCTTGATCTCCACGTGCCGGATTTTCGGCAGCCGCCGCTGTAGTGCGAAAAAGAATCCGGGATCCACCGCCAACTCGTTCTCCCGCCCGATTTGGGACTGGATCCTCTGTTTCAACTGCTCCGAAGGCAATGTCTCCGCCGCTTTGTATAATTCAACGGCGGTGCGAAAGACCTCCAACAACGCGAGGCTTCGGACATCTCCTAGAAAAACGCATCCCCCCTCTTTCACCACGCTGACCGCTCCTTCAAGCACCCGAAGCAAATATTCGACGTCAGGAAAATATTGCACCACCGAATTAAGAATCACACAGTCGAATTTCTCGTTGTTGATTCCTTCGAAATTATCAGCGTTGCGGTGCAGCAATTGTATCCGCGACTTTTCCAATCCCGCCCGCTCCATTTGCCGCTCGATGTACGCGAGCGCGCCCCGCGAAAAATCGGTGGCCCAATATTCGGCGCACCTGCCCGCCAGCCCAAATAAAATCATTCCAGTTCCACATCCAATCTCCAGCACCCGTATTGGATCCAAACGCCGAATATCGTCCAGCGTCTCGTCCAGCCATTCTCTCATTTCTTCCGCTGGAATTGGTTCGCCAGTGTAACTGCTGTTCCATCCTGCAATGTTAAACATGGAATCGACCGGTTCCGGCGACTGATTGTAAGTGTCATCCCATACCATTTCCCATTCCTCCACCTGCGCACCCTTTAATTCGGCGGAAATCCTCTCGCAGGCTGTGTCCGGATTGGCCACGACATACCCTACCAGCCGCTTGTCACCCGGTTCGTCTTCCCGCACTACCACGACGCTTTGTTGCACCGCCGGATGCTGTTCTAGTGCGGCTTCTATCTCGCCCAACTCGATGCGGAAACCACGAATCTTTACCTGCTCATCTTTCCTCCCCAAAAATGCGATGTTCCCATCCGCCCGATACCTCACGATGTCTCCCGTCCGATACAACCGTTGTCCGCTTTCTCTATCAAACGGATCAGGCACGAACTTCTCCGCCGTCAGTTCTGGCCGATGCAAATATCCCCGCGCCAATCCATCCCCACCGATATATAATTCGCCCACCACCCCCATCGGCACCAATCTCATCTCCCTATCCAAAATATAGAATTCCGTGTTCGCTATCGGTCCTTCTATCATCGGCGTCTGCCCTCTCTCCACCTGGCTCACCGCCGACCAAATCGTCGTCTCTGTCGGCCCATACATATTCCACACCGATCCGCTTCCCTTCCACAACCGCTCAGCCAATTCCTCGGTCCATGATTCTCCACCGCACAGTATCTTCAATCCACGCTTCCCTTTCCACCCCTCCTCCAGCAGCAACCGCCACGTCGCCGGCGTCGCCTGCATTACCGTTACTTCACTCTTCTCCATCAACTGCGCTAACTCCCTCCCATCCACCGCCGCTTCGCTCCCAGCTACCACCACCGTTGCTCCTGTCGTCAGCGGCAACCATAACTCCAATCCCGCTATGTCAAACGACAACGTCGTTACCGCCATCATTCGGTCGGCCGCTTCCATACCAGGCTCTTGCCTCATCCACTCCAAACAATTCGTCAGCGCCTGATGGCTGATCTGCACCCCTTTGGGCTGTCCCGTCGACCCAGACGTGTAAATCACATACGCCACGTTCTCCGCCCACACTCCGCTCTTGAGCTTCTTCACGCCCCTCTTAACGGCTCTCAGCCCGTCCAAACAGACCAATTCCCCCTCCTCTCCACCCGCATCACTCACGACTTGCTTTAATTCCTCCCTCAATCGTTGCTGGGTCAGCAGCACTTTCAACTGTGCTTGCTTCACCATATATGCCAACCGTCCCTTCGGATACCTCGGATCCAGGGGCACATACGCTCCTCCCGCTTTCAAGATCCCCAGCAGCCCAATCACCATCTCCAAACTTCGCTCCACACAGATCCCCACCAGCACCTCCGGCCCCACTCCCAACTTCCTCAAATAATGCGCCAACTGGTTCGATCTCTCGTTGAGCTCCCGGTAGGTCAGTTGCTTATCCTCATATATCACCGACACCGCCTCCGGATTACGTTCCACCTGTTCCTCAAATAACTCATGGATGCACTTGTCCTTCGGGTAATCAGTCCCCGTATCGTTCCACCGATAAAGCAATTGCTGCCGTTCTTCCCCAGTCAGGATGTCCCATTCGGACAAACGCTGGCCGGGACCGGCAACCGCCTTTTCCAAAACCAATTCAAAATGCTTTAACAATCGCTGGACGGTCGAAGCCTGGAATAGATCGGTCGCGTATCTTAACTTCCCCACGACACCTCCATCGACTTCTCTCAACAAAAACTCCAAATCAAATCGGGCGGCTTCATTTTCCAATTCCACCGGACTAAAATGCAATCCTGACACTTCGAGCTTTTCGGCCGGAGTATTCAGCAGGCCAAACACCACCTGCACCAACGGATTCCGATTCAGGTCCCGCTCCACCTGCAATTCCGCCACCAGCTTCTCAAACGGCAAGTCCTGATGCGCATAGGCTTCCAACGCCGTGTCCCGCGTTCGCCTGACCAACTCCAGAAAACTCATCTGCGGCTCCATCTCTGTCCTGAGCACCAAAACGTTGACAAAAAAACCAATCAATCCTTCCACCTCGCGACGGTTTCGGTTCGCAATCGGGCTGCCCAACACTACGTCCGTCTGGCCGCTGTAGCGCTGCAGCACGATTTTCAGTCCGGCCAATAACACCATAAACAAAGTCGCCCCTTCCTGCTGGCCAAGCTTCTTTAACTTCCGGGTAAGCTCGCTTGACAGTACAACGGGAAGCGCCGCGCCGCGCAGGCTGGATACGGCTGGACGGGGAAAATCGAACGGCAGATCACACGACCCGGATACGCCCCCCAATCGCGTCCGCCAATAATTGAGTTGCTTTTCGAGAACCGGGCCCGTGAGCCATTCCCTCTGCCAAACCGCGAAATCCGCATACTGTATCGGCAACTCCGGCAGAGGCGAAGGTTCACCACGCGCGAATGCTTCGTAGATTTTTGACAATTCCTGGATGACCACGGACATCGACCATCCGTCGCTGATGATATGGTGCATCCCGTAGAGCAGCACGTGCTCGGTTTCGCTGAATCGCACCAGCTTGGCTCGAATCAAAGGAGTACCAGTCAGGTCAAAGGATTTTTCCATTTCGCACTCTGCTGTCCGCTGAAGTTCCGCTGCCCGCTGATCAGGTGACAAGTTCTGCAGATCGTATATCGGCAGCTCGAATCTTACCTCCGTGGCGATCACCTGCCGCGGCTCGCCGGCCCGGATGTGAAAGCTGGTCCTTAAAATCTCATGCCGTCTTACAATCTCGTTCAAGCTTCGCTCCAAAACCCCAGCATCCAGCCTTCCCGTGATCCCCAAGCCAACCAACTCTTGGTAGCCAACATTGCCCGGTTGAAGCTGGTCCAAAAACCACAACCGTTCCTGAGCAAAGGAGAGTGGGAAACTGTTTGCCTCGGTTTTGCGGGGAATGGAGGGAATTTTTGTGTTGGGACGGTTAATCTCATCTCTTGCCATCAATCTTGACTCGAGCAATGCGCGCTTCTCCGGCGAAAGTCCGGCTATGATCTGGCTGTAGTCCCGCAAATTTAAGGGAGTTTCACTTTTGGATTGCGTCTGGCCATCGGGCTGGATGGCGGCTTTTGCAGTAAAAGATCCCTGGCCTGATCCTGCACCGCCGTTAAGCAAGGCTTCCACCATGTTACACGCCGCCGATATGGCATCGTGACGATGGCAACGTCCTGCAAACTCCTGACAACGGCTCCTGACTTCTTCGGACGTCAACGCACGTTCCAGCGCTTTAGCCAACAGTTCTGGCTTCCAGTTTTGTCGGGAAAAACACTCTGCGATTCCCAGTTTACTCAGGCGGCTGCCATTGTCCGGACGGTCCGCCCCGAACGGCAATACGATCTGGGGAACAGAAGCGACAATAGCATGCCCCAAGGTTCCCATGCCTCCGTGATGCAAAATGGCTCCGAAACGCGGCATCACACTGGCAAATGGAAGGCTCTGTAACCAAATGACGTTGGACGGCAGGTGGGGAGGAATCGAATCGTGATGTCGGGTAACCAATACGGCAGCCCGTCCAATGCGCCGGCAGGCTTCAACACACACCGCATGAAATTCCGCTCGCAGGAACGGATTGGTGCCCCCAGTTATGAGAACCGGAGGCACATCCATACGTAATATTTTCTCAACATCTTCCGGGACAACTCCGGTTTGCCCCTGATCATCTAAAAGGAACCCAACGGTCTCTACTCCCGCCGGCCAACCTAGCTCCGGCGCACAAAACCAGTCCGGCCAGGCACCGATGCTGTGCTTGGGTGAATGCCACCAGCCACGCCAATCCTCAATGGGAGGCAGCGAGGCCTGCTGTCGAATATTGTTAATGTCGCCAGCCAGAATGGTACTGAACAGTTCGGTCAGAATAGACATGCCGCTGACCATGATCGGTGCAGTGAAAACCGGCACTACCGGAACGCCTGTTTTTTCCGAGGCCATCAAGGAAGCAATGCCCGGAGTAGCTCGAGCGATGATCACTGACTTATTCCCGCGGCATTCACCCGCAATCTTTTCGTACTCCGAGAGCACCTTCGGCAAGAAATGAGTTTTAAAAAGGGTGGGAAGCTCCTGGGGACTGTTCCAAAGTACATCGTCCCGCAAAAACCGTGACGCCTCTTCGGGAGTGTCTATCGAATGGAAACTCAAACCAGCTTCTTTAACCAGCCCTTGGTAACAACAATTCGTCAATACAATGACGTCATGGCCTCGTGCCCTCAACGCGCGTCCAATGGCCAGGAATGGAGCTATGTCTCCCATTGCCCCGACCGAAGTGAGGATTATTTTCCCCATAACTTTGTTCATCTAAGTTTTACGAGGTATCGCCGCTTTGGCCTCCTCATCCGACAGGTTGTTGATCTCATCCAGCAAGACGGCGATGTCTTTGTCATTTACTTTTTCCATCTGATACTGTGTAACAACTTTGGCCAGTTCCTCAATCGTAAATCGGGTGGTAAAAATGATCTGCAGCGGAATTTCGACCTGGAAAACGTCGCGCACGCGCGATATAACCTGCGTCGCCAAAAGCGAATGACCCCCCAAGTCGAAAAAGTTATCGAAAATACCAACCCGCTCGATCCCCAACACCGTGGACCATATTTCCGCCAGGGTTTTCTCTGAAGGAGTGCGAGGCGCGGCATATTCCCCCCGGACAGGCTGAACCCTGGTCTGCCGCCTATACGATTCCAGCGCCTGCTGAATCTGTTTGACCTCTGACAGCTCCAACGCAATTCGTGTCAAGGTGCCAGAACTGGCCTTTTGTGCCATCGCCACCTGACCATCCGCAGCAGATGCGGCATGGACCGCTTTGCGGTCTACAGGAACGTAACGTAGATTTACCAAATCTTTAGCAACCAGCTTGAAAACAAGACAACCAGCCTGCTGTTTCACAGGCGGGCTTCCTAAATTCTTCAAGAAATCCAGCACTGGCTGATTTTTGCCCGTGGGACGATATTCGATCTCCACAAAATTCAACCCTCGTTCGCAAGCAACTTCGCACAATTTGGCCAGCATCCGATGCTCAATTCCCTTGCCCAGAACCCGGCAACTCAGCAGAAAGGTGTCGACGCCAATCACCCCAGGCATGGCTTTAAACAGCATGACGCCGATCAGGCCGTAATCTCCAAAACGATCCCGCGCCTTGACAACCAGGCACTCCAGTTCCCGGGTTCTTAATAACCCTTCGAGCTCGGTTTCGCTCCGGCGGACTGAAGTCGCGTTGAACTGATTGGTACGCTGGGTCAATTGTGCAACGCGGAATAATTGATCAGGTTCCACTTTCGCTATCTCCAAATGTAACTCCAACCCTGCGAGAAACACTTCAAAGCTGGGCGCGTCTTTTCGAAGCCGCTCCCGTTCCGCGTTCTCCCGATAAAGCTGTGTCCGTTTTTTGTCCTCTTCGGTGGTTTCCCGGCGATCAAAAACCCAAAGGTGCCGCAGAAATCCACCGATCGCCTCTGGCTCTCCAGGCAGCTCCAAGACCAATACCTGCGGACAGTTGGCTGCAACCTCGGCACATTCGACCGGATTGTCATCCATGAAAATGAAACTATCCAGCCCAAGCCCCAATTCTTCGGCCAATGATTTCAGGTTCTCCGATTTCGATTCCCAATTAATCCGCCAGGCAACTATATCGTCACGTTTCAAACACATTTCGGGGCGACATCGAAACACTTCGGCCACATCGGTCTCATCGTTTTTACTGCATAAACAAAGCAGCTTGCCGGCATCCTTCTGGTCCAGCATAAACCGTTGTAATGCCTGTCTGGCGGGATCAATCGTAATCCCCATAACCCCATCTTCGGCGCAGATTCCCGTCCAGAGTGTCTGATCGCAATCAAGCACAATAACTTTATAGGGCACGCTAAAAATTCCAAAACACTTTCGCGCCAACATTGTCCCCATCACAGTAAAGAATTCGGAAGTGTATGGGACGTGCCCCAACTCATCTCCATACCGATCATAAAACTCTGTTATTGGATACGCTTGATTCCACTCTGAAGACCGGATCAAACATAAACTTTTGACCCCCTGAATTTCCGAAGCCATCAAAGCTTCCATTTCATGGAAAAATGCCAGCCGTTGCTCCAAGGGAGAGCCAGGGCATATCCCCACGATGTAGGAGCACGGCGAATGACCTGCCGCTGCCTTCACTGCGGCTGCAAACTCCAGCACATGTTTCCGGATCTCTCCCGCTTCGTCCGCCTTGAAGCGCTGAAGATCCTCAATTCGTATCAAGACCACATTGACCCCAAGTCGATTTGTGTTTTGCAGACTGGTCAGGTCCAATAACTGCTGAAGGACCTGATTGTAGGGCGCCCATTTGATCTCTGTTGAAATATCCAGTTCGCTCATCCAGAACTTTAAGGATTCCTCTAACGGATTGGCAGTAAAAGTTGCCGCGAGGACGATGGCAGGCTTCTCCTCATGGGTCCGATGGGTTTTCAGTTTGGCCACCAATCCGGCCGTCAGCTGTAACTGTGAAAGTTTCCGTTCGGCGTCTTCGGCAACTTGTTCCAATATCCCGCGATAGTTCTCTTCCAAAAGCATTATCGTTTGCGCCTCAAACAGCTCCGGGTCGTATTCAAACAAACCAACCAGCCCCTCCTTTGTTTCCGACATGGAAAGATGCAAGTCCAAGTTGGCCGTTTTCCAATCGATCTTTATCGGACTCAAGATAAGGCCGGGCAGCTGCAACTGCGTAACGGGGGTATTATGCAGCACCAACATGACTTGATACAGCGGACTGTGGGTCATACTGCGTTCCGGCTGCAATTCGGCCACTAACTTTTGAAATGGCAAATCCTGATGCGCATAGGCCTCCAACGCTACTGTTCTCACCCGCTTAAGTATTTCTTTAAAGTCAGGATCTCCTGAAAGGTTAGTGTAGAGCATCAAAATATTCACAAAAAAACCGATCAATTGCTCCACCTCACTCCGGTTTCGGTTCGCTACAAAAGTTCCCACTGCGATTTCCTCACGCTGGGCGTACCGGGAAAGTAAAGCGTTAAAGGCCGCTAACAGGGTCATGAACAACGTGACGCCCTCGCGCTGGCTTAGCTGGTTCAATTGCCTGGTAAGCGCCGCGGGGATTATAATCGACTGCGTTGCCAAGCGAGATCGCTGTCCGGTCACTCGCGGCCTGTCTGTCGGCAATTGCAGTTCCGTAGGCCTTTCACCCAACTGTTTTTTCCAATACGACAAATGGTTTGCAAGAACCTCGCCTTGCAGCCATTCCCGTTGCCAGATGGCAAAATCGGCATACTGCACCGGCAACTCTGTCAAGGGTGATGTTTTGTTTTCGAGAAAAGCTTTATACAGTTCAACAAACTCCTCAATAAATATCCTCATCGACCAGCCATCGGAAGCAATATGGTGCAACGTGTACAACATTACATGTCTTGTTTCATTCAGGCGCAACAATTGGAATCTTACCATCAGATCTTCTTTCAGATTGAAAGGCCTTTGCGCTTCCTCCTCGGCCAATCGTAATACCCTGTCGGCTTGGTCCTGCTCCAGCAAGTTTTCGAGATCGATCACAGGCAGTTTAGTTGGATGAACCGGCTGGATGACCTGGATCGGACGACCATCCACGGCTCCAAAAGTAGTTCGTAGCACTTCATGCCGCCGGATAATCTCATTGAGTGCTTGTTCGAATATTTTTACGTGGACCACGCCCCCGATGCGCAGGACCCCAGGAATGGACAAAATAGCGTTATAGGTCGGACTGCCAGGCTCCAGTTGATCCAAAAACCATAGGCGTTCTTGCGCAAATGACAAAGGCAAATCGCTGTTCCGATCGGACGGCATTATCGGCGGCGCCTGTAATCCACTTCCCGTTTGCCGCGCCATTGCCACTCGTTCGCCCAAGCTGGCCACCGTCGGCGCCTCAAACAAATCTTTCAGAGGCAACTCCACCTTAAATACTTTGCGCACTCGAGAAATCAACTGCGTCGCTAATAGCGAATGCCCTCCCAGTTCAAAGAAGTTTTCATTGACTCCAACCCGTTCCACCTTCAACACCTCTTTGTAGATCCCGACCAAAAGTTCTTCGGTCGGTGTCTGCGGCGCCACAAACGTTCCTTCCTCCGGTTTCCGTTCCGGTGCCGGCAATGCCTTCCGATCCACCTTCCCATTGGGCGTCAACGGTATTCTCTCCAGCATCACAAAAACTGACGGCACCATATATTCCGGCAGCTTCTCTCTCACATGCCGCCTTAACTCTTGATCGCCTGGCCCCGCCATTTCCTTACCCACTACGTACCCTGCCAACTGTTTGTCTCCAGCCTTGTCCTCCCACGTAATCACTGCCGCGTCATTCACCCCGGAATGTTGCCGCAGTACACTTTCTATTTCCCCTAATTCAATCCTAAATCCCCGCACTTTCACTTGGTGATCCATGCGGCCCCAGTACTCGATGTTACCATCCGGGAGATAACGTCCCCAATCCCCAGTCTTGTACATCCGATCTTCCTCACCATTCCCAAACCAATTCCTTCGAAACCGTTCTTGTGTCAGGGCCGGGTCGTTCAAATACCCCGATGACAAATAGGGAGTTCGGATCCAGATCTCTCCCAGTTCCCCGACACCGGCCGGTTGCGCTGATCGGTTGAGCACAACCACATCAACTCCTTCGATTCCTGCCCCTATGGGCACTTGTTCCAAATCTTTGGTGAATTCTCTTTCGCCTCCAAGAATACGATAATATGACATCGCTTGCGGGGTTTCAGTGGTGCCATAAAAGTTAACGCATTGCACGGATGGCGCTATTTCCTTCAACTGCTGGATATCGCCGCGCGTCAACAGATCCCCTCCAAAAAATGCGTATCGTAAACTGTCCAATGTGAAAGGCGCTTTGGCATTCTTCACACCGGCACAAATAAACCGGCCCAGAGCCGGCGTCAAATGAGCAACGCTGACCTGCGCTTCCTTCATCCACATTCCGAGATCACCACGTTCCAAGCCTGGCTCATCAGGAATACAAATCCTTGCACCCACGCTTAAAGGGGCAAAAATATCTCGCAAAAGTGGATCGTGAGAGAGTCCCGACAGAAGACTGAACCGGTCGCCTTCCATCAAGCCAAATTGTTCGGCATGCCACGCTATGAAATGAGCCAACGGACTGTGGGTTCCTATGATCCCTTTGGGAACACCAGTGGTGCCGGAAGTGAAAGCCAGGTAACATTCCTGCTCCGGGTCAGTGGCGAGTTCCGGATCCGCTGACGAGCAAGCTCCGAGCACCTGCATCAGGTCCAGACGGGTTGCCGGCAATACCAGCCTAAAACAATCCGCCAATTCGGTCAGGTAGCGGTCAAATGCCGGCTGTCGTGCTCCAGCATCGTCCAACAAAATACAAGCCCGCGGCTGCACCACACGAACGTACTCTTTCAATCTGCTTTCCGGGTAACTTTGGTCCAGAATAACAAATGATCCGGACGCTTTCAGGACCCCGATGAGTGCCAAGATCAATCCTGCACTTCTGCTCCCGTAGATAGCTACCCGATCCCCAAGTTTAAGTCCCCCGATCCGGAGGTAATTGGCCAGTTGATTGGCACACTTGTCCAACTCCGCATAGTTCCAACACTCCGCTTGGTCCATCACTGCCACCGCCTCAGGACACCGCCGGGCCTCACGAGAAAAGAACTCATGGACACCTCCCTTCCAGCGCGACTCCACTTTCGCGCTGAGTTGAGGAAGCGTTTTTCTCATTCTTTCGCTGACCAGCGTAAAATCCGCGATGCGGGTCTGTGGAGCTTCGACCAATTGCGTCAGCAGCAGATGGTACTGGTTCAGGAATTCATCCATCCGCCACTTCGCAAACAGGTCCGTGCTGTAAACCAGCTCCAGTCGCAGCTGTTCCCCAACGTCATTCACATAAAGCGTCAGATCGAATCTTGCCGACGCCGTTTCATTCCTTTGGGTGGACAATTGCAGCCCTTGTATTTCCAGCGTCTCTTCTCCAAGGTTTGCCAGATTGAAGAACACTTGAAACAGCGGATTATAACTGAGGTTCCTTTCCGGCTGCAATTCCTGGACCAGTCGTTCGAAGGGAATATCCTGATGCTCGTACGCGTCCAAGGTAACTTTCCGTTCTCGGTCCAGCAGCTCCAAAAAGGTGGGATTCCCGGACAGATCGGTCCGTATTACCAGTGTGTTCACAAAAAAACCGATCAATGCCTCTATTTCCCTCCGGTTTCGATTCGCAATTGGAGTCCCCACGACCACATCGTCCTGACCGGTGTGGCGATACAGCAACACCTTCCATCCCGCCAATAGCGTCATGAACAACGTCACACCTTGTCGTTGACTCAACTTCTTCAGCTCCAGAGATAGTTCCTTGCTCAACACCATTGCCGTCGCCGATCCATGATGACTCGGCATCGCCGGCCGTGGCCGGTCCGTTGGCAACTCCAAGGCCTCAGGCATGGCTTTCAACTGCTCCCTCCAATACTCCAACTGCTTCTCCAATACTTCACCTTGCAACCAGTTCCGTTGCCACACCGCAAAATCCACATACTGTATCGGCAGCTCCGGCAGAGGCGAAGGTTCACCACGCGCGAATGCTTCGTAGATTTTTGACAATTCCTGAACGACCACGGACATCGACCATCCGTCGCTGATGATATGGTGCATCCCGTAGAGCAGCACGTGCTCGGTTTCGCTGAATCGCACCAGCCCGGCTCGAATCAAAGGAGCACAAGTCAGGTCAAAGGATTTTTCTAATTCGCACTCTGTTGTTCGCTGCAGTTCCGCTGCCCGCTGATCAGGTGATAAGTTCTGCAGATCATGTATCGGCAGCTCGAATTTTACCTCCGCAGTGATCACCTGTCGCGGCTCGCCAGCTTGAATGTGAAAGCTAGTCCTTAAAATTTCATGCCGCCTTACAATCTCGTTCAAGCTTCGCTCCAAAACCCCAGCATCCAGCCTTCCCGTGATGCCCAAGCCAAACAATGCCTGATAGCCAATATTGCCCGGCCGAAGCTGATCCAAAAACCACAACCTTTCCTGAGCATAAGACAGAGGGAAACCTTCGCGCGAAGAGCCACGGCTGAGTCGGGGAATGCTGGGTTGCTCGGATTTCCTCATCGCCCGGATGGCCCGCAATTGGAGAAGTGTTTGTCTCTTCAATGAAAGCGGATGTATTTTGCCGGAGTCTGGTGCGGTCGGATTGCCGGCGGCCTTTACCTCAGCCTTGAACCGGTCTGCCGCAGGCTCTGGAGTCCCTTTCACCTTTTCCAAGCAGCTTAAGAATTGTTCGAACGCTTCCACCCCGGCCTGAGAAACAAAGTCCAGCGCGGCCCGGCGCGATTCTTCGGATACCCTTTGGTACGTTGTTCGATGACTCAGCAACTCCTGCAGGGTCTGCTTCCAAGGACTACTGTTCTGGGGAGGAATAACCGGGACGGGATAATCCCGCTCATCAAATCTCGGCTCGTATTGCTCGATGGGATGCACGGGCAACACGTAATCCACTCCCAGTTTTGCCTCGGGCAATCCACCCGTATTGCTGGCCAGCACCGGGATCCCGCGCAACATCGCTTCCACCGACAGCAGCCCGAACGCTTCCATCCATAACGAAGGCATCAACAAAACGCGCGTCTGGACCAGTATCTCATCGATGTCGTCTGCCGGCGGCAAAAGCGTGATATTGGGAAACCTTCTGAGCGACATATGGTCTCCCGAGGTTGTGCCCCAGGTAGGCACCACGGCAAATGACACGTCCGGCAGGCCTTCCGCCAGGTCCAAAAAGATTGATATGCCCTTGTAAGCGCAAGGATTGATCAAAGTAACAAACCCGCGTTCAAAGCAGCCGAGGTTTCGGAACGGCCCAGGCCCATAAACGGGAAATCGTAGAACCGTGCTATCCAATCCGCTCCAGTGACGGATGTATTCTTTCACGTGATTGCTGATCGTAATAATGCCAGCGGCCCGCCGGATGAGTTCGGTTTGCGCTGTGCTCGGCAGAAAACAAGCGGGGCCAAACGGCATCTGCAATGGAGTCAGGGCGATGTAGACCGTCCGGTCCGGCGCGCACCTCAACGCGCTCTCCAACAG